>Ga0308414_1000222_pt1 | contig 36066 bp, 39 predicted proteins | sample HotsprSampleOS50_FD_205667 | JGI IMG/M metagenome (GOLD analysis project Ga0308414, IMG submission 205667) | Hot spring phototrophic mat microbial communities from Octopus Spring, Yellowstone National Park, Wyoming, United States - 20090730_OS50 ... | reverse complement strand
AGGAACTTCTACAATTGATGCATCTATAATGAAACCACTACAAATTATACATTTATTTTTTTTGATATAATAATTAATTTTATCAAATAAAATTTTATCTAACTTTTCCTCTCTGAGTCTTTCTTTAAAAACCCATATGGTTCTAGCATCTGGGATTAAGTCATATTCACAGACTCCTATAAATTCTTGAAAACTACGCCTATCTAAAAGTTGAAACTCCACCTTTTCCCTACTTATATTTATACATTGGCTTTAAATCATCACGAAAGATTCCCCAGTTTATTACATCGTTAAACTTTTGCAGACTACTATTATACTTTAAATGTTTAGCTAGTTTAGTAATTTTATTAAAAGAATTTGTTTGTGCCATAAATCACTTATTGATAAATATTTTTATCTTTTAAACTTTGTAAGTTGGGTTTTTAGAAGTTTCCTGATTATATAACAATAATTCAATAAATTATTTTTATAATATTGAAATTTATTTAATTTTTAAAAAATTTTTATAATCTGTTTGAGCTTTATCCTTCTATAGATAAAAAATTTTTGATTAAGAACTAATTGATTTTAAAGAAGGCTTAATTGTAAGTTGAGCATTTATATCTAAAGAGGAGATGAAATACTTTTTTGTATTTTTTATATCTTGAAATAAAAATTTTTTACTTTGATCTAAAAATTCTATTAAATATTGATTTGTTATAAGAGCTTCTTTTTAAATAGTCTTCTAAAAATAAATGTAAAACTATACTAAAAAATAAAACATAACTTTTTTATATATACCTTTTTTAAAAAGTATTTGAACTAATTTAACTAGTTCGTTTAATAGAAAAAAAATCAATCCTTACTTTTTTCTTATAAATATTTATTTTACAAAGGAGAAAAAAATGCAAACTAAGTATCCGATTTTAAATAAATTTTTTCGCACTGAAAATAAAAAAGGGCTTTTCTTGTATTTGACCAATCTATTAAAATTATTAACTATTTCGTTTGTAAACTTTAGTAAAGATGATTGTTTTATGAAGGCTTCTGGTATTTCTTACACTGCCATAGTTTCTTTGGTTCCTACATTGACAGTAGCCTTAGCCTTTGTAACTATTACATCTGGATTTAATGAAAAACAATCTGAAATTTTTGATACTATTTTTACTTTTCTTCAAAAGAACGATATAAAGATTGATATAACTCCTTATCTTGAAACTTTAAGGGAAATTATAAATTCAGCTACACAAATTGGAACAGTTGGTTTTATTGTACTTTTATTTTCTGCTACAGCTATACTACGTACTTTTGAAACTTCTTTTAATCAAATTTGGGGTATAAAACAATCTAGACCTTTTGCAGATAAAATCATTTTTTTTGTATTTATTTTACTAATTGGACCTTTAGTATTTATTGTATTTTTTGGATTTGCATCTAAATTAGCTGATTTTGTACGACCTTCTCATTTATACTCTGTAGCTAAAGATACAGATAAATTTATTTGGATCACTGGAGAGAGGGGAACTATCCTAAAACTAGATGAAAATGGGAAAAAAATTGCTAAACTTTCAGATTTTAAATTTGATTTTGAAAATATGAAATGCTTTAATCTTTTTACTAAAAAACTTCTTCAAGCTTGTGAAACACCCGAGCTAAGTAAGGAAAACTTTATTAAAGCTAGAATTAAGAATAATTCTATTTATATTTTGTCCCAAAAGGGAATTTTACTTATTTCTAACAATCACGGCGAAACTTGGAACGTTACAGATTTTGTAGATGCTAGATTTAGAGATTTTGGGATTGTAAATGATGAAATAATTTTTTTTATTTTAGAAAATGGGGATGTTTATAAATACAAAAAGAACGAGTCTATAAATAAGGTCATTTTAAAATCTCCAGAAGTAGAAATAAATGCTACTAGAGTTAGATTTTATAATTCAAAACTAGGTTTTATTTTAGATAACAAAGGTGGAATACATATTACTACTGATGGAGGAGTAAATTTTAATTTTCAAAAAATTTCTAACTTCCGTTTAGAGGATATAGCCATTTTAAATGAGAATACTTTTTTTGTGGTTGGCGAAAAAGGAACTATTTTTAGAAGTATTGATGGGGGGGGTAGTTGGAAAGATCTAACTCATAAGAATGTAACTTTTACAAAAGTTTGGAATGTAGAAGATAATGGGAAAAATTATATATTAGTCTTAAATAATTTTGAACAAATTCTTGTTTCTAAAGACATGGGAAATACATGGGAACTTTCTTATACTCCTACAGCTGGAGGCCGCTTACTTAGTATGACTCCCATCAATCCAAGGTTTGGATTTAAAGCCCTACATCCTGATGATGATTCAGAGCAAGGAAGTAATGAAACTTCAGATGCAAAATATGTAGGAGATATCTTAGCTGTTGGAGAGTTTAGTCTTATTTCTGTCTTAGACATCACTCCTGAAAAGTTCAACTGGCATAAAATCTCTGGAGGAGACAGTATTTTTTCAGCTTATTCTATTTTAAATTTTATTTTTCCTCTTATAGCTATTTGGATTTTTTTTGTAATGCTGTATACTCTTATTCCAAATGTAAGGGTCCCGCTTAGTTCTGCTATGTTGGGCTCACTTATTACTAGTATTATTTTTTTAGCTTTCTTGTATGGATTTGTTGTTTACGTTCGTTCTTTTTCGACATCTACTATGCTTATCTATAGAGCCTTAGCAGCTGTCCCATTATTTTTGTTGTACATTTATGGAGTAGCTATTATTATTCTATTAGGAGCAGAAATTACTGCTGTACTTCAATATAAAGAACATTATTTAAGTGTTCAAAATCCACTTGAACTAGAATTTAGTGAGAAACATAGTTTTTATAAAATGGTTGAACTTTTATTTTTAGTATTTTTAGAACAAAAGAAAGCTAGAAAGACTATTACAACAGAAAAACTAGAAAAAAAATTAAAGATAGATTCTATAGAATTCATTAATCTTTTAGATAAACTTATAGCTAATAAGTATGTTTTGGTTGGAAAAGATAAAGAAATAGTACCTTGTCTTTTACCTCAAGATATAAATCTCTTTGATTTATATAAACTTTTCTTTCATGAGTCTCTAGAAGTTCCATTGGAAGATAAGACTATACTTTCTCAACTTTTAGCTGACAAATTTCATGGTTTAGAAGAATATTTAAAAAGAGAATTAGAAAATGTAAACTTTCTTTTTCTTTTAGAAGCTTATAACTCAAATAAAGTATAGGGAAATTTTTATGAAGCAAGAAATTTTTGACTACGATTATATTGTAATTGGTTCTGGGTTTGGTGGAAGTGTCTCTGCCATGAGACTTTCTCAAAAAGGTTATAAAGTAGCAGTAATTGAGTCAGGTAAACGTTGGCAGTCACATGAGTTTGCTAAGTCAAATTTTAATTTACGAAAGTTTTTTTGGTTGCCTAAGTTGTTTTGTTATGGAATTCAAAGGATTAATCTTTTAAAAGATGTACTAGTTCTAAGTGGAGCTGGAGTAGGAGGTGGAAGTTTAGTATATGCTAATACTCTATATATTCCACCTAAAAAATTTTTTGAAAATGAAATAGTAAAAAAAATGGGTGGAGAAGAACTTATTTTACCTTTTTATCATCTGGCTCAAAAAATGTTAGGAGTAACTCTCAATCCCCATTTAACTGAAGTAGATGAATTTATGAGACAGACAGCAATAGATTTTGGGATAGAAAAAACTTTTCAACCAACTCCAATAGGAGTAAATTTTCACGAAACTAATGGTATAGATCCTTATTTTCAAGGTGAAGGACCTTTGAGAAATACCTGCAACTTTTGTGGAGGATGTATGGTAGGTTGTAGATTTAATGCTAAAAATACTTTAGATAAAAATTATTTATACTTTGCAGAAAAACTAGGTGCAAACATCATTCCAGAAACAAAAGTCATAGAAGTCATTCCTTTTGGAGAAAAAGGAGAAAATGGTTATCGCATAATTACAAAATCTACTACAGGCTTGCTTGGATTTCCTAAAAAAACTTTTACTACAAAAGGAGTTGTGTTTTCAGCTGGTGTCTTAGGTACTATGGAATTACTTATGAAAATGAAAGAAAAAAAACGCCTACCTAATTTATCTAACATGCTAGGAAAGGTAGTACGTACAAACAGTGAGTCTATTTTAGGTGTGACTTCTCTAGATAAAAATGTAGATTACTCTAAAGGAGTGGCTATTACTTCTAGCATTTATCCCGATGAGGATACACATATTGAACCAGTGAGATACTCAGCAGGTGCCGATGCTATGGGAATTTTAGCAGCACCTGCTTTGGTAGATGGGGGTGGAAAAATTCCAAGACAACTTAAATTTTTATGGAGTGCAATTCGACATCCACTTAGGACCTTACGATATTTAATTCCACTGGGATTTGCAAAAAAATCTATAATCTTACTTGTAATGCAAACTGTAGATAACAATATAGAAATTATACGGAAAAGAAGTTGGTTTTTTCCTTTTGTTAAGTTTTTAAGTTCTCAGCAAAAAACAGGAAAAAAAATTCCAACTTATATTCCTATTGCTAATGAATTTGCAAAAAAATTAGCTCAAAAAATAAATGCTATCCCTCGAAGTTCTATTAACGAAGCCTTATTAGATATACCAACTACTGCTCATATATTAGGTGGAAGTGTAATAGGTGAAAGTCCACAAACAGGAGTAATTGACTTACAAAATCGAGTTTTTGGATATGAAAACATGCTAGTTTGTGATGGTTCTATGGTTCCAGCTAATTTAGGGGTCAATCCTAGTTTGACAATTACAGCTTTAACTGAGCGAGCTATGAGTTTTATTCCACCTAAAGAAAGTCAACAAAAATTTTTTGAATATGAAAAAAATTGGAAAGTTGTAGATATTTTAGCTCCACAATCTAAGTCTTTAGATTCTAACAAAGAAAGTTCTAAAATTATTTCGCAAACGACAAAAAAACAAAGTATTTCTAAAAAAAAGAAATCTAAAAAGAAAAAGTAATGCCTTATGTAAAATTTTTTCTTTTAGGAATTTGGTTTGTCTTTCCAGTCCTTTCAAAATGCTTAAGTGGGAACTGTACAAATGGGTATGGTTCTGCTATTTTTCCTAAAGGAGATATTTATACAGGATACTGGAAAAATGGACTTGCAGAAGGCAAAGGCAAATTAGAATACAAAAATGGAAATGTGTTTTTTGGAGAGTGGAAAAATGGAAAAGCCAATGGAGTAGGTGAAATGCTCTATGTAGATGGAACTCGATATGTAGGAGAATGGTTAGATAGCCAAGCTCATGGATATGGAACAGTTTACGATTTAGAGGGAAATATTTTATATAGAGGAAAATGGGAAAATGGGAAAATAATTGAGAAGGAGAAGAAATAATGAAGAGTTTTATATTATTGATTTTTATTATAAATTTTTTTATTTTATCACAGGAAGCTTGTCTAAGTGGAGATTGTGAAAATGGGATAGGAGTTCTTAAAGCTTCAGATGGAAGTATCTATGAGGGGCAGTTTGTAAATGGTAGACTAGAAGGTAAAGGAAAGGCTAGTTTTCCAGATGGTTCTGTATATCAAGGTAGGTTTAAAAATGGAACTGCTCATGGTAAGGGAAGATATGTCAAACCTGATGGAGAACAATATGTAGGAAATTTTAAAGAAGGTCTTTATGATGGAAATGGAAAGATGATTACTAAAGAAGGAAATTATTACGAAGGACAATTTAAAAATGATTTGTTTCATGGCTCGGGTTATATGAGGTATAGGAATGGGGAAGTATTTTTTGGAAAATGGGTAAATGGTAAGCGACATGGAAAAGGAACTGTTTATAAAAAAGCTTATAGTGGAAGATGGGAAAATGATGTCAGAGTAAATTAAACAATCTTTTTTCGTTTACTAAAAAATATTCTCAAAAAATATATAATCAATGAATACTTCTTCAAATACTTATCCACCACCTTGGGATCTAGAAGGAGAGGGCTTTATTTTTCCCTTTTGGGTTAATAAAAAAAAAGTTTTTGACTGGATGAATGAACAGGAAAGAAAAGATTTTGTAGGTGGCTTAGGTGCTATTATATTAGTAAATTATAAATCTTCTAACGTAGGGCCTTACTATGAGTTACTTTTTATTCCAGGAGATTTTAAACATAGAGGAGAAAATTATAAAAAAATTACAAAAATTTATGTATCCTCTCAGCTTTCACTACAAGAAGGTAGAAAAAATTGGGCAATTCCTAAAGAACTTGCAGAATTTGAATGGAAAAATGAAGGTGATTTAACTTTTGTTAAAGCTTGGAATCAAGCAGGAGACCTAAGTGTAAAGATTAGTAAATATTTTATTTCATTTCCTGTTTCTACAGCTTTTTTACCTTTTACTCTTTTACAAAACTTAGATGGTTTACTTTTAAAAACTAAGTTTATAGGAAAAGGCATGGGGAAGTTGAGTAGTGTAGAAGTTTGGAGTACTCAAGGAAATTTTTTTCCAAACTTAAATGAAGTAGCAAAACTACGTTTACCTTCTATTCAAGTTTCACCGTTTTCATTAGTTTTTCCAACACCTATAAAAGTTCCTATATGAAGAAAGTAGAAAATTTTGTAGTTGGAGCAGGTCCTGCTGGTCTTGCTATTTCAGGTCTTTTAGGAAAATCTAATTTAGAATATACAATTATTGAAAAGTCTCAGGCTGTAGGTTCTGCTTGGAGAACTCACTATGAAAGATTACATTTACATACAGTAAAAGAACTTTCTGCCTTACCTGGTTTGCCTTTTCCCAAGCATTACCCACGTTATGTGCCAAGAGACTTACTTATAGAATATATGGAGAACTATACTCGCCACTTTCATATTTTTCCTCAATTTGAAGAAGAGTTAAAACTTGCCAAAAGAGACTCTGGAGGTTGGAAAGTGGTTACATCCAAAGATGAATATTTAGTAAAAAATCTTATAATTTGTACTGGATACAATCATACTCCTAAAATTCCTCACTGGGAAGGTGAAGATCAGTTTCAAGGAGAAATTTTACATAGCAAGGTTTATAGAAATTATAAGCCTTTTTTAGGAAAAAAAATTTTAATTGTTGGAATAGGTAACACAGGAGGAGAATTAGCAATTGATTTAGTAGAACATGGAATTGAGACTTCTATCTGTGTGAGAAGTCCCTTACGAGTTGTACCTAGAGAAATTTTTGGAATACCTATGCAATGGACAGCTTTAGTTTTAAGTAAGTTACCACTTGATTTAGCTGATAGTATTAGTCAATTTCTTTTACATCTAACTACCCACGATTTACAAGAATTTGGAATTCAAAGACCTAGCTATGGTTCTATACGTCAAGTGAAAGAGCAAGAAAAAATTCCTCTCATAGATATTGGGACAGTAAAACTCATAAGAGAAAGAAAGTTAAAAGTCTTTCCAGGAATTAAAAAATTTTTTACTTCAGGAGTTGAGTTTGTAAATGGACTAAAAGAAGATTTTGATATAGTTTTACTTTGTACTGGATTTGAACCTGCCTTAAAAAATTTATTTCCAGAAGAAGAGATTTTTAATTCAAAAGGTTATCCACTAGTTAGAGGGAAACAAGCTTTAGAAGGACTTTATTTTTTAGGTTTTACTAATCATGTTACAGGATTTTTAAGATATATTGGAGTAGAGGCAGAAAATATACTTAAAGAAATTCAAAGTAGTAAGAGTTATGCAAAAGTTTGAGTGGAACCATTGGCATCCTGTTTTACTTTCTAAAGAGTTAAAATCTAAACCTCTTGCTGTAAAAATTTTATCTGAAGAAATAGTTTTATTTCGGGATAAAAAAAATGTTGTTCACGCTTTAAAAAATGAATGTCCTCACAGAAGAATGCGTCTTAGTGAGGGAAGAGTTGAAGCTGATGCTTTAGTGTGTCCTTATCATGGTTGGAAATTAACTGAACAGACATGTCTTCCACCTTCTAGCCAAACATCTTTTACACACAACTTAGGTTTACAAGTTAAAGAAGAATATGAAACCATTTGGGTAAAAAACTTTAATTCTTCTGCTGAGTTTCCTATTTTACAAATAGATGGGTACCATAAGATACATATTCAGACAAATACTATTGCAGCCCCTTTAGAGATAGTTTTAGATAATTTTACTGAAACTGAACATACCTCAAGTGTACATGCTTTTTTGGGATTTGCAGAAGAAGAACTTCCTAAAGTTGAAATCCAGTTAGAAACTACTGAGACTAGTGTACGTCTATTTAATAAAGGAACTCAAAAACCTATTCCTTGGGTTATTCGAGCTTTTTTAAAGTTAAATAAGTCGGATTTTTTTATAGATGATTGGACTACTTTTTTTTCTCCTGTTTATACTGTTTATGATCAGTATTGGGTAGATTCTCAAACTCAATTAGAAAGGCACGATAAACTAAAGATCTATGTATTTTTTACTCCAGTCAGTGAAAATGAAACCAAGCTTTTTATTTATACCTATATGAAGTATAACATCTTAGGAAATTTGGGATTAAATATATTTGTAAAACCAGCTATGATTTGGATTGTAGAAAAAGAAGTGAGTTTAGATAAACAAATGATTGAAAAAATTCAAAATCAAGAAACTTCTCTGAAAGGAACCAAACTTACTCGCTTTGATAGAGCTTTAGGACCAAATAGAGCTAAAATTCAAAAAATTTATCGAGGAAAACTCGCACAAGAAGTATGAACTATCCTCAAAGAATTGTCTGTCTAACGGAAGAACCTACAGAAATGCTTTATTTACTTGGAGAACAAGCTAGAATTGTAGGGATTAGTGCTTATACAGAGCGTCCTCCTGAAGCTAAAAAAGAAAAGCCTGTTGTTACAGCCTTCATCAAAGGAAATGTTCAAAAAATCAAAGCCTTAGAACCCGATTTAGTTATTGGATTTTCTGACATACAAGCAGAACTAGCAAAAGAACTTATTTCCCTTGGGGTTTCTGTATGGATTACTAATCAGAGAAGTTTAGAAGAAATTTTAAAAACTATGCTTTGGATTTCTGCTGTAGTTGGAAAAGGACAGTTAGGTGAAAAAATAATTTTAGACTGGCAAAGAAAAATGGAAAACATGATTGAAAAAAATCGTCTAAAGCCTAAAAAGCGAGTATTTTTTCAAGAGTGGAATGAGCCTATTATTACTGGAATTCGTTGGGTAAGTGAAATTATTGAAATTTGTGGAGGGAGAGATGTCTTTGAATCTAAAAAGTACTATCCTCTTGCAAAAGATAGAGTAATTTCTCGACAAGAGTTAGCAAGTGCTAAACCTGAAATTTGGATTAACTCTTGGTGTGGCAAACCAACAGATTGGAATTGGATTTATGAAGCAGTAGAGTGGAAAGATTCTCCAGCTATTCAAAATAAAAAAGTTTTTGAAATCTCTCCAGCTATAATTTTACAACCAGGACCTGCTTTATTTTTAGAAGGTATAGATGCTGTTTACTCTTGTATATATGAGAAATAATTTTTTAATCTATGCAAATTCCTCCTTTAGAGTTTCAAATACTAAAAATTCTTACTAATGAATCTAAACTAAAAAAGTTTGATTTACCTAAAACTAGTTTTTGGGCTAAAGTAAAATCTTTTATGCACAGTGATGTAGTTTTAGACTTAGAAGGAAAAGAGATTTTAGTAAAAAATCAAGCTAACTTAAAACTTGGTGAAAAAATTTTTTTACGACCTAAGCAAACTAAAGATAAGCTAGAGTTAGAGATCTTAGAAAGAATTTTAGAAAAAAATAATTTCCAAACTCGACCCTTATCTAGAATAGAAGAAAATATGGAAAGCTTTTTAGCTTCTAAAAATATAAACTCTCCAGACGTTTTGCTTTCACTGATTCAAACTTTATTTCCAGTCTTAGATTGGAAAGAAGATGTAAAATATTTTTATTGGAATTGGAAAGAAGGAGAAGCTCAAGGCTACTTGGGAGAAAAAGAGCAAGAAAAATTATTCCTTTTACGTGTTCAAAGACCTATTTTAGGAAACTTGGAAATAATTTTTTCTTGGAAAGAACCAACAGCCTCTAAAATGAGGTTAGAAATGCGTTTTGGAAATTTATTTGCATATTTAGGATTTTTAAGTAAGGAATTAGAAATTTTAAGTTCTTTTGAAGCCTTAGGTATTCAATTAGAAAGTTTAGTTTTTCGATTGATCACAGAATCCTATCCTAAAGGATGGGTAGTATGATTGGGGTTGCTCTCAAATTCTTACCTGAAAATGACTCTGCCCCTGTAGTAGTTGCTAGTGGAGAGGGTCTATTGGGGGATCTCATTTTGAGAATTGCCCAAAAAGCTTATGTTCCAGTTGTCAAAGATCCTAAATTAGCAAATGCCTTACTAAAAGTTCCAGTAGGTCAAGAAATTCCAGAAAATCTCTATAAAGCAGTTGCAAAAATTTATCATTTTATTTTTGAGTTAGAAAAAGATTTGCAAAGGAAAGAATAAAATTCTAAGATGGAAAACTTGAGAACCTATTTCAATGGGAATGAAAAATATTCATGAAAATTATAAAAGTAGCAGATCTGAAAGTTGGAACTAAATTTACAAAGCCTCTCTACCTAGATAGGGATAATGTTTTTTTAAATGCAAATGTTCCTATCTCTGAAGGAGATATTGCTAGGCTAAACAAGTTTGGATTTCAAGAAGTTATGACAGCAGGAGAAATTATAGAGCCAGGTTCAAGTTCTTCTACTACCGGATTGGATGATTCTCCTCTCTCTGATCCTGACAAGCAACATTTAAAAAATATCCACTTTAATATTCTCAAACACAAAGAAAATTTTGTGCGAGTTTACAAAGAAGCTTTTGATACAGTTCAGGCTTTTTACCGTAAAGTTGCAGAAGATAAAATTACTGATATAGGTCCTATTCGCTATGCAGCAGAAGAAATTGTAGATCACGTAAAATCAAATCCAAATTTCTCTTTCTTACTTCTAAACTACCATTTAGATGGATACTATCTATATAATCAAGTTGTACATTCTACTTTTTATTCTCTGCTCATTGCTCAAGGCTTAGATTATTCTAGACCTAGAATGTTAGATTTAGCTTATTCTTGTCTATTAGCAGATGTGGGTATGGCAAAAATTCCAGCTTATATTTCAGAAAAAAACGCTACTTTAAACGAGGAAGAATACAAAGTCATTAAAAAACATCCTTTATTTGGCTATCAAGTTTTAACAAAAACGTATAAAATTAAAAACAGTTTAGCAACTATAGCTCTCCAACATCATGAAAATTATGATGGTACAGGTTATCCTCAAAAATTACGTAAACAAGAAATAGAAGAGGCTGCTTGCATCTATACCATAGCAGATAATTTTAGTGCTTTGACTTCCAACCGTCCTTGGAGAAGAAGATTCCAACCTTACGATGCCATGAAAACTATGATTAGTGTAACTATGAATAAATTTGACTTAAATCTTTTACGGATCTTTTTAAATAAGATCTCTATGTATCCCGTAGGCTCGTATGTGGAACTCTCTGATGGTTCTATTGGTCAAGTTTTAGATGCTAATAATGCTAAAATGCTCAGACCTTCTTTAGTAATTGTACGAGATTCAGATGGATTTGTTCCAAAAGATGGGTCTAACTATATTAACTTAGTCCTAGAAAATCAAATTTATATTACTAAAGCTATTGAATATAATATTACAAATTCTTAATATATGCCTGCAGTAGATTATACCTTACCTGATTTTAATTATGCTTCTGCTAAAGCTTTAATTACTTTTTTTTTGTTTATTTTGGGTTTAGTGTTAATTCTTTTTTTATACTCTGTATATTTTAAACGTCAAGAGAGAGCTTGGAATGAATTATTACGTTATGCGTATTCCCATAAGTTAACAACTGGGGAAATAAAAATTTTACAGTTATTTTTTAAAGAGCTAGGATTTACTTTTGGACAAAATCTTCAACTTTTACAGCAACCTGAGTTTTTTAAAGAAAAACTTCAAGATTTTTATGAAAGAAAAAAACTAGGTGATGCACAGCAATATGTCCAAATTCTCGATAAAATGTTTCCAACTCAAAAGCAATCACAAGAAATTTATGGAGTCAATGATATTGCAGTAGGTGAATATTGCTCTATACATTTCAGCGATGGAGTACATTTAGGTTATGTATTAAAAAAGTCAGCAGATGAACTCTTGCTTAGAGTTTCTAACTGGAAGCCTGACTCTTCTTCAGTAGGAGAAGAAATTATTCTTTACTTTCATAGATTGGATTTAGGAGGTTTTTTACTTTCTGGGACAATTGCAAAAGCTAGTAGTGGTAAATTAATTTTTCGCCATGATGGAACTGTGGAAATGAAAGGAGATGAGCATTTGATGGCAGAGATTAAAAGACCTGCTATGCTTAAACCTATGGATATAGATTTTAGTGGAAATACTAAGGAAACTCTAATTTTAGATGAGGAAGGAAACCCTATAAATACTAAAGAGAATACTTTTCATTGTGGATGCGAAATACTTTCTGATCAAGGTGTACTACTACATATACGAGACTTAGTTGACTCATCAGTTTTAAAAAAATACGATACTTGGTCTTTGCAACTAATGCTAGATGCTGATACAGAAATTGAACTAGAAGGGAGAATTTTTCCTTCTCAAGTTTATGGCGGGCGTTATATATTTAAGTTTTTAAACTTATCAGGAGAAGATAAAAAACTTATTTTACAAGAAATTTTAAAATACAAACCAACGAGATCTAGATTAAGTTAAAAAGTATGATTTTCTTCATAAAATGGAAAATGTTATTTTTACTTGAAAAATATCGTCTTACCACTTAGAGGGTAAAAAAAGATTTTGAGTAGGAGTTCTGCTATGTTAAGAGAAATTCAAGTTAGAGGACATGTTTTAACTTATAATGAGCACTCTGAAGGAGAAAAAATTTTTATATTTATAAATGGCTGGTCTTCTTTTCAGTATTTTTGGAGACCTGTAATAGACTCTTTTAAACAATTAGGAAAAATTATTACTTTAGACTTACCGGGGCATGCTCCTGCTCGGGTTCCAGAAAATTTTGACCATTTAGATATGCATGAACTAATAGAAATAGAATCAGAGGCTATTCGTCAAATTGCGGGTGGAAAAAAAGTACATCTAATTGGTCACTCAGCTGGGGGATTTGTAGTTATAGGCATTGCTGCTAAATACCCCGAACTGGTAGAAAGCGTGGTAGCTATTTGTCCTGCCGTGCATGGTCCTGTAAGAGGATTTTTATATCCTGTAAAACTTGGCTATGAAGTCCTACAAACCTCTCTTATGAGTTTCATTCAAAAAGCAGTAATGGTACCTTTTTTTAGTATGGAATTGTTTTTTAGCTTTGCTGTAAAAGACAAAGATGAATTTTTTGAAAGACCTGAAATTCAATACTTCTTAAAGCAGTATCACAAATATTTCCAACTTTTAGATCCCAGAGTAATGGGAATTTATTTACTTATGTTTGATAAATGTGATCTCAGACCTCTTGCTAAAAACGTTCAAATTCCTACCTTAATTTTAGTTGGAAAAGAAGATCGGGTAGTCCCAGCAGAGCACGGGATTGAACTTTCTCGAATTATGCCAAATTCAAGGTTGATAGTTTTAGAAAATTCAGGACATGTTCCTATTTTAGAAGAAAGAGAAGAAAGCATAGGTTTAATTTTAGATTGGCTGAGAACTCAAAAAGACTCATCCATTGAGGTAGTGATTTGAAAGAGCTCTCCATAAGTGGGCATAGTCTTGCCTTTGAAGAGCATTCCACAGGAGAGCATACCTTAGTCTTTATTCATGGTTGGTCATCTAATCAATTTTTTTGGAAGCCTATTTTAGATAAGTTTTATAAGTATGGAAGAGTAGTTACTTTTAGTTTACCTGGGCATTATCCTTCTCGTTTTCCTGAAAATTTCAAATCTTTTTCTCAAGATGAGCTAGTTGAACTTTCGGCAGAAGCCATGCGACAAATTGGCGGTGGAAAAAAACTTACTCTCATAGGCCATTCTGCTGGAGGTTTAGTATCTATAGGAATAGCTGGAAAATATCCTGAACTTGTAGAGCGTTTAATAGCTATTTGTCCGGCAAGTCACGGTCCTATAGAAGGAGCCTTATATCCATTGAAATTAGGTATGCAATTTGGTTTATCTCCAATTATGTCAATAGTACACAAGATGTTATTTTACGTACCTATGAGCATGAAATTATTTTTTGCCAATGCTGTTCACGAACACTCTAAATTCTTTCCTAATCCAGAAAATAAAGCTTACTTAGAAGAATACAAAAAACATTTTGAAAAAATTGATTCCAACGTAATGTGGATCTATTTAGATTTATTAGATAAATCAGATATTCGTACACTTGCACGTCAGGTAAAATGTCCTAGTTTTTTCTTATTAGGTGATCATGATAAAATGGTTCCTAGAACACATGGAGTTAGATTATCTAAATTAGTTTCTAATTCAGAATCTTTTGTAATGGATTGCGGACACTTACCAACTTTAGAAGAAAAAGAAAAATCTATAGAATTGCTACAAAATTGGTTAGAACTTCATCCAATAGTTCAGTGACTATAAATTTTTTACTAGAAAATAAAATAGAAATTCAGCCTTACCTTATAGAAGATACTGAAATAGAGATTATTTTTGATAAATCTTTTGCTAATTTTGGGACAAAGCTAAGAAAGGCTAGAGGTATTTTAGAGTATTTAAAGCAAAATAACTACAAAGAAGTTTTACTTACAGGTGATCCAAATGCTAATTTTATGGCTGCTTTTTCTACTTTCTTTTATCTTTCAGGTTTTGAGGTTTACTCTGTTTTTTATTCTAAGTCGGGATATAAAAACATTAATTACTATATCTCACAAAAGCATAGCCATCATATTATAAAACTTGCTTCTAAATTAGAACTTTCTAATATAGTTAATAAACTTAATCCTAATATTTATGTGGTTCCACCTTATGGAATAACTCAAATGGCTATAGACTCTTTAAATCTTTTGTGGAAAAATATTGACTTTTCTAAATATTCACATTTTTGTTTAGAGATTGGTTCTGGATTAACTTTACTGAGTCTACTAAAGTACTTAACTGAAAACCAAATGAATATACAACTTATTTGTATAGCTATTGGATTAAAAGTAGAAAAGTTAAAAATTTATTTAAATAATTTATTTAAAACTTTTTTAAATACTAATTTAGATTTTTCTAATATGGAGATTTTAACACCTGTCAAATATCCACGATTTGGAAAAACAGGAGAAGAAGTATGGGAGTTTTGTAGGAAGATGATGAAATCTGAACTCTATCTAGAACCAATTTATTCAGCTAAAAGTCTACTTACCTTAAAAGAATATATAAAAGAAAAACAAAATGTAAAATTAGCTTATCTTCACCAAGGAGGTCTACCCCCTTCAATCTGCAATTTCCATATCTAAAGCAGCAAAGAACTTAGTATTTTTTTTATGTTCTTCAAATTGCTTTCGAAATTGTTCTGGAATTAAATTTGGTTTTTCAAAAGGTACAATAGACTCATCTTTTAAGATTCGATCTCGTAAACTCTGATAGTCATTAGTAAAAGGAATTTCTATACGAGAATACCCTCCAATCCCAGGTTTTCCAAAACGCATTAGATCAGGTCTAAGTCCTGCTTCTTTTAATAGGATAATAGAAAAAGCAAGCCCAATGTTTTTCCCTTGAGGATCCTCAGGATGATCTTCAAAGTATTCATTTATATCAGAATACTGCATAGCTTTTCGTAAGTAATCACGTATATAAAACTCTTGATCGAGTTGATGTTCAGACTTATTGTAAACCTTTATGTTTAAAGCTATGTCATTATGTTCAATAACAGTCTGGACAATCATCTTACGACGAATAAGCTCTTCACGAAAAGAAAAGTTTTTAGAAGAACTGACTTCTTTTATAAATAAGGGTTCAATTTCTAAAAATTTTTCGTTTGAGTCTAGAGTATATCCATATCTTTCATAAAAGATATAACGCATATTACTGATACAACTAAAAGAAATAAGTTCTTGAACTACCCCAAATATGGTTGGAAGTAAGTCAGACCTTTCATAATACCTTAAAATGAAACGTAAGACAGTTTCTAGATTTCGTAAAAAAGAAGAAACAGGAGTATAACAGTTTAAGCCTATCTTTTGTCCTTGTTCAATTCCTAGCTGTAGTTCTTCTTCGGTAATAACTTTTTTCATGCCTATTTTTAAAATACCTTTGAGTAGTAAGACTATTTTATTTCAAAAGAATTTCAAGAATTAAATAAAAAAAATATAAAATTTTATTTATTTTCTAGGCGAAGTCGAACTACGTTAGCATGGTGTAAGTTGTGTTTTAGAAGAAAATAAACAAAAGTTCGTAAACTCATTTTTAAAATAGGGACAGCAAAAGTATCCAGTTCTTCTTCAGTGCGTTTTTCGATGGCAAAGTTTAATTTTTGAGCTGAACTTAAAATTTTTGCACACAAAATCGGCTTTTTTAAATAAGGTTTAGCTTTAGAAGGATATCTTCCATAATTTAAAACATTCCTGCGGTTAGTTACAATAATTTCTTCTGGTTTCAGTTGATTGGAGGAAGCCTTTCCTAACAAGGCAAAAATAGGTCTATACATTCCTATATACACAGCAGACCATTTATTTATAGTAATAATATGTTGAATATTTTCTTTAATGCTCCACCCTTCTGGTTCAGGTTCCACAGTAAATAAATCTTCAGGAATAGATAGAAAATATTCTTCAAGAAAGCTATGGACATCTAAAACTTGTTTAGTAAGTTCTGCTTTAGTAGAAGATTGGTAAACGACAGGAAAATTCTGCATAAGACATTTTTAAAACTTTAAGTGTTTAAGTCAAATCTTTAGAGTTGAAAACCTGCTTTTTTATAAATTTTTTCTATTGTCTGTAAAATACGAATATTTGCACTCAAGTCCCCTAAAATAGAATTAGATTTTTTTAAAGAAAAATCAATAATTTCTTGATATAATAATAACCAAGGATTTAAAACAGAAATTTTTGGAAGAGAAATAGCTTGTAGACTTTTAAAACCTGTATATAAGGAAGACTCTTTTGCTAAAAAAAACTTATGTCCATCATTACTTAGTATGAATCTTCCTTTGGTAGTTTGAATGTCTATTTCAAATAAAAAGTATTCTCTTTGTCCACCAGCTTCTAAAAAAACTTGAATTTCTTTGGAATATTCTAAAAGTGAAATTACTCTAGATTCTGTTTTATTGTTTGGAAGTTGAAAAGCTTTGGAATATTTTATTTTAGGTACTTTTTCAAATAAGTAATCTAAAAAATCAATTGCATGTGTACCATCATGAAGTAAAGGGCCTCCACCTCTTTTTGTAAATCCAATTCCAGGATCACGACTTGAGGTAAGTACAGAGGCATGAATGGTTTTTAAATCTCCCCATTGATTAGTTAATAAATTTTTTTTGACAAATTGATAAATAGGATGATATCTTCTTTCGTGGTTGACCCAGACTACATGATTTCCACTATTTAGTTTCTTTTGAATACTTTTAAGTTGTTTGAGATTTTGACAGATAGGTTTTTCACAGAGGATAAAAGGAATTTTTAAATCAATAGCAAAGTTTAAATTTTCTAAGTGTGCTTCACTACTAGAAGCAATGACTACAAAATCCCAACTTTCTTTTGAAATATCCCTTAAATTTGTCTTTAGTTTTTTTGGGTTTAAATTCCAATCTTTTTGAAATTGTAAAATTCTTTCTAAATTTGGATCAAAAATGCCTTCTACTTTGAAATATTTTTTTAACTTAGAGTTTAATAATACTCCCGCATGAGTACAAGGATGATAACGTTTGGGATCTCTTTCTAAAAGTGAGGCTATTCGTCCAAGTCCTAAAATGAGAGTTTTTAGCATGTTTTAAATTTTATAAGTTTCTATATAATAAATTTTTTTATTTTCTAAAAGTTTTTCATTTTCAAAATGAGAAATTGGAAAATTCTTTCTTTCAAAGCTATAACTGGGATTAGAAAAAAATAAGCTTTCTTTTCGTAAAATACGTATTACCTCTCTAGCATAAGGTCCGTAGTCACTAGCAAATTGAAACTTACCTTTAGGTTTTAATAAATAAAAAAGCTTAGCTGGAAAACTTGGATTGAAAGTCCTATGCTTATGATGTTTAGTTTTTGGCCAAGGATCTGGGAAGTTTAAAAGTACTTCATCAAAAGAATTTGGCTCAAAAAATTCTACTAAAAACCAATTAAAATTTGCAGTCAAAAAACGAACATTGGAAAGTTGTCTTTGTTCAATTTCTTTTAAGGTTTTACGGACTCGATCTGGTTTTTTTTCTAAGAGTACAAATCCAGTATTGGGATTTTGTTGTGCAAGTTGGATAGCTACTTCACCCCAGCCTGAGCCAAGTTCTAAAAAAGTTTTTTCCTTATCTGGAAAAATTTTTTTTAAGTTCAAAGGTTCTTGCCATCTGACTTCTAAAAAAAAAGGGGAAGAAAAAACTTTTCGAGTAGCAATTTTCCAAAGTTTTTCTTTGAGTTTTTCATCCATGTTTTGCAGTAAGTAAGGCAAGTTCTTTTTGAAAAATTTCTTCTGCCTTTTTATACTGTGCAGTAAATAAATAAGCAAAGCCTAAGTCTTGTAGTTCTTGAGTAGATAAATTAGGTTTTTTTTCTAAAACTGGAATGTTTTGAATGGCTTCTAAAAACTCTTGTTTTTTTTCTTCAAAGGTAGGCAGTGTTAAAGTAGTTTGTTTTTTGAGCATAACTTCTGCTTCTTTGTATTTATGAAGTCCGAGTAAGCTCATTCCAACTATAAAATACAAATTTTGACTTTCTGGAATAAACTGAAAATTTTTCTTAAAATGTTGAATAGCTTCTTTAAATTTCTTTAAGTTATATAAACAAGTTAAAATTTCTTGTGCATAAAACTGCTCTCTTTGAGGATTAGGATCCAAGTTAATAATTTTTAGACATGCTTCATATTCTGAATTTTCTAGAGCAATTTTACTTCCCAATTTGATAAAACTAGGACAAAATAAACCTGAGTTTTGAGTAATATGTTTTTTAAAAGCTTCCCAAGCTTCTTTTAGTTTATACCTAAGCGAATAAGCTACTGCTTGACAAATGTGAAATAGAGGAGAGGGCGATTGCACTGGAGAAGTTTGAAAATTTTCAGGCTGAAATTCACCTTGTATCCATAAACATAAAAAGCACAAATGTTGTAAAAAAACACTCTTAGGATGCTGATTTTTTATCTCAAAAACTTCCTCGTAAGAACCAACTTCAAAGGATTCCCAAGCTTCTTTTTCTTCAGATGTTAAATTATGTTCCATACTTACCTCGTTTTTTGTATCGGATAAAATAGAAAAAAAGAGTAGAAAAATGAATCGACCATAAAATTAGAGTTGAAAAACTTGGCATAGCTTGTCCCGGTAGTTCAACGGATAGAACATCAGTCTTCGGAACTGAGTGTGGGGGTTCGATTCCCTCCCGGGGCTATAGGAGAAAGTGTGGCAGATTTTTTTGGGATAGTTCCTCTTCAAGATCCTGAGTTTAATTATCTCAAAGACCTCATTTACGAAAGGACCGGGATTTTTCTTGCTCCGCATAAAAAAATTATGCTCCAGTCTCGACTCAATATCCGTTTACGAGTTAATCAAATTTCCAATTTTCAAGAATATGTTAAAAAATTAAAGACAGATAAGGCTTTTTTTAGTTCAGAAATTTTAGAAATTATCAATCGAGTTACTACCAATAAGACTGATTTTTTTCGTGAAAACCATCATTTTGAATATTTATCAAAAACTTTTTTACCTGCTTTTGAAGAAAGAAAAAAAATTTTACCACATAAGACTTTGAGGATTTGGTCCTCTGCTTGTTCCACTGGAGAAGAACCTTATAGTATAGCTATTACTGTAAGTGAGTATTTTTTTGGAAAACCAGGTTGGGACATTAAGATTTATGCATCTGACATAGATACAAATGTTTTAGCTATTGCTGAAAAGGGCGTATATAAAGAAGATAGAGTAAATACTCTAAATCCTGAGATTGTAAGAAAACACTTTCTTTTAAAAACAAATCCCGATGGTTCAAAAGAATATTCAGTAAAACCTAACTTAAAGAGTATGATAACTTTTAAAAAGATCAATCTTTTAGATTCTACTTATCCCTTTGTTGAAAAGTTAGATGTGATTTTTTGCAGAAATGTCATTATTTATTTTGATAAACCTACTCAAAAAAAACTTTTTGCTAACATAGAAAAATATTTAGATGACAATGGGCTTTTGGTAATTGGTCATTCTGAAACCTTATTTGGAATTTCAGATGCATTTAAATTTATTGGACATACTATTTATCAAAAGAAGATAGCAACTAAATGAAAAAAATTATTGTTTTATTTGGTGGCAAATCTACAGAGCATTCTATTTCTTTAAAAACAGGGAAATTTATTTTTGACACTCTAGATCGAAAAAAGTATAAAGTCAAACCTATTTTAATTACAGAATCAGGAATATGGCTTATTCCTAAAAATGAAGTTCACGAATTACCTAGCTTTAAGTCTGAAATAAATTATTCTAATCAATTTGAAAAAGATTTTAGAGATTTAGGAGTAAACGAGATTTTTCTTCCTAAAAGTTTACCAGGTGAACTTGTATTTTTAGGTTTACATGGGGGAGATGGAGAAAATGGAAATATTCAAGCATACCTAAGTTTACTTGGAATTCCCTTTACGGGCTCGGGTGTTTTAGCTTCTGCTTTAGCAATGGATAAAGAAAAAGCAAACCTCATATTTTTAAGTAAAGGTTTAAATGTAGCCAAGTTTTTTACTATTACTAAGTATTTTTCTTTTCAAGCTATAGAATATCTCAAAAAGTACGATATGGGCTTTCCTGTTTTTGTAAAACCAAATCAAGGTGGAAGTAGTGTAGGGGCAGGTATGGCTCACAATCCAGAAGAATTGGAGTTTCGTTTAAGTCAAGTTTTTTCCTTAGAAGAAAAAGCCATAGTACAGACCTTAGTTACAGGAATAGAGGTCTCTTGTGGAGTAATTGAATTTCCAATTATTCAAAATGGAAAAACCTACTATATTCCCAAAGCCTTATTTCCTACTGAAATTGTCCCAAAATCAGAATTTTTTGACTTCCAAGCAAAGTATTTAGGGAAAAGTGAAGAAATTACTCCTGCTAGAATTTCAAAAGAACTAACACAAACAGTACAAGCTATGGCTATACTTGCTCATGAATCCTTGGGTTGTAGAGGATATTCACGTACAGACTTTATTATTCAAGATAATATTCCCATGATTTTAGAAACAAATACTTTACCTGGTATGACAGGGGCTAGTTTAATTCCTCAACAAGTTCGCTATGAAGGTATGAGTATGCAAGATATACTTGATATTTTAGTTGAAAATGCTCTTGAGAGAAACTAAAGTTTCAAAACAAAAAAATTCTTTTCACAAAAAACAAAAAAGAAAAATCTAACCTCAATGAGTGCAATAGAGAAAACAAAGTCAGAAAAACCCCCACTTCCTTCGGAAAGATCTTTTGGGATAGTTATGGGAATTTTTTTTCTACTGGTAGGAATTTATCCCCTTCTAAAAGGTGAGGCTTATAGACTTTGGAGTTTAGGGGTGAGTGGGGCTTTTTTTCTTTTAGCTTTTTTGTATCCTATGGGTCTACGTCCACTTAACTGGATTTGGTTTCAGTTTGGACTTTTGTTAAATAAGTTAGTTAGCCCTATTGTAATGGGGATAATTTTTTATTTAATTGTCACTCCTATTGGTTTACTTATGAGACTTATTGGAAAAGATCTAATTGGACTCAAGCTAGATAAAAATCTTCCATCTTATTGGAAAATGAGAGTTCCCCCAGGTCCTAGTAAAGATTCTTTTGAAAATCAATTTTAAGGAAATTAATTATGTCATTTCTTAAAGAGTTTTGGAAATTTATTAAAGTTAGAAAAAAATTTTGGTTACTTCCTATTTTAATAGCTCTTATCCTCTTAGGAGCGTTAATTGTTTTGACTCAAGGTTCAGCAATTTCTCCATTTATTTATACTTTGTTTTAGGTAATAATATGAATATACTTGGGATTTCTGCTTTTTACCACGATAGTGCAGCTGCTTTAGTAAAAGATGGTGAGATAATAGCAGCAGCACAAGAAGAAAGATTTACTCGCAAAAAACATGATCCTAGTTTTCCTATTAACTCTATTTATTTTTGTTTAAAAAGTCAAAATCTTTCATTTCAAGATTTAGATTATATAGTTTTTTATGAAAAGCCTTTTTTGAAATTTGAAAGATTACTAGAGACTTATCTAGCTTTTTCACCTTTTGGATTTCGCTCATTTTCTAAATCTATGCCTGTTTGGATTAAAGAAAAACTTTTCCAAAAAAATTTATTGCTAAAAAAATTTAAAGAATTAGCTCCAAGTTTAGATATAGAAAAGAAGCTCTTATTTTCTGAGCACCACTTAAGCCATGCAGCTAGTGCTTATTATCCTTCTGGATTTGATAAAGCAATAGTATTAACTATGGATGGAGTTGGAGAGTGGACTTCTACTTCAGTTGCGATAGGTAAAGGAAAAGATTTAGAAATTGTCAAAGAAATTCACTTCCCGCATTCCTTAGGACTTTTGTATTCTGCCATGACTTATTATACAGGCTTCAAGGTAAACTCGGGAGAGTACAAAGTCATGGGGCTTGCACCATATGGAGAACCTAAATACGCAAACCTCATTTTGGAACATTTAATTGATTTAAAACCTGATGGAAGTTATAAGTTAAACCTTGAGTACTTTAATTACTGCACTGGTTTAACTATGACAAATGAAAAATTTCATAAGCTTTTTGGTGGACCACCTAGAAAACCAGAGCAGAAGTTAACTCAAAAAGATATGGATTTAGCTGCTTCTATTCAAAAAGTTACAGAAGAAGTGATGTTGACACTAACTCGAAGTTTAAAAAAAGAATATGGAATTTCAAATCTCTGTATGGCAGGTGGTGTAGCTTTAAATTGTGTAGCTAATGGAAAAATTTTAAAAGAAGGAAATTACGAAAAAATTTTTATCCAACCTGCCTCTGGAGACGCAGGTGGGGCAATAGGTGCAGCTTTAGCTGTAAATTATTTATTTTTGGGACAAGAATTAGTAGCTTCTTCTAAAGACCGTATGAAAGGCTCTTACTTAGGTCCTGAATTTTCTCAAACAGAAATAGAACACAGACTTCAAAAAATTGGTGCTAAGTTTGAAGTTCTCACTGAAGAGCAACTTTATAAAGAATGTGTAGAAGGCTTAGTAAAAGAAAAGGCTTTAGGATGGTTTCAAGGAAAAATGGAGTTTGGTCCACGTGCCTTAGGTGGACGCTCTATTTTAGGAGATCCTCGTTCTCCTAAAATGCAATCTCAACTTAATTTAAAGGTAAAGTATAGAGAATCTTTTCGTCCTTTTGCCCCAGCTGTTTTAAGAGAAGAAGTTCACAATTGGTTTGAATTAGATGTAGATAGTCCTTACATGCTTTTAGTTGCTGATGTTCACTCTAAGATAAAGATTAAAATGACAGAAGCTCAAGAAAAACTTTTTGGTATAGAAAAACTCAATGTCCCTCGTTCATCTATTCCAGCTGTTACACATGTGGATTACTCTGCAAGAATTCAAACAGTCCATTTTGATACAAATCCTAGATTTTATAATTTACTCAAAAAATTTCATCAAGAAACAGGTTGTCCAGTGCTTGTCAATACAAGTTTTAATGTAAGAGGGGAACCAATTGTAAATACTCCAGAAGATGCTTTTCGGTGTTTTATGGGAACAGAAATTGAGCTTTTAGCTATTGGAAATTGTCTACTTAGAAAAGAAAACCAAGACCCTTCTTTAAAGTTAAACTACAAAGATGCCTTCGAACTTGATTAACGTCATTTTTTAAGTTTAAAGAATTTCCTTGATTTTTAAAAACATAAAAGTTTTATTCGTCTATTGGAAAACTTATATGAGGATTAAATTATGAAGAATAATAAAATTTGGATTTTTGGTTTAGTAGGTATAGTTTTAATTGGAGTTTTAGTTTATTTTTTATTGCCTAGTTCAAAGTTAAGTTCGAGTGGATCAAAAAATAAAATTAATATGAGTAAGACTACAGATCCTACTCAATCTCCAGCAGACATGACAGATACTACAGTTCAAACCTCAGATAGTGGAGATATGGGGATAACTCCTAAATTTTTATTAGATCAATACTTAGAGTGGGCACAGTATCCTCCTCATTCTCGTCCCGTAAGCAATGCAAACGTAGACATAGCTGAACCTTTTTTTGTAATGGAGTCTCCCTTAGTTATGGTAGACTCACCTACTTCTAAAGAACCAAATGGCTATAAATGTCATTTTCAACCTAAAACTTGGGCTGTAATTGGTCCAAATTCTGAAATGTATGTTAAGTTAGAATGTAGAGATTCAGAAAACTTAACTATACCAATAAAAGTTAATGACGTTAGAGTTTTTCGAGAGTGGGAAGAACAAAGGTTTTCTACAGTAAAAGCAGATTTTAACGATGATGGTCGAGATGGAGATGAAGTAGCAAAGGATAATATCATTACTTTTCGATGGAGACCTATGAAAAACGACTGGGGACAAATGACTCTAGAAGCTGATATTACCTATGGAAAAGAAAATAAAAAAGCCAAAGTAACTTCTAGTTTTTTCTCTTCGCCTAACAAACCTGCAGAGTTTACTGGAAACTTTCGTGAAAGCATGGTAGATGGGTCCCTTGTTGTTTACGCAACTATCCAAGTTTATAAAGCTGGAAACTACCATTTAGAAGCAAATCTAAAAGAAGCTGCAGAAGGAAATCTTTTAGCTTATGCTACTTATGATGGAAATTTAAAGCAAGGTTCCAATGAAGTAGAATTTTTATTTTATGGTAAAATTTTACGTGATAAGGGATATGACGGACCTTATATTGTGACAGATGTGAGAGGTCATAGAGTTAATTTAGCTATAGATCCTGCATGGTTTGATCAAGGAGAAGAAGGACTAAAAAAAATCCAAGCAGCTAAAACTACAGAACCCGACAAAGAGTTAGTTATCCCATTTAAAGATGAATTTAAAACTAAACCTTATAGTATTTCTCAATTTACTAAAAAACCTTGGGAAAGTGAAGATAAAGCTAAACGTATCAAAGAATTACAAGAATTAGCTGGAAAATAAATTTTTGAGTGTAAACAACAAATTTTTTTGTTGTTTACACTTCTAATTTAACTAAAGTTTCAAAGTAAGGTGTTCTAGGAAAAAAATCAAATATACTTACTTTTCTGAGCTTATAACCTAAGTTTAAGATTTTTTTAAGATCATGATTTAAGGTTTGATAATTACAACTAGAGTAAATTATTTGTTTAGGTCTTTGTTGTTTAATCCATTCTAAAACTAAGCTACCTAATCCATTTCTAGGGGGATTTGCGAAGACTAAGTCCCAGCTATTTTCTTCTAATTTTTGAGTATAAAGATTTTTTACTAGAAAGTTTACATTTGTAATTTGATTTTCTTTTACATTGTGTTTTGCAAATTTTACAGAACTAGGATCTACTTCTATACCAAGTAAAAATTTTGACTTTTCAGCTAAAAATAAACTAATAAGTCCACTTCCACAAAATAACTCTAAAATTTTTTTATCACTAGGAACTTGATTTATAATTTCATCTAGCCAGACTTCCAATAAATTTGTATTCACTTGGAAAAATCCATTTTTAGGTATTTGAAATTTTCTTCCTCTATAAGAAAAGTAACCTATTTGTTTATCATAAGGATAAGGAAAATCTAAAATTCTCCATTTTTTTGAAATTTCAATATTTTTAGTATTCATTAAAATTTCATTGAGTTTTACATTTAAGTTTTTACAGCCATGTGGTGGTAAACTTATAACTTTATTACTCATGTCAGAAAAAAAGCCAATTTTCTTATCTTGTGTATGAACTTGGAAATTATTTCTATAGTGCAACTCACTTCCAAAAAAAAACTGAATAGAACTCTTAGAGTAAGGAATTTGATTTCTTTGTCCATCTTCTAAGAAATTTTCAAGTTTAACTTTTCTTTCATTTTCATAACTAATATGTCTAAAACTACAACCTCCACACAATGGGAAAACTTCACAGTCAGTAGGAATTCTCTGAACAGAGGGTTCTAAAACTTCTTGAACTCTAGCTAAAGTATATTTATTAGTTTTTTTTATAATCTCAATTCTTACTAATTCATTTGGTATAGCTCCTTTTATAAAATAAGTTTCTCCATTGAAATGGGCAAGGCAGTTTCCAGCTTGTACCCATTTTTCTACTTGAATTACCAAAGATAACCTCCACTTAAAAAGTAGTAGTTTTCTGGAAGAATTTTTCCAGTTTTGGAAAGAATAGAATGATTGAGAGTACTTAAAGCTATAAAAAATTTATTTTCTTCAAATAAAAAAAATTTTACACCTAAACTTAAAGCTCCTCCTCTTTGATTTTGTCCTTCACTATTAAATTTTCCAGCAAGCCCAAATCCACTGCGAAGTTTTAAGTAAGTAGTCAAACTATATTCAATCCCAAAATTTATATCTACATCTGCTCCAATTCCTCTATCTAAATTTGGTTTAGACTCAGAGTTGGAAAGTCGAAAAAAAGATTTCTCATAAAAAATCCTTCCTACTTCTAAATAAGTTAACCATCTTTCTAAAAATTTAAAGCTTGTTCCTAAGAATATATATTCAGGAAGTTTTTCTTCTAAAGTATCTGAGCCTCTATATTCTTCATAAGAAAACTTTCCAGAGGAACTTCCAAAAATTCCTAAACTCCAATTGTTTTTAAAATATCCAATTCCTAAAAATCCTCCTAAAGACCACTTAGATTGTTCCCTTCCTCGAAAAGCAATTCTAGGTCCTAAACCTATTGAGAAATAAAAATTTTCTAACTTTATGCAATAAAAAATTTCTGACTCATAGTGAGTAAGTTTTGTAGTTGCCTCAAATTGTCCTAAAAATCCCGTCTTTATTCTCATCCCCCAACCTGAATACAAAGAAAGAGAAGAGTAAAATCCAAAAGGATGAACTAACATAGTTGAACGAGAATTTTCTTTTTGTACAAATAGGCTTCCTAATTGTAGTTGGGCATCTGTACTTGCTAAAAAAGCTGGATTGGAAGCTAAGGATGTTTCTCTATCATTTAAACCAACTCCAAGTCCAGCTAGTCCAAAGCTACTTCCACTATGTAATTCAAAACTAGAATATTGGGCAGATAATCCTAAAAAAAAGCTAAAGTAAAAAAACAAGACAATTTGGAAGAAAAATTTCTCCATAAAAGTCAAGTTTTAGTAAGAAACAAGCCTGTAAAGGGGAAAGCAATTGACTAAGTAGAATTAAAAACCAAGATGGCTTTCATGCAAGTGTCTATTATTGGAGCAGGGGGACTCACTGGAAAAGAGCTTTTGTCTCTCTTAAAAAATCATCCTAATTTTGAAATCGTACATATCACAAGTAATAAAACTGAAGGGAAAACTCTAGAAGAAGTCTTTCCAAGTCTAGGAATCAAACGACCTAGTTTAAAATTTAAAACTCATTCTGCACCTATCCCTAAGGATTCATTAGTAGTATTAGCTACTCCTAATGAAGTTTCTTTGGAAATGGCTCCTCGTCTTTTAGATGGGGGTCATAAAGTTATAGATCTCTCTGGAGCTTATAGACTCCATGATCAAGATAAGTTTGAAAAGTTTTATGGTCTTAAGCATACTTCTTTTCACCTCATGAAGGAGGTGGTATTTGGACTTCCAGAGTTGTATAGAGAAAGGTTAATTAGAGCAAACTTTGTATCTAATCCAGGTTGTTATTCTACTTCTGTAATTATCCCTATATACTTTTTAGGTGGACTTAGGAAAAAACTTATTTCCATTGTTGTTGACTCTAAGTCAGGTGTAAGTGGGGCAGGAGGAAGAACAGAAGATATAGGATTTACATTTACAAATACCTATGAAAACTTTCGAGCTTACAAAGTTTTAACTCACCAACACACTCCAGAGATGGAAGAATATTCTAAAGAAGGAGTAAGTATTTTACCTAAGATTATATTTACTCCGCATCTTTTACCTGTATATAGAGGGATTCTTTCTACTATTGTTTTTACTTTTGAAGAAGAAATTCCAGAAGAGTTTGTTCAAGAAGAATATTCTGCTATCCAAGATGAGCCTTTTTTACGACTGCTAAGTAAACCAGAGGAAGTAGAGTTAAAAAATGTCCAATTTTCTAACTATTTAGATCTTGCTTATCGTTTAGATGGAAATGTTTTAGTAGTGGTTTCTGCTTTAGATAATTTAGTAAAAGGAGCAGCAGGACAAGCTCTACAAAACATGAACCTGATGGCGGGCTTTGATGAGACCCTTGGAATTTTACAAGGATAAAAATGCGTGAGTGGAGCAATACACTTTTTTTAGGTGCTTTTGACGGGGAGACTGATTTACTAGCTAAGGTATCAGGACTCAAAGTATATAACGTTGGTGTTGGAATTCATGATTCATTATTTAATTTACAAAGATACTTATTAAAAACTGATAAAATAAAATCTCTTATTTTTTTAGGTTCAGCAGGTGCTTATCTTCACTCTAATTTAAAAATAGGAGACATTGTCTGGTCTCATAAGTTTTTATATAGAGATATAGCTGAAATTCGTGGTATGTGTAAAATTCCAGATGTAGTAACTAAACACGTGCTTACAAAAGTAGATAAAAAGACAGAAACATTAATTCAAAAACTAGGTATTTCTGAAACTATTACTAACTCCATGAACTATGTGACGTTAGTTGACTTTAGTCAAGAAGAACTTATTGCTTCATTGTATGATGTTGGCACTGAAAATATGGAAGCCTTTACTTTAGCGTATACAGCAAATCGTTTTAATCTACCTTTTTGTGCTTTTTATTATATAACAAATATGGTAGGTTCCAATGGGAGCATAGACTGGGCAAGAAACTGGAGAGAGGGTTCAAATATTCTCCAAAAAAAAATTATTAGAGGTATCAAAGGTTTATAAAAAACCCCTTGAGAGATTTTCTTTTCTTTTCAAATTGACTTACAGATGAGGTTATAGGTTTGGAAAAGATATACGATATTACACTTTTTGGAGCTACAGGTTTTACTGGAAAACTTACAGCAGAATATTTAGCAAATAAAGCAGCTAAAGAAGGATTTCGATTTGCTATTGCTGGAAGAAATCAAGTTCGCTTAAAACAAATTCAAAAAGAGCTAGAATCTAAATTTCATGGGCTTACTATTAGTTTAGTTTATGCAGATTCATATCGGGCAGATACTCTTTTTGAAATGGCTTGTAAATCGAAAATAATTATTTCTACAGTAGGTCCTTATTTAAAATATGGGGATCCTCTGGTAAAAGCTTGTATAGATGGTGGTGCCAACTATTTAGACATTACAGGTGAAGGTCAATTTGTAGAAAATATGTTTCGTTTGTATCACAAAAGAGCAAAAGAAAGTAAGCTAAAAATTATTAACTGCTGTGGTTATGATAGCATACCTTCTGATATGGGAGTATACTTTGGTATGAAAGAATTTTTTGAACCAACTACAGTAGAAGTAGAATGTTTTATACGTGTAGAGTCTAAGTCAAATGATCCTTTTGCAAGTCTTAAAAGTTTTTCAGGTGGAACTTGGCATTCAGCTATTGGAATGATGCAGCCTAGTGAAATAGAACGAAGGGAAAATTTTCTCTCTTATATAGCATCTACTGCTAAAGAGGATAGAAAGATTTCTCAAATTCCTTTTCAATTTCGATACAGAGAAAATCAAAATTGGATAGGAGTTCCTTTGCCTTTTGTAGATGTAGAAGTTGTGTTACGTTCTGCAGCAGGACTTGAAAACTATGGAAAAGATTTTTCTTATGGGCACTATGCAGCTATAAGTAATGTTTCAAGTTTACTTTTAGGATTTCTAGGAGTAAGTAGCATTTTTACTTTAGCTCAATTTGAATTAGGAAGAAATATTTTATTGAGTTTAAAATCAAGTGGAGATGGTCCTCCAAAAGAAATTCGGGATACAAATGAATTTACTCACAGTATATTAGTAAAAACTAATAAAGGTAATGCTTTAGTAGAAGTAAGTGGGGGAGATCCGGGTTATGGTGACACTGCTAAGATGGTAAGTGAGTCAGCAATTTGTTTACTTTTAGATTCTACACCTGAAAACTATGGAGTTGTAACCTCAGCTTTAGGGCTAGGCGAACCTCTAATTAAAAGACTTACTCAAGCAGGAATTCGTTTTCAAAGATTATGATTACAGTAATTGGAGATTTAATTTTAGATAAGTATGACTATTGTTCCAATAGACAAAATCCTGAAAGTTCAGCTCCTTGCTATACAGTAGAATATACAGAGTATAAACCAGGAGGGGCAGGAAATGTAGCAGCTAATCTAGTGAGTTTAGGTTCAAAGTGTAAGCTAGTTAGTGTAGTAGGAGAGGATGTCAATTCTACTCTTTTAGAAAATATACTTTCAGAGTTTAAAATTGAACACAAATTAATTTTAGATCCAAATAGAAGTACAATTGTAAAAGAACGTGTAATCTCTGTAAGTGATGGAAGATATCACTATCGTAAAGACATTGAGAAAAAAATTTATATTGATAGCTTTCATGTTCAAGAAATTATAGACCTAGCTAAAGACTCTAAACTTATTTTAATTTCTGATTACAACAAAGGCACAATATCTAAAGAACTTATGGAAGAGTTAAAAACTTTGTCTATTCCTATTTTTGTAGATCCTAAACCAAATCATAAAGAATTTTATAAAAATATTTTCTTGATTAAACCTAATGTATTAGAAATTCGAGAAATGACAGGAATAGCAGATGAAAAAGAAGCAGCAAGGCAACTTTCTAAAGAACTTAACACTAATGTTTTACTTACGAGAAGTGAAAAAGGAATTTTTTTTACAGGAAGAGAAGAAGAGTATGAGTTTCCAACTGTTGCAAAAAAAGTTTTTGATGTTACAGGGGCTGGAGATACAGTAGTAGCTGCTTTTACTCATTTTTATTTAAAAAATTTTCCTATTAAAGATTGTGTGAAACTAGCCAACAAAGCTGCAAGTATAGCTATTCAATATCCAGGTTGTTATCAAGTAAAAGAAGAAGAAATTTTGTAAGGAGAGAATATGCTAATTAGAAGACCTAGAAGAAATAGAAGAAGTGAGGCTATTCGTGAATTAGTAAAAGAAACTTATATCTCTATAAAAAAATTTATTTATCCAATTTTTTTACTATCACAGCCTTCACAAAAAGTAGAAATTTCTAGCATGCCTGGAATTTTTAGACTAGGAGAAGAACTAGTCTTAAAAGAAATAGAAGATTGCCTACAGCTTGGAGTAAGTTCTTTTGTAATTTTTCCAGTTGTAGAAGAAGAAAAAAAAGATCAGCTTGCATCTTTTAGTTATTTAGAAGAAAATTTTTATCTAAAAACCTTGAGAAAAATCAAAGAAAAATTTCCAGAAAGTTGTATTGTAACTGATGTAGCTATGGATCCTTATAGTTCTGATGGACATGATGGATATCTAGAAAATGGAAAAATCGTAAACGACAAAACCTTAAAAATTTTAGCTAAAATGGCTTTAGCCCAAGCACAGGCTGGAATAGATTACTTAGGTCCTTCTGATATGATGGATGGAAGAGTAGGGTATTTAAGAGAAGCCTTAGATAAAGCAGGTTATACAGAAGTAGGAATTATTTCTTACACAGCAAAATATGCAAGTGCTTTTTACGGTCCTTTTCGAGAAGCACTTGACTCTGCACCCAAGCAAGGTGACAAAAAAACATATCAAATGGATCCTGCTAATTCTCTAGAAGCCGAACTAGAAGCAGAACTAGATATCTTAGAAGGTGCTGATATTCTTATGGTCAAACCGGCCTTAGCTTATTTAGATGTTATCTTTCGACTTAAGCAAAAATTTACTCTTCCAATAGCAGCATATAACGTGAGTGGAGAATATTCTATGGTAAAGACTGCTAGTAAAGCAGGATTTTTAGATGAAAAAAAGGCAATTTTAGAAGTTATAACTTCTATTTTTCGAGCAGGAGCAGATATAATTTTAACTTATCATGCCAAAGAAATAGCTAGTTTTATGAGAATGTAGTATTTTTTTCTCTCAAGCTAGCCTGAAAAATATTCTAGTTTTTCAATAACATGATAAAAATCATATTGTTTATAATAATACTAAATCTAAATTTCGTTTGACGTAGAAGAAAAATTTTTTTTAATTATTCTAAGTTGCAATAAGGAGTGTAAATTATGAAAAATCTAACTCGGCATAGAAAACTCATCTTAGAAAACTTAAAAAATAGATTAGATCATCCTACTGCCAAAATGGTCTATGATTCAGTAAGAGAAACTACCGAAAAGTTTAGTTTTGCTACAGTTTATAATTCTTTGGAATACCTTGTAAGTCAAGGTTTTATAAAAAAACTTGATATTGACTCAGGTTCTGCCAGGTACGATGGGATGTTAGAAAATCACATGCACTTTATTTGTAAAAAGTGTGGAGAAGTTTTTGATTTACCGCAACCTGAACTTTCTTCTTGTTTATCTGCTAATCAAGAATTTTTTTATGAAACGAAAGATGTATCTATAACAATTCGAGGTATTTGTAAAAACTGTAATTCTCTTTAATGGGAAAAATTCACGAACTTCCCTTAGATCTTATAAACCAAATTGCAGCAGGGGAAGTTATAGAGTCAGCTCACTCTGTAGTAAAAGAACTAGTTGAAAACTCTCTAGATGCAGATTGTAGTCATATTGCTATTGAAACTCTTTCGGGTGGGCTAGAAAAAATCTTAGTTGTAGATGATGGAACTGGAATTACTGAAGAAGATCTACCTGTTTGTGTTGGCAGGCATACTACTAGTAAAATTCAATCCCTTTCTGATCTAGAAACTATTTTATCTTATGGATTTAGAGGAGAAGCATTAGCTTCTATTGCTTCTGTTTCTAGGTTAAAAATTATTTCTGGAACAGATGAAAACATACCCGCAGGGCAAATAGAAGTAGAAATGGGACAAATTATTTCACAAAAGAAAACTACAGGAAGAAAAGGAACTTCTATTGAAGTTCGAGATTTATTTTATAATACTCCAGTACGTAGAAAATTCTTAAAATCGCAAAAGTCAGAAGATAAAAAACTCAAAGATAAAGTTATACAGATTGCTTTATGTAGACCTGAGATAAGTTTTGAATATTTACAAGATGGAAAACAAATTATCAACGTTAAGCGACAAAGCATAAAAGAGAGAATTCTCTCTCTACTAGGTGAAAACTTAGAGCCATATTTATTAGAAGTAAATTTAAAGAGAAATTTTATTCAAGCTATAGGGTATATTAGTTCACCCGAATTTTATAAATCTAACCGTACAGGGCAGTATATCTTTGTAAACTCTAGACCTGTTGAACTCAAGTACAGTTCTCATCTTCTAAAAAAAGCTTATGATGAACTAATACCTAATGGAGCACATCCTTGGTGTTTTTTGTACTTTCAAATTGATCCTCGTTATATTGACGTAAATGTACATCCAGCAAAAAAAGAAATTCGTTTTTTAGATGAAGAAGGATTTAATTCTTTTTTTTTAGAACTTATCAATCGTGAATTACGTTCTAAAACTCCAATAAATTTCTTAGAATTAAAAAGAAGACTTTCTACTCCACAAGAAAATACAGAATTTCGTAAACAACAAAAATCAGTTTTTCAAGAAATTTTACATGACACCTTGTATGATCTTCCAACTAACACAGAAGGCTTTTTGTTAGAGCAAGTTGGAGCTGGAACTCACTTAGAAGATCTAACAGATACTAAACAAAAGAGTAGAGAATTTGTCCTAAAAAAACATTTTGGGATAATCTTTGAGACCTTTATTTTAGCAGAAGCTGAAGATGGTCTATATATTATTGACCAGCATACTGCCCATGAGAGAATTCGCTACGAAGAAATTCTGCGAAAAATGAAAGCTCAAGAAAATAAAACTCAAATTTTACTAACTCCTTTGCGTTTAAGTTTTTCAAAAATAGAAGTAGAGGAAATTCTAGAATATCAAAATTTTTTTACAAGCATAGGGTTTGTCTTAGAACCTTTTGGAGAAGATGCTATCCTTATTAGGGAAACTCCCTCTTATATAGAGCCGGGAACAGAAAGAGAAGTCATAGTAGATTTTTTGGGACGTCTCAAAGATAAGCTAGCTTCACAACAAGACCTCTATGATCTTATGGCAAAATGCATAGCTTGTAGAAGTGCTATAAAAAAAGGGGATCAAGTTTCTGCTCCTATTATAGCTGAACTTTTAAATAGGTTGAGCTATTGTGAAAATCCCTCTCGTTGTCCACATGGAAGACCCACCTTAGTAAAACTTACTCGAGAAGACTTAGAAAAAATGTTTCATAGAAGATAAATTTTACCTTAGACAAAAAAACTTATAAAAATAGTCTTTTAGTTTTAAATTTTTAATAAGATAGTATTAAATTAGTAACCAAAAAAAAAGATTAAAAACTTGACACTACAGTCTAATTTTTAGAAGTATAGAAAAAAAAGTAAATAAGTGGACAGACCTATGGGCAAAAGAATTGTAAGTGATCCTAAGAAATTTGACAGTGAACCTTATATAGAAGGTGCAGAAGTTCTAGTTTCAGTTATTTCTTCAGATATTGAAGCAGGATATACTGTAGATGAAATTTTAAATAGACATCCTAATCTTACCCGAGAGGATGTTTCTGCTGCTTATTCTTATTATCTTACAGGTAGTGAGTTATAGAAAATTTTTTTTTCATGAAAGAATTTTTTTATAAATTACAACTTAGTTTTTTTAATTATAAGTCAAAAATTTGTTTACTAACTTTTACTTTATCTTGAGGAAAAATGGAAATATTTTTAAAGATTTTTCTTGCTGTGTTTATAGCTGAACTAGGAGACAAAACCCAATTAGCTACTATGGGATTTTCAGCTACTGAGCCTGTTTCAAAATGGGTAATCTTTTTGGCATCTGCATCTGCTTTAGTTTTAGCTTCTGGAATTGGGGTTTTAGCTGGACACTGGATTTCACAACTAGGTTGGGAAAAGTATTTAAAACTAAGTGCTGGAGTTTTGTTTATTGGTTTAGGCTTGTATATGTTAGTAGAAAACTTCATTTAAAACTTTTATAAAACAATCAAAATCTCTAAAAGCATTCTGAAGCTTTAATTTCGTAGTAACTTTATATTCCTCTACTTTGAAAATTTATCACAGCATAAAAAATAAGCAAAAAAATTTACCTTTGCTAAGCTTAAGCTGGATCGTAAATACAGCATCCCCATTACCAAAAATAAATAATTAGTTGATTGGATATATCGAACCTTTTTGGAAATAATAGGCTAAGTCTCAAACGGTAGATTTGTTTGAGATGAAAACTTTTTAGGCTTTTTGTGGTTTTTGGGGTTTTTTTACTACAGTCGAAAGTGTAAAATCCTGTGGATGTAGCGTCGTTTCCCAAAGATCTGTTGAATTAGTCGAGGCCTTGAGAGGTCGGCTGAAGTAACTCCAAATATCGCCTTCCCGATATCTACAAAGTCTGCCAAAAGCGACAAGTCTAGCTCCACTAAAAAGCTAAATAACCAACACCGGGAGACACCACACCCATAAGCTAAAATCCCCAGCTCATACCAATCTGCATCATCTGGCCTAAAACAAAACTTCTGTAACTCTAAGCCTTCTTCCTGATAAGTCAACTTTGGCTTATTTTGAAATGGCAGGTAACCACGTGCAAGTAAACCTCTGTATTTATCTAAAAGTTTCTTTAAGCCCTCTTTAAACTTATAAGATTTTTTCTTGGTTTTAGAATTTTCTACGTAAGGAATAACTAACTCAAGCTTCTCTACCAATTGTTTTGGAATAAGTAAGGTTGAAACAGTGGATCTTTCAAACTCCTTTAAGTCTATCTTCTTTTCATGTCTGCGGTGAAAATGACTTATCATACAATCCTCCTTCCTTACTCTATGAATAAAAAAACTTATCACTTAGTTTGTCATTTTGAATACTTTTACAAAAAAAACCGGTATGTATGAGTATATTTTAAAATATCTAAGATGAAT
>Ga0308414_1000221_pt1 | contig 36118 bp, 34 predicted proteins | sample HotsprSampleOS50_FD_205667 | JGI IMG/M metagenome (GOLD analysis project Ga0308414, IMG submission 205667) | Hot spring phototrophic mat microbial communities from Octopus Spring, Yellowstone National Park, Wyoming, United States - 20090730_OS50 ... | reverse complement strand
GGCTTGCCGCCTTAGCCCACCAAGCCAAAACCACTGTCTATCACCTCAAACGAGGACTGCTCGATGAGTATCTCAAACAACAACTCAAAAATCCCAAACTCACTTTCGCTCTTGCGTAAGTCCTAACTTACTAAATTTTTGCAGAGCATCTCCTGAAAAAAAATGATGGCGCAAAATGTCAGCGATGATTGACTCTCAAGCACGGTTTAGCAGGTAGCGAAAGTTTGCCCAAAATGGCAGGCGTGGCAAGTGAGGCGCTTCTACCTGAAAGAAATTCATTGCCGAGTGTAGCAAAAAGCACCGCCTCCTTGGCTTTTGCAGGAATGGTGCAGGTCTCAAGCTCGCTTTGCTTGCTAACTCGAGGCACCGATAGCTTCTCAAGCGAGGAACGCAAATAGCGCATCAAGGTCGGATTCTCTGCACCACCGCCAGCAACAAACACCTCATCGATTGGAAATCGGCTAAGCACAAACGCACGAAGTTGCATGGCAATGCTCTCGGCCGTAAGTGCCGTGAGCGTGGCAAGAATGTCATGGGCGCAAAGGTTTATGGCGCGGCACTGGTCAATGATACGCTGGAAGTAGTCAGCACTGAAAAGTTCGCGACCAGTCGACTTTGGCGGCTGGCGTCGGTAGTATGGCTCGCGCAGCCATTGCTGAAGCAGCGCTTGTGAAGGCGTGCCCTGTGCGGCAAGTTCGCCATTTTTGTCAAACGGCTTATGAAAGAAACGCTGCGAGGCCATGTCTATCATCACATTGCCTGGACCGCAGTCGAAATAAATGACGTCAGAAGGCGTGGCATGAGCTTTCAGGGCGGTCAGATTGCTGATGCCGCCGATGTTGATAAGCACACGTGAGCGAGTGCGATGCCGAAAAAGTAGCCAATCTAAATACGGCGCAAGCGGTGCGCCTTCGCCGCCTAAGGCCATGTCAGCCACGCGAAAGTCAGAGACAACCGGCACGCCAACACGATTGGCAATGACAGCACTTTCACCAAGTTGAAGTGTGGAGCGAACTTTATATCGCCCGATGCGCAATGGCTGCGGTTGATGCCAGAAGGTCTGACCGTGCGACGCCACAAAATCCAAGTGTGTAACTTTGAATTCCGTCTGAAACGCTAAGATGGCCTCGGCAAACAGCTCGCCAATGAGAAAATTCAGGGAAGAAATCATGGGCAGGCGTGCCGATTCAGGCGCAAAGTTCTCGACGATTTTGCGCCGCAACACAGGTGCAATCGGATATGTAGAAAAGCCAAGCAACTCAATCTTCGTGCGCTCGCCTGTGCCAGTAAGGCGCACATAGCCAACATCAATCCCATCGACCGATGTGCCCGAAAGCACGCCAATCGCAAAGCGCTCCTTTTTGCGCAGAAGAGAAGTCAGAGACAGCATAGAAGGGTGCGAATTTGATGAGATAACAGGGACAGACGCAAAAGCCATGACATTTTTGAGTCATTGAAATTTATCATAACTTTATCTTTTCTATGCATGCACGAATAAACAGCAAATTTAATCAACTCTCAAACATCTTAGCTCAATGAGCACAGCAGTCAGACCCGACGAAGTGTCGGCAATTCTCCGCAAACAGCTCTCTGGTTTTGAAGCCGAAGCCGATACCTACGAGGTTGGCACGGTGTTGCAAGTGGGTGACGGCATTGCACGCATCTACGGACTGGCAAAAGTGATGGCAGGCGAACTGATTGAGTTCCCAAACAAGATTATGGGAATGGTGTTGAACCTTGAAGAAGATAATGTCGGTGCCGTGCTGTTCGGCGATTCTGAAGCCGTGCGTGAAGGCGACATGGTCAAGCGCACCGGTATTTTGGCGTCTGTGCCCGTCGGCGAAGCCATGCTGGGGCGAGTCATCAATCCGTTGGGTGAGCCCATTGATGGCAAGGGACCGATTGAGACAAAAATACGTTTGCCCTTGGAGCGACGCGCGCCGGGCGTGATTTATCGCGAGCCGGTCAAAGAGCCGTTGCAAACAGGCATCAAAGCCATTGATGCCATGATTCCGATTGGGCGTGGTCAGCGCGAGTTGATTATCGGCGATAGGCAAACAGGAAAAACTGCCGTGGCTATTGATACCATCATCAACCAAGCCAACATCAACCGTAGTCTGCCGCCTGAACGCAAGAAAGACACCATGTATTGCATCTATGTGGCGGTTGGTCAGAAAGGCTCGTCAGTGGCGCAAGTGGTAGGCACGTTGGAAAAGTATGGCGCCATGCCTTACACCACGGTGATTTCAGCGACGGCGTCAGACCCAGCGCCGATGCAATTTATTGCGCCATTTGCAGGGGCGGCACTGGGAGAATTTTTCAGAGATACAGGTCGACATGCGCTCGTCATTTTTGATGACCTCTCAAAGCAAGCGGTGGCGTATCGTCAAGTCTCGCTGCTGTTGCGCCGTCCGCCCGGAAGAGAAGCCTATCCCGGCGATGTCTTCTATCTGCACTCACGGCTCTTGGAGCGCGCCGCAAAAATCCATCGCGACGACAATGTTGCCCGTGCAATGAACGACCTGCCTGAACAAATCAAACCGATGGTCAAAGGTGGCGGCTCACTGACGGCTTTGCCAGTTATTGAAACGCAGGCAGGTGATGTGTCGGCATATATTCCTACTAATGTAATTTCCATTACAGACGGACAGATTTATCTCGAATCAAACCTCTTTAATGCTGGGGTGCGTCCAGCTATCAATGTCGGCATTTCGGTCTCACGCGTCGGCGGCAATGCGCAAATCAAAGCCATGAAGAAAATTTCAGGCACCTTGCGCTTAGACCTTGCACAGTATCGCTCACTTGAAGCCTTTGCAAAGTTCGGCTCCGACCTCGACAAAGCCACTCAAGCGCAATTGACACGCGGCGCACGACTGGTCGAAATCCTAAAGCAAGGACAGTATGCGCCTGTGCCCGTCGAAGAGCAAGTGGTATCCATCTTCGTCGGAACATCTGGCTTTCTGGACAGCTTACCAGTGTCGCAAGTGCGTAAGTTCGAAGCCGAGTTTTTGCAGAGCCTGCGCGACAAAAATCCCGAGATTTTGAAGTCCATCGCTGAAAAGAAAGAAATGACCGACGAGGTCGCCAAGCAGCTAAAAGAATTGGCGGCAACATATGTGGAGGTGTTCAAAGCGAAAAACCAAAGTAAATAAGAAACAGTAAATAAGAAACGAGCACCAACGCTCAAGCCTAAATTTTTCAATCAGTAGAGGTTGTAATATGGCAACACTAAGGGAACTGCGCACGCGCATTCGTGGCATCAAAAATACGCAACAAATCACGAAGGCGATGAAAATGGTAGCTGCCGCCAAACTGCGCCGCTCACAAGACCGCGCCATTGCCGCACGTCCTTATACCAATGCGCTGAAAAAAATCATGGTCTCCGTGATTGAAAAAATTGATACCTCTGAATATGCACTGCTGGCGGCACGCAAGGACATCAAAAGGGTGCTGGCGATTGTGGTGTCAGCCGATAGGGGACTCTGTGGCGCCTTCAATGCAAACGTGCTCAAATTGGCGCGCGAAACTTTCAGCGGCGAGTATAGGGAGTGGGCAGAAAAAAACAACTTATGGGTGATGCCCGTAGGTCGGCGAAGCGTAGATTACTTTGCAAAGCAAAATTACCCTGTTGTCGAGCGCTTCTCGGGCGTGTTCCAAAAATTGGACTTTGCAACCGCAAAAGCCATAGCCAACAAAGCCACAGAACTGTATGCAAAAGGTGAGGTAGACCGTGTGATTCTCATCTACAATGAGTTCAAAACGGTGCTCTCACCGCTTTTGCGCAAAGAGGTCTTTTTGCCCATTCAGCTGCCCGCCTCTCAAGCCAAAGTGGGGGGAGAGTATATTTTTGAACCTGACCCCGCACAGATTATTGAGCAGCTCTTGCCACTGTATTTATCTAACCAAATCTGGCGCATGCTGCTGGAATCCGATGCAGCCGAACAAGCGGCACGAATGACGGCAATGGAGTCGGCCTCAAACAACGCCAAAGAATTGATTCGCACCCTAAGCCTGACCTACAACCGTGCGCGTCAGGCGGCGATTACCAAAGAAATTATTGAGATTGTCAGCGGCGCCAATGCCCTGCAAAGTGAATAATTCAAAACGGTTACGACGCCAACGAATCCAGTATCTTTTTGTGAAAAGCGCAGGCAGTCTTATATTTGCGGCGCTTCTGACATCCCATTATCTATGGACACGGTGTCGATGCTGCAAGCCGAAGTGCATGCAGTGCTCACGGTGAATAGCCGTGTCCGCTTCAATCCAAAACCAGCGCGACCCTGCCTTGGCTTCAGCTGCAGCCGAAGTGACAAAGAGCGAACTGTAAAACCATGAGTTTTAACCAAGCAAACTAACAACTCTACCAATGGCAAAATACCTTTTTACCTCAGAGTCGGTGTCAGCGGGTCATCCTGATAAAGTCGCAGACCAAATCTCGGATGCTCTGCTCGATGCATTTTTAGAGCAGGATAGGCACTCGCGTGTTGCCTGCGAGACCTTCGTAACCACAGGGCAGGTGATTGTCGGAGGCGAAGTTACCACGAAAGCCTATGTAGAAGTGCCAGATGTGGTGCGTCGCGTCATTGAAGAGATTGGCTATACACGAGGCGAGTATATGTTTGAAGCAAAATCCTGTGGGATTCTTTCCGCTATCCATGCGCAATCGCCAGACATCAACAGGGGTGTCGATAGACACAAGTATGAAAAGCACAAAGACCGCTACGATAGCATTGGCGCTGGTGACCAAGGCATGATGTTTGGCTACGCCTGCAAAGAAACACCAGAACTGATGCCTGCCCCAATCATGTTCGCACACCGATTGGTCAAGCGCTTGGCAGACATTCGCAAAGAAGGCAAAGAAATGACCTACCTGCGTCCCGACGCAAAAAGCCAAGTTACACTCGAGTATGACGGCAATTCCATCGTGCGAGTCGATACCATCGTCATTTCCACGCAGCACGACCCAGTGCCAGATGGCATGACTGAGAATGAGTGGCAAGCTAAAATCAAAGAAGATGTGATTGCCTGCGCCATCAATAAAGTGATTCCAAAGGAGTTAATCGATAAAAACACGAGGTTCTTCGTCAACCCCACTGGAAAATTTGAAATCGGCGGACCGCACGGCGATACTGGGCTAACCGGTAGAAAAATTATTGTTGATACCTACGGCGGTGCGGCGCCACACGGCGGTGGCGCATTCAGCGGCAAAGACCCCACTAAGGTCGACCGCAGTGCCGCATATGCCGCACGCCATATTGCCAAAAACGTCGTTGCCGCTGGGCTGGCAGAAAAATGCACCATACAAGTCTCTTATGCTATCGGTATTGCTCGACCCGTGGCAATTTATGTCAACACGCATGGCACAGGTATCAGCGGAATTAGCGATGGCGAACTGCAAGAAAAAATAGAAAAGCTCTTTGACCTACGCCCCTTGGCAATTATTGAGCGATTTAAGCTCGATAAACCAAAAGGCTGGCGTTACCAAGATACAGCCGCCTACGGACACTTTGGGCGCGACATCTTCCCATGGGAAAAATTAGATAAGGTCAGAGATTTACAGCGCGCATTCAAATAAATCGAAGAAGTTACTCATCGCGCAGAACAAAACTTGACTGACACGACTTTCAAATAACTCAAACTCAACTTACAACTATGGCGACAACCGAAACCAAGAAACTGCCTTACAAAGTCAAAGATATATCGCTGGCAGAATGGGGACGCAAAGAAATTCGTCTGGCTGAAGCAGAAATGCCCGGCTTAATGCAACTGCGCAAAGAATACGGTCCGAAAAAACCACTCAAGGGCGCACGCATTGCCGGCTGCTTGCACATGACCATTCAAACCGCTGTGCTGATTGAAACGCTCAGAGAACTTGGCGCAGAAGTAACATGGTCGAGCTGCAATATCTTTTCTACTCAAGACCACGCCGCTGCTGCCATTGCTGCCGCAGGCATCCCCGTCTATGCATGGAAAGGCATGACCACAGAAGAATTTGATTGGTGCATCGAGCAAACCCTATTTTTCCCAGATGGACAGCCGCTCAACATGATTTTGGACGACGGCGGCGACCTGACAAACATGGTCTTGGACAAATACCCCGAACTGGTGCCCAATATCAAAGGCATCTCTGAAGAGACCACCACGGGCGTGCATCGTCTCTACGAAAGAATGAAACATGGCAAACTGCCGCTACCCGCCATTAACGTCAATGACAGTGTAACAAAGTCAAAGTTTGACAACAAATACGGCTGCCGTGAGTCACTCGTCGATGCCATTCGTCGCGGCACCGATTTAATGCTGGCTGGCAAAGTGGCAGTGGTGGCCGGATACGGTGATGTGGGCAAAGGGTCAGCCGAGTCGCTCCGCAATGCCGGTGTGCGCGTCATTGTAACCGAAGTTGACCCTATCTGCGCGCTGCAAGCCGCCATGGATGGCTACGAAGTCAAAAAAATGGAAAATGCCATTCCAAGAGCGGATATTGTGGTAACCGCAACAGGCAATCGCGACATTGTAACCGCAAAGCACTTCAAGCTCATGAAAGATAAAACTGTGGTGTGCAACATCGGGCACTTCGATATTGAAATCGACATGGCTTGGCTAAATAAGCACTATGGGCATACCAAAGTAGAAATCAAACCGCAGGTTGACCTCTACAACATCGATGGCAAAGATATTATCGTGCTGGCAGAAGGACGGTTGGTCAATCTGGGAGTTGCTATGGGACATCCCTCGTTTGTGATGTCTATGTCCTTTACCAATCAAGTGCTGGCGCAGATGGAACTCTGGCAAAATGCAGATAAGTATGAAAATAAAGTCTATGTTCTACCCAAGCATCTTGATGAAATGGTCGCAAGACTTCACCTTGAAAAGTTAGGCGTAGAACTCGAAGAATTGACACCCGAACAAGCCGAGTATATTGGCGTCAATCCGAAAGGACCGTTCAAGCCGGAGCATTACCGTTACTAAGCGGCAAAGCATGAAGTCACGAAAAGAAAGGTAGCCATTTGTGGCTACCTTTTTTTGTATCGTATTGTCAGCGCTAAAGGTTTTCAGAGCAACCACACTATGGATTCCTCGCTCTGGCTCGGAATGACCCCTCCGCTTTTGTCCAGCTGAACGAAGCGAAGCATCCACGCTGGATTCTCACTGCGTTCGAGATGGCAAAAAAGAGTGCGCGCAATGACCGTTGTTTCTTGATTGGGCGAGGGTAAATGGACGCCAAAAGCAAAGTCATAAAACGGGAGCGGAAGCACAAAATAAAAAGGCGGCTGATGGGGCAGCCGCCTAAGCGTTGAAATCTCGTCAGGTTTAGAACCAGGGTCCGTGCTTGTGTGTCAGCGAGTAGTTGTAATAGACGAGGAATGATTCAAAGAGGAAGAACGCCAGAGTAAGAATACCGAAAATCGTGTAAGCAGGACTCTTTTCTTCACGAGAGGCTTTCTTGTCAAGGAAAGGCACGAGTGCCCAAACCACTACGGCTACACCCAAGAAAATTGCCGCAACCCAACCGGGCACTTGCTTGAGGAATTGGAACTGTGCCCAGAAATACCACTCCGGCTTAATTTCAGGGCTTGGTGCAGAATTGACAGGGTCTAACTTCACGCCGATTTCCCATGGGAACATGACGGCAAGGAAGATAAGCACGGCAAAGCCAATCATCCAGCCAATGAAATCCTTCATCAAGAAGTTGGGGAAGAAGGGCTCTTCACCTTTGAGAAGACCGCGCTCACGGTAGCCGATAGGCACAGAGTTCCCCAGAGTTTGCATGAGGAGCAGGTGTGCAGAAAGCACCAGCAGGGTGATACCGGGAAGCAGCACGACATGGAAGCCGAACATGCGGGTCAGGGTCTCACCGGTAACCTGTGGAACCGGTTTGCCATCAATCATGAGGATATCAGCACCGAGAATCTTTGCGGTAATCTCAATGATGGGTGGTCCGATAAGCTCACCAATCAAGGGCATACCGCCAATCGAGCCAGGGATAGAGATGCCAATTTGCGTGGCAAAGAACGCCAGCTCGTTCCACGGGAGCAGATAACCAGTGAAGCCAAGTCCGAGTGTAAGCAAGCAAAGCACAAAGCCAGTCAGCCACATGAGCTCGCGAGGCTTACGATAGGCTTTCATGAAGTAGGCGCTGAACATGTGAATAAACATCATCAGCGTCATCAGGTTAGCAGACCAGCTATGCACCTGACGAATGAGCCAGCCAAAAGCGACTTCCTTTTGGATATAGACAAAAGAGTCGAAGGCTTCTTTCTCCGTGGGCTTGTAGTAGAGCAAAAGAAGCAGCCCAGTGATGATTTGAATGACGAAGAAAAAGAGCGTCAAACCGCCGAAGTAATACCAAATAGATTGGCGATGCATCGGAACAGTCTTTTTGCTGAGGTAGTCAATGGCGTAGGTCATCGACCCGAGCCGAACATTAATCCAATCTTGCAGATTGAATTTTTCGGTAGCGCCATTGCTGGCAACCGCACCATTGCTGGCACTGCCCTGACGAGTAGATGAGGCAGTTGCCTGAGTTTGAACGAGATCTGCCATATAAGTGATGTACTCCTTTCGTAATTAGATAGATTAAAGTTTATGCTTTTTCTACAACAATGTTATCATCCTTAATTTTTACAGCGTATTTAGCAAGACCTGCCGGTTGGGGACCGGAGATTTTCTCGCCGTCGGTGGTGTATTTGGCATTGTGGCATGCGCACCACACCACTTGTTCATCTTTTTTCCACTGCACAATACACTGAAGGTGAGTGCAAATCGCTGAAATTGCCTTGTATTCGCCATTGACGTTGGTAAGCAGAAGTTTTTGTCCGTTGAAGACAACAATCTTTCCAGAGTTCGGGGGCACTTCAGAGACTTTGGCAACGACAACGGAGGTTTCTTCTTTTTTCTTCTTTTCAGGCGGAATCACAAAGCGACCGACAACATAGAGAACAGGCAAGACGAAAATGGTTCCCAGCACGCCGACGATAATGTTCAAAACATCGCGGCGACCAGTTCCCATAGCGGCCTCTCCTTCTTGAACGGCTTTCTGGGCTTGTTCAACAGCTTCGCGGCGTTCTTGGTCGGTTTCAGAAATGACAGCCAAACGCTTTGAGCGGTCGTATTCACCCCTGACAATTTGCGCCATGATTTGGATTCTCCTCTAAGGTTACAGTTGAGCGATTAGTTATTTAGTTATTCCCCAGAGCAGGGAATGTCAAAGTTGATTTTAGCGCGCTGAATCTAAAGATTGAGCTACTTTTCTCCAATCGCTTCTGGAACAACAAGCCCAATTTTTTTCGTTCCGAAATCAAAGAGTTGAGCAAAAAAATTATAGAGCGTGTACATCACCGAAAGTTTGCCAACGCGCCAGATTTTGCTCTTAATCAAGTGCCGCACAAAACTGGAATTCAGATTCTGCGGATGCAGCGATTCCGAGATACCCATCATCTGCACGGAGGTGCCATCCTCACGCAAGAGGCTAAACTTGGAGTTGAACCGCAAATAAAACGGACCTGTGTCTAAGGCATTCAGGTGCTCGATGTGAAAAGTAACACGCGAGTTGGTCAGAGAAAAGCGCTTGCCATATGAAGGCAAGAAAAAACCTCTGCTATGCTCATGCTCAATGGTTTTGAGGTGATTGGTAACCGTTAATACACGGTCGCCTTGGGTGAGCAACAGAAAGCTGAACGGCTCTTGCCAAGCGTGTTTGTAGGTGGTGATGTAATAAACCAAGTCAAGGTCGTCGGAATGGGCTCGTCCCCAGTACCAATGTTTGATGTCGGCATTCATGGGCGCGCGCCCGTAGTTATGGTCGTGATAGCCCTTGCCTTTGAAGTGAATCGTGCGGCGCTCCCCACTATCGTAAATTTCCAGCTCACCGCTGACATCATTGGAGGGAGAAGCCAAGACCCAAGAATGAATGTGCGTGCTTGAAGAGTAGCGAGAAAGCTGCTTATGCCCTTGTAGCGGTCTCACCTTGAACTCCAGTATGGCGCGCACTTTTTTACGCCGTGAAGGCATCTCAAAATGCAGGTTCAAAACATATGTCTGGCGTGACTCATCAAAACGAAATTCATTGTGCTCAAAACGAACATATGGCTCGTTACGCGAGGCAGAAAACAAAGGCGAGCTGCCCTCTTTGATGAAATTGATGACTTCCCGACCACGCTCATACAGATTGAAACTGAAAGCAACATGCTCGAGTGGATTGGCTGAAAAAGCAGAGCGTGAGCGCTGCGATTTGAAATACTGCTGCAAGTAATACGGCGAGAAAGGAAACCCAGAGTACCATATCGCTACGAATGAATAAACATGCTCTTCATCGAGAGCGTCAAAATACCACCATTCGTAGGAGCCAGACTCTGTGAGGTCGTGCCAGACATCGTGCTTCAGAGAAGCCGAGATTTGCATGATTCGTGTTGAGTTTTTTCTGTGCTATGAAGCCAGTAGTCTGTAAATAGAGTTTTTGCTGTAAAATCTTTTTTCAGCGTGATACGTTTCCACTGCGAACAGCCTACATGAATCATGAATATCAAGATGCTTGCTTTGGCGCAAAAATTTTGCGGATAATCTCCTCGATGGGAATTTCCTCAATGTTCAAATCGGTAACGGGCAACAAAGAAAGAATCTCTGCCGATGTTTTAGAAATCATCTGCCGCGGCACACGCAATTTTGCAAAAAGCGGTGAATAGGTCTCCACCGTTCCAAACTGCTCCAAAGTTGAGCGCTCAACTGGGGCTGTAAACTCAAGCGAGAGCAATTTCTCCGATGAAAACCGACCAATGATGGTATCCAAATCGCCATCAAAGAAAATTTTGCCAGAATCTATGATAATGACACGCCGACAAAGTGTTTCAATATCCTGCATGTAGTGACTGGTGAGAATGATGGTGGTTTGCTCCTCGGCGTTGTAGTGCTTGATAAATTCGCGTATGGTCTTTTGCGCCACGACATCCAGCCCAATCGTCGGTTCATCAAGAAAAATGACCTTCGGGGAGTGCAGCAGGGCGCCAATCAGTTCCATTTTCATCCTCTCGCCTAAGGAGAGCCGACGCAGTTGGATGCGCAGCTTATCCTTGACATCAAGTAAGGTTGCAAGTCGATGCAATTGCCGCTCATAATCGTGATGGGGAATCTCATAAATTTCCTTGAGCAAAAGAAATGAATCTTCAGCAGGCAAATCCCACAAGAGTTGATTTTTCTGACCCAAGACAATCGAAAATTGCCGACGAAACGCATTCTTGCGCTCGAAGGGAACATACCCAAGGACGCTAACCTTTCCTGAAGTGGGATAAAGCAAACCCGAGAGAATTTTTAGAGTGGTGGTTTTGCCTGCGCCGTTGGCGCCCAGGAAACCGACAAGCTCACCTTTGGCAAGTTCGAAGGAAATATCATCGACAGCAACATGCGTCAGATACTCGCGTTTGAAAAGGCTTTTGATGGCGCCACGCAAGCCCGGCTCTTTTTTGAGAGAACGATATTCTTTGCGCAAGTGCGAGACAGAAATCACCGTGCTCATCTGAAATAGACCACAACGGAAATCGGTAAGTGATGGCTGTAGCCCCCAATATAGCGCTCGTTGTAGAAGGTGCTAAAAAGCTGACCGACAGGGTCGCTGCGGCGCGAGGGCTGAAAAAGATAGGGCGCAGAGAACCGCTCGAGTGAATTGGCAAAGACATAAAAGTTTTTTTCATCAAGCATACTCGCTGAGACAAGCGCTTGGTCGTAGGCATACCACTTGGCGCGCATACGAACGGTGCCACTGTTGGGCGAGACAAGCGAAAGATTGAGCATGAAGTCTGGAGCATTGAGACGAACATACGAGGAATCATCGCTGGCACGAATGCTTTCGTTGAACGCCCTGTTGCTTGCAGCCGTGTTGAAATTGCCGAAAACAAGAATGTTAGGGTCTTTTTCCCCTTCACGCAAGCTGGCAAGAATGCTGCGCAGGAGCTGGGCGGCGCGCAGACGAGCCGATTCTACCAGCGGATTGAGAGGCTTGGGTTCGAGCCAATGATTCAAAACGATGTTGAGCAGCCGACCGCGGTAGTCCAACTTGACCAGCATAATATCGGGCATAGAAAATTTGCCTGTGTCGAGCATGATAGGATAGACACTGGAGAAGTTCAAGCTGAACTTGCGACGATTGAAGACCAGTCCAAGATTGCGACTGGCAGACGATGGAGAAGCAAAGAAGACCGTCTGAAAATCGTTGGTGCGCAGATACTTCTGGAAAAGCGTATCCAAGAGCCACTGATGCTCAATGTTGCAAAAACCCATGATGTCTGGCAGAGCAAACCCACGTGAGCGTGCAAGGCCTTGAATAGTTTGAGCCAGTCGCTTGAACTTCAAATCGAGCTTTTCTGGTGTCCATTGATACTTGCCGCTCGGCGTAAAATCCACATTCGTGGTCGTATCAGGCTTGGTGTCAAAGAGCGCCTCAACATCCCACCACGCCACAAGAAACGACGAACTTGGTGATTGGGCAAAAAGAGGGGTGTATAGCAGAAGAAAAAGTATAACCCATAGCGTTCGCATGTGCGAGTCTGAAAGTTTTTTAAGCCGAAAAGGTGTGCAAAGTTAGTGCAAATCTCAGTCGCTAAGAAATTTGCAGACGATTTCGACAAACTCTCTTGGCTTTTCAACCATTGGCACATGTCCGCAGTTGGGAATCATCTGCAGAAAGCTGCCCGGCAATTCGCGGTGAGCAATTTCAGCATACTTGGGCGGAATAAAACGGTCATTTTCGCCCCAGAGAATCAAGATGGGCAGGCGTAACTCCTTAAGGCGATTGCGAATCCCAGTGCGACGCAAGTCCAGATAACGGTAATCGCGATTGAGTGCCATCATGGCTTCAAAGTTTTCGCGGCTGCGCACCATTTCAACATTGCGCCGAAAATGCTCATCGGTGATGTGAGAAGGGTCGTGGTAGACGCTGCGCATGGTCTGGCGAATAAAAGTCGGTGAAGAGACAAGGCGGCGCACAAGATGACGAATCCCCCACAGGCTGGCGGCCCGCACAAACGAAGGCACATTCAAAAAACCGTCTGTATTGCTGATAACAAGTTTGGTCAGCACATTCGGATAAAGCACCGAAAGCGCCAAGAGATATTTGCCACCCATAGAGTGCCCAACGGCATAGACATTCTTGCTGGCAAGGGCATTCGTTTTCTCTAAAAATTCCATAGCCAGCTTGGCATAAAAAGAAAGCGAATAGCGCACATGAACGGGTTTGTCCGATTTGCCAAAGCCTAAGAGGTCAAGGGCTAACACACGGTAGCGCTGGGCAAACGCAGGAATGACCTTCTCAAAGACATCAAGCGAGGAAGAAAATCCATGCAAGAGAAGAAGTGTATCGCCTTCACCAGCTTCTACATAGCGATGCTTGAATCCAGAAAGGGTTATGAAGTTGGTACTCATACTCATCATGACTTACTGCTTAATGTAAAACAAAGCTATGCGAAATATACGTTTTGCAGCGGTCCTGCAAGCAGGAGAAATCACAGAGCGCAGGCATCTTGAAGCCAAGACAAACGGCTGGGTAGAAATTGCAAACAGAATCGCTAACTTTGTTAGCAGACAACAATTCAAAGCAAACAAAGACAACCATGGATAAGGAAAAGGAAGAGTATCCACAGAACGGGAGCACTCATAAGGCAAGTGCCTCTGACCCTGACGACGAAAAAATCTACTTGCCAGAAAAAGGGAGCATTGGTGCAAAAATCCGTGAGCGCAATCAGAGCCGCGCCATTCTTGGCGGTCTGACCTTCACGGAAGTAACGGGCTACGGTTTTGCAGTGCTGTTCTTTGTGCTCGCAATAGGGGTCTATTTCCAACTCGGGCGAAATCCTGTTACAGAGCAATACGGCGTAACCTTGTCTGCAGTGCTGGTGCTCTATGGCATTTATCGCTTTGTCAGAACGCAGAACTGGACAAAGGCACGACTGCGCCGCATGGAGCTACGCAAGCATCGCGAAAGGCTCCGGCTTGATGAATTAGATGATGAAGAGTAACTGCGATAAGCATTTTTTACTTGCAAAGAAAAAAGTTTTTTAGTATCATTGTGAAGCTCAAAAATGAACGGGCGCTTTCGCAAGCAGGTGGAAAGCCGCAGTGTTGCGGTGTGAAGGCGCAAAAAAATGAACAAGTAGTAGTAGCATGACGCTTCTTCAAAATGCTCTCGGAATGTCTGCCATGCGCGTAAGCCAATATCGCCTGGCAGGTCTTACCCTGCGCCGCGTTCAGATAGCACTCTTGATGCTCTTAATACTGCGAAGTATCCCTGCCAAAACCTTAGCGTACCTTTTATTCAAACGGACATTATGGCTGGTGTATAAATACCCAACGGTTGATACACTGGCTTTTGATAAATGAAAGCACAAAGAGCCTTGCCCAGCAAGCGCTCAACTGCTTGACTAAATAACGTTGTAGTGAAGTATGGAAGACCGTGTTGCTCTCAAAGAAGAGGGGTGCCAAAGCAGGCAGTGCATAGGTGAGCTCACAAGAAACTTCCTCTTGCTGACCAAGCCGACGATTATGCTACTGGTGGTCTGTTCAGCGGCGGTAGCGCTCTGCTTGGAAGGCAGTCTTCTGCACGACCCCATACGGCTGATACTGATTCTCATAGCGGTGTATCTGACTGGTGGAGCGGCAAACGCACTCAATCAATACTTTGAGCGAGACGTCGATGCACAAATGATGCGCACCAAGTTACGCCGTCCGCTGCCACAAGGCAAATTGACCCCTAACCAAGCTCTGGTGTTTATCATCGTCATTGCAACCGTAGGTGTGGGCATTTTTGCATTGGTCTTCAACTGGCTGAGTGCGCTCATTACCTTAGGCACCATCATTTTCTACGGCTTTTTCTACACACTTTGGCTAAAGCCAAATACGGCGCAGAACATCGTCATCGGCGGTGCCGCTGGAGCAATGGCGCCAATTGGTGTATGGGCGGCGGTAACTGGCAATGTGGCGCTGGAAGCCTATCTGCTCTTTTCCATCATTTTTTTCTGGACACCGCCGCACTTTTGGGCGCTGGCAATGCTGTGCAAAGATGACTACATGAAAGTAAAGTATCCCATGATGCCAATTGTCAAAGGAGATAGCGAGACGCTGAAGCAGATTTTGATTTATACCGCTATCACCGTTGGTGTAACACTGGTGCTGGCGGCAATCCTTGGCAGCTATTTCTTTGGCGCAATTGCATTGATACTCGGTCTGATTTACATCCAGAAAACACTCAAGGCGCAAAGAAACAGTAGCAGAGAAGCCATGCGCGGGCTTTTTGGCTATTCAATTGTCTATCTCTTCGGGCTATTTATGGCGCTCATTGCAGAGAGCGTGGTGCTTCGGGGTCTTAGCTGAAGGGTGTAACAGAATTTCTAAGACTTACTAAAACTCAAGGAGTAATTAAATATGGCGCAGTTATTTCCACGATGGACAAACAAGTTCCCAACCGTCTTCGCAATTGGTGTGGTGGGGGGGCTGACGCTGACCGTATTGCTAATTTGGTATTACTGGTCCCCGAAGGCTCTGGATGTTGGCTATCGCCCGAAGCAGCCCGTGCCGTACAGCCATAAGTTGCACGCTGGCGATTTGGGAATGGATTGCCGATACTGCCACACTACCGTTGAGAAAGCGGCAAATGCAAGCGTTCCTCCGACACAAACCTGCATGAACTGCCATGAAAAGCATGTCTTGCCGCAAAGCGAAAAGCTGCTCTTGGTGCGCGAAAGCTGGACTACAGGTAAACCAATTGAGTGGATTAAGGTGCATAAAGTGCCAGACTATGCCTACTTCAATCATAGCGTGCATGTCAATGTGGGCATAGGGTGTCAGAGTTGCCATGGAAATGTGGCGCAAATGGATGAGCGCGGCGTGATGCAGGTTGAAGCTCTCTCTATGGGCTGGTGCTTGGATTGTCATCGCAACCCTGACCCACACTTGCGACCAGTAGAAGAAGTCACCAACATGAACTGGGTGGTGCCAGCCAACCATACCGAATTTGTAGAGCAGCTAAAAGCTAAACGCAAAATTAATCCGCCGACCGAATGCTCGGCATGTCATAGATAAATTTTTCAAACTCAAGTTGTCTGAAGTATGAAACGAGCACCACGACCAAAGCATGAAGAGCCGCTCACGGGTAAAAAGTATTGGCGCGGTCTTGAAGAAGAACTCAACTCTCCAGAGTTTCAAGAATGGGTAGAGCGCGAGTTCCCAGAAGGCACTGTGGAGATGAGCGACCCTATCTCTCGGCGGAAATTTCTGACCATCATGGGCGCATCTTTTCTACTGGCAGGATTAGCCAGCTGCCGTCGCCCTGTTGAAAAAATCGTGCCATATGTTAAAGCCCCAGAAGATATTACGCCGGGCATCGCCCAATACTATGCGACAACCATGCCGTTTGGCTTATCGGCCTGCGGTCTCTTGGTTCGTAGCCATGAAGGCAGACCTAATAAAATCGAAGGCAATGAGAAGCATCCTGCGAGCATGGGCGCAACCAATGCCTTTGCCCAAGCTGAAATCCTGAATTTGTATGACCCTGACCGCTCTCAAAATGTGCTCAAAGCAGGCGAAAAGCAATCGTGGCAAGCCTTTACTGAATTTTGGCGCAATGAACTGCTACGCTACAAAGAACGCAAGGGCGAAGGCTTAGCACTTCTGACCGAGTCGTTTGCTTCACCTTCGCAAGCCAGATTGGTGCGCGCCGTCATAGAAGAATTTCCGAATGCAAAACTTGTTGCCTACGAGCCAATCAGCGATGAGAACATCTTCGAGGGCGTGCAGCTTGCTACGGGCGAGTTGCTGCGACCGCTCTACGACTTTCGTGCCGCCAAAATCGTGTTAGCACTCGATGCCGATTTCTTGCTCAAAGAATCAGAGAGCATCGTGCATGCACGCGGTTTCATTGACGGGCGTCGTGTAGCCACTGAAAAAGATTCAATGAACCGACTGTATGTGGTCGAGAGCGCATACAGCGCAACTGGCGCGATGGCAGACCATCGCCTGCGCGTGCAGTCGAGGCAGATTGGGGCATTCCTTGCGACGTTGGCTTTGGAACTTGTGCGTCAAGGCGTAACCATTGCAGGCGCCAGCGCACTAAGTGAGCCAGAGATAAACTTTGACAAAAAGTGGATGAGCGCCGTTGCCAAAGACTTGCTTGAGAACAGAGGCAAATCGCTCATCGTGGTCGGGCGTGAACAGCCAGCCGCCGTGCATGCTTTGGCAATAGCTATAAATGTTGGACTGGAAAACCTTGGTAAAACCCTGACATTCGTGCCGTTCAAAGATGCGGTATTGCCCAGCCGTAGCGAGTTTGAGAAATTGGTCAAGGCGATGCACGAAGGCAAGGTTGAGACGCTGGTGATGCTGGGCGGCAATCCAGTCTATAACGCTCCCGCTGACTTGGATTTCAAAGGCGCATTGAAGAAGGTCAAAACATCTATTCACCTAAGTTATCACAACGACGAAACATCGGCACTGGCGACATGGCATTTGCCAAGAACGCACTTCTTGGAGTCGTGGGGCGATGCACGCGCCGCCGATGGCACCGCAAGTCTGATTCAGCCACTGATTGCTCCGCTCTTCGATGCACGTTCTGCGCTGGAAGTGCTAAGCCTCATCACTACGGGTATTGACGCAAAAGGCTACGCACTCACTCAAGACACTTGGCGACAGCAGACAGGGCTGACTGGCATTGCCTTCGATGATTTCTGGCGCAAAGCCCTGCACGATGGCGTCATTGAAAACAGTGCCGCACAGCGGATAACCCCAGTGCTTAAAGCCACAGAGCTGGCACAAGCCTTTGCACAAAAGCCATTTAACATAGCTAACGAGAAAGGACTTGAGCTATGCTTCCAGCCCTCGACAGCAACATTTGACGGGCGATACGCCAACAACGCTTGGCTGCAAGAAATGCCCGAAGCAATTACCAAAATCTGCTGGGATAATGCCGCCTTGATGAGTCAGGGCACAGCGCGTCAGCTCGGCCTGAAATGGCAATTCGCCCTTAGTGAAACCGAGCGCGAGGTTATCAAGCTCCGCCTGAAAGGACGAGAAGTGGAGTTGCCTGTATGGATTGTGCCTGGGCAAGCCGATGGCACAATTACGGTGGCATTGGGCTACGGTCGTGAAAAGGTCGGACGTGTTGGCAATGGTGTAGGCGCCAACGTCTATGCCCTGCGCACCACCGACGCTATGGATTTCTGCTCGGGTGTCGAGGTCAGCAAGACGGGAAAAACCATGCTCGTGGCGTCCACGCAGTATTATGGCTACATGGAAGGGCGCACAATTGTCATTGAAGGCACGCTGACAGAATATCAACAGAAACCAGATTTTGTAGAATCGCATCTGACAAAGTATCCGCCGTCCAAGCTCTACGAATCGCCTTACAAGTTTGATGAAGGGCATCAGTGGGGCATGACAATCGACCTCAATGCATGCATCGGGTGTAACGCCTGCGTGGTAGCCTGTCAGAGTGAAAACAACGTGCCCGTCGTTGGCAAAGAACAAACAGCGAAAGGGCGGCACATGCACTGGATTCGCATCGATCGTTACTTCTCTGGCGAAGGAGATATGCCCGAAATCGTCTATCAACCTGTGGCATGTCAGCATTGTGAGAATGCGCCGTGCGAGCAAGTCTGCCCTGTCGTGGCAACGGTACATGACCAAGAAGGGCTAAATACGATGGTCTATAATCGCTGCATTGGCACACGCTATTGCGCAAACAACTGTCCCTACAAAGTGCGCCGCTTCAACTATTTCAACTATCAAAACGACAATGTGGTCTGGAATCGAGAAATTCCAGAAATCACCAAAATGGCGATGAACCCAGAGGTAACCGTGCGCTCGCGCGGTGTGATGGAAAAATGCACCTACTGTGTGCACCGCATCCATACCACGAAAATCATGGCAAAGAACGAAGGGCGAGATGTGGTCGATGGCGAAATCATGACCGCTTGTCAGCAAGCCTGCCCGACACAAGCAATTGTCTTTGGCGATATCCGAGACCCCAACAGTCAGGTGTCGCAGATTAAGGCGCAGAACCGCAACTATGCCTTGCTGGGCGAGCTGAATGTGAAGCCAAGAACAACCTACTTGGCAAGACTGCGCAATCCGAACCCTGAACTTGAAGAACAAAAAGCGTAAAGGAGAAGACGTATGCTGAAGCGTTCTGACATCTTTTTCATGCTATCCGCCTTGGTAGCGTTTGTGCTGGCAAATGTCTTGCTGCTTGGTGGCAAGCTCAATGAAGCGCTCTTTGTAAGCCTGTGGGTTCCCACCAACTTGGTGATGGGCATCTACTTTCGCAACATTGCAACCACTGCACCAAAGGAGTAGGAGCTATGGACAACAACCTTATCCTGATGGCGGGAATTGTGGTAACGCTCTTGGCATGCACGGGCATCTTCTTCGCCTTGCAAGAGATGAACCCAAAGAGCATTCGCACCTTCGATTACTTCTTCCTTGGTGCGGTCATCGTTGCTTACGCATTCGGCAATTATCTCTGGTTTATTGAAAACAACCACGATGCAGGACAGATTGTGGGCATCTGGGTAGCAGGAAGTATTTCACTGGGGCTCTACTTCCGAAGCATTGTGACAAGAACACCTGTGAATCAAGATTAAACCTAAGGGAGGCGGCAGTATGAGCGATAGCGCACTGATTATTTTCGGCACCATTATCACCGTGCTGTTGGTTGGAGGAATCGTCTTTTCTCTGCTGGAATTCAAGCGCATGCACGACAATCCAAAGCCAGAGAACATGAGCGACAGACTGCCAGAAGCAAACTCTAAGCCGCCTCGCTCGGTCAAGGTCGCAAAAGATGAATACTAAGCGAACCGATTCGGAGCAGGACACCAACCTGTGCAAGGTAAATGTCTCAACATTTGACAATCACTCTCTGAAAGGGAGACTTTGAGAAATTGAACCGTTCAAAATGACAAGAATTATGCAAGCAACAGTGACAGCAGTAGAAGAAAAAAAGCGGCAAGAAGCCATAGACAAACCGCTGATTGAGAACAACCCCACATTCCACACCATTACGCAAGATGTGGCGGAGGTAACAGAAAACCCAGCACCAAAGGCATGGTGGATTGCATTTGGGATTTCATTTGCCGCGGCGCTGATGTGGTTAGGCACCATCATCTACCTGATTTTCAAGGGCATTGGCATCTGGGGCAATCACACAACGGTCGGCTGGGCATGGGACATCACCAACTTCGTCTGGTGGGTCGGTATTGGTCACGCTGGCACGCTGATTTCAGCGGTGCTTTTTCTCTTTCGCCAAAAATGGCGCACCTCCATCAACCGCTTCTCTGAAGCCATGACGATTTTCGCCGTGATTTGCGCGGCAACATTCGTCACTTTTCACACAGGACGACAGTGGCTGGACTACTGGCTATTCCCCGTGCCAAACCAAATGCAGATGTGGACAAACTTCCGCTCCCCTCTGATGTGGGACGTCTTTGCGGTTTCAACCTACTTTACGGTCTCGCTGCTGTTCTGGTATGTTGGGCTCATTCCAGATTTAGCGGCGCTGCGCGACCGAGCCAAACCTGGGCTACGCAAATACATTCTGGGCTTTTTCGCCATGGGGTGGCGCGGCGGCAATCGTCAATGGAAGCACTATGAAAAAGCCTATCTGATTTTAGCTGGGCTCTCTACGCCGCTGGTGCTTTCAGTGCACAGCATTGTGTCGTTCGACTTTGCCACCAGCATTTTGCCGGGCTGGCATACCACAATTTTCCCGCCATACTTCGTGGCAGGCGCCATCTTCTCGGGCTTTGCAATGGTGATGACGCTGGCAGTCTTGGCCAGAATCGTCTATCCGAAAATGCAAGCCATCATCAACATGCAGCACCTCGAGAAGATGAACATCATCATGCTGGTTACGGGAATGATGGTAGGCTATGCATATGGCTGTGAATTTTTCATCGCATGGTATAGCGGCAATGAATACGAAGCCTCGATTTTTATCAAGCGCGCAACAGGTCCTTACGCTTGGGCTTACTGGTCTATGATTTTCTGCAACGTGGTGGTGCCGCAAGTGTTCTGGTTCAAAAAGCTACGCCAAAACATCCCGGTGATGTTTATCGCTTCTATTCTCATCAATGTTGGCATGTGGTTTGAGCGGTTTGTCATCACGGTAACTTCACTTTCGACGGACTTTTTGCCTTCGAGTTGGAAGTATTACAACCCAACCATTTTTGACGTCATGACCTTTGTGGGGTCACTGGGCGTGTTCATGACGCTGTTTCTGCTCTTCCTACGCTTTGTGCCAATGGTCGCCATGTTTGAAGTCAAAGGCGTCTTGCCACAAGCAAACCCACATTGGGAAGGCTACGGGCATCATACAAACGGGCATCATGAGTCTCATGCTCACGATGAACAGAAGCAAGAATCTGAACTTTCTGCGAAAGGAGGACACTGAACGATGAACGAGCTTCAAAATCAATCTACGCAAAATGGTGGCATGCAGACGCTGGAAGAACTTAAGCGCAATGCCGAAGCGGTCAAGAATCAAGCGCGTCAAATTCTAATTGAGGCCGAGGCTGAAGCCGTAGTGGCAGAATTCGATAACCCAGCTGAACTCCTTCGTGCCGCCAAAAAGGTGCGCGAAGCAGGCTACGACCGCTTCGAGTGCTATTCACCCTTCCCAATTCATGGAATGGATGAAGCAATGGGATTGCGTCCATCGCCGTTAGGATACATTGTCTTCATAGTGGGCTTCTCTGGATTTCTCTTTGCAATTTGGCTACAATGGTGGACGAATGTGGTTGATTACCCGCTGGTGTTTTCAGGCAAACCGTATTTCAGTCTGCCTGCCTTTGTGCCTGTCATGTTTGAGCTCATGGTGCTGACCTCGGCATTTACGGCTATCATTGGCATGTTCTATCTCAATAAAATGCCACGATTTTATCATCCTATGTTTCACTCCGACCGCTTTACGGCAAAAGCTACAGACGATGGATTCTTCATGGCGATTTTCATGTGGGATAAAAAATTCAACGTCAAGGAAATCCGTGCCTTCTTTGAAAGCATCGGTGGAAAAAACATTGAAGTGGTGCATCGTCCTATTGACGACGCAGAAATTGAGCAACTGGTGAGCAGCCAAAAAATGGAGGTTGTAAAATGAATGCCAAAACATCTCTAATGCCAGCACTGATGATGGCTCTGGCTATCATCATTCTGGGTGGATGCGGGGTGCGCGGATTGCCAAGCGAAAATCCGCCCATTCATCCAAACCCAAACATGGATACGCAAGAGAAGATGAAGCCCTTTCGCAAAAGTGAATTTTTTGCCGATGGTTTAGCCATGCGTATTCCCGTAGCTGGCACGGTCGCACGAGGCGGATTGCGTGAAAATAGCATCTACTACACCGGCGTAAGCAAAACAGGCGACACGGTCAAAGTCATGCCCGTCGACATTACGATGGAACTATTGCAACGCGGTCAGCAACGCTACAACATCTACTGCGCGCCGTGCCACAGCCGAGTCGGCGATGGAAAAGGTATTGTGGTAGAAAGAGGGGCGCAGGGCGGATACCTTGTGCCTGCAACGAACTTGCATGAACCACGCTTGCTCAGCGCGCCAGATGGACATCTCTACACCGTGATTTCAAATGGTATCAGAAACATGTCGGGCTACAAACATCAGATTTCCGTTGCCGACCGCTGGGCGATTGTGGCGTATGTGCGTGCCTTGCAGCGTGCACAGCATGCTTCTTTGGCAGATGTGCCTGAAAATGTTCGCAAAGAACTCATCAAGCAGTAAGGAGAAACTATGAGCGTGCAAGAACTTCAAATTACCAAAGATAACGGCTTCGGGAAAATCGCCTTGGGCGTAGGCGTGGTAGCACTTGCGGCCTCAGTGGCAGGTTTCATGACAAACCGTGCAGAATTCTTTCATGCCTATTTGGTAGCATATTGCTTCTGGCTGGGCATTTCACTCGGTAGCCTATTCTTTACCATGCTGCATCACATCGTCAGCGCCGATTGGAGCACGGTGTTTCGCCGCATCTCTGAATCGCTGATGATAACAATGCCCGTAATGGCGATTCTCTTCATCCCAATCGGACTGGGCATTCACGACCTCTATCACTGGTCTCACGCTGAAGCCGTAGCTGCCGATAAGACCTTGCAGCACAAAGCAGGTTGGCTCAATACAGGATTTTTCCTTGTGCGGGCTTTCATCTACTTTGCAATCTGGACTGCGCTGGCATATTCACTCTACAAAACCTCTCTCGAGCAAGACAAGCGCTACGACGAAAAACATCGAGCAACCTTCAAAGCAATTAGTGCGCCCGGCATTTTGCTCTTTGCACTCTCGCTGACCTTTGCGGCATGGGATTGGGTCATGTCGTTAGACCCACACTGGTATTCTACCATTTTCGGTGTCTATATGTTTGCGGGCGCATGGTGGGCAACTTTAGCATTTATCGTCTTCTTTTCACTGTATTTGCGCGCAAACGGCGTGCTTGCAAGTGAAATCAAAGTCGACCACTACCACGATATGGGCAAGCTGATGTTCGGCTTTACGGTCTTCTGGACCTACATTGCCTTCTCGCAATTTATGCTCATCTGGTATGGCAACATCGAAGAAGAGACCATTTTCTACAAGCATCGCTGGGAACATGGCTGGGAATATGTCTCTATCTTTCTCGGTATTGGACACTTTGCTATTCCCTTCTTTTCACTGCTTTTTCGAGCGGCAAAACGCAATCTGACATTTATGCGCATCATGTCAGCATGGATGCTCTTCATGCACTTTGTCGACCTCTTCTGGCTAATTATGCCGAACCTCGGCGCGCACGGCGAGCAACATGCCGCTCATGGCGTGCATGTTTCATGGATGCACCTTGCCACTTTCTTAGGCATCGGCGGCATTTTCCTCTGGTTCTTCTGGCAGCGCCTAACCTCAGCGCCGCTATTGCCAATTGGCGATGCCCGATTGAAACTGTCGCTGGAATTTCATCAGTGAAGCATACAGAAAGACAACCAGTTTGAAAATTTTTCGGCAAAGGAGAATTGAAGCATGACGGAAACAAAGGAACAAAAGAAAATAGAAACTGCCCCTGCAAAAGATGAAGCGCAGGGCATGCAACCGCTTCGCCCTGAAGACATCTTCAAGCAAGCTGAAATCGACTACGAGCATGAAGATGTAAATGGAGCAAGAATCATTGGCTCATTTATCATCGGCACTATTGTCGTAGCAATAGTGATGTTTGCCGTCTCACAGTATTTCATCATTAGCCGTGAGCATGAAATGCTCGAGAGTGCGCTAAAGCCTGAAAATAACCTCTTGCGCGATGTGCGGCAGCGTGAAGAAGGCGCACTCAATAGCTATAAGGTGATTGATGAAAAGAAAGGCATCTATCAAATTCCCATCAGTGAAGCGATGAAAATTATTACCGATGAAGCCTATCAGAGGAAGAAGGCAGCACTTGAAGCGCAAATGAAAGAATCCGCCATAGCAAAAGACAATGAAATGCGCAAAACCGAACTGCAACCGACCGAAGTAAAGAAATCAGGTCAACGGTAAGCGTAGAGGTTTACTCATGCTCTTTACGCTGTTCTTTATGGTCGTGCTGACCGCGCTGGTGTTGGGAGTGGGGCTTATGGGTATCACAATGGTAAGAAAGTTCATAAAGCCAGAAAATGAGGAAGGGGACTAAACGATGATGACAGCCATGCAAAAAGACCTTTGGTCTCGTATTGAAGCGTTTTCACTCGATGCTATCGATGCAGCGTATCCGTTCTCGAAGCGGCTGGCGCGTGAAAACAATTGGTCACTTGCATTCGCAAAGCGTGTCGTAGAAGAGTATAAACGCTTTATGTTTCTTGCAGTGGTGGCAGGACATGAGGTAACACCATCGCAAGAAGTCGATGAAGCATGGCATCTTCATCTGGTTTATACCAAGTCGTATTGGGACGAGTTTTGCGGCAAAGTGTTAGGAAAGCCCATTCATCACAATCCAACGAAGGGCGGTGAAACAGAGCGCAAAAAATACAGCTCGCTCTACAATCGCACACTCGACTCATACCGCAACTTCTTTAACGAGGTGCCGCCAGCAGATATTTGGCAATCGGAACCTGTGCGCTTTAAGAAAGTTGCCGAGTTGAAAAAAATCAACGTGAAAGAAAATTGGGTGATTCCCAAACCGAAGTTTCTCGGTGCAAGCTGCGCAGTGATATTTGCACCAATCGCAATGATGATTCTCACTGGCTGCGGTGGCGAACTTGTTCTCTTCGGTGGACTTGCCGCAGCAGCTGGCGTCGTCAGCGCATTTGCATTGGCAAAGCGACCAGATGAAAAAAAGAAAGACCAGCAAACCGACAGCGACTTCGGGGTAGGCATAATTGACACATCTGAAGCAGGTAGCAGCGATAGTGGCAACAGCGACGAAAAAAGCGGCGGCGGATTTTGGAGCAATTTCTTCGGTGGCGGAAGCGATTCAAGCAGCGACAGCAGCGGAGGTGACAGCGGTGGAGGAGATAGCAGTGGATGCAGTAGCGGATGTGGCGGCGGATGCGGAGGCGGCGGCGATTAAATGGAGCCTGTCGTGAAAACCTGAATGAACAGCCATATTGACGAACTGATGAACGACCAATTTTTGACGACCAATTCAAGAATGACGATTCTGAAAAGAGAAATTTACCTTCTGCTTGCCTTGTGTATGGCAACGGCAATGGCACAAGCCCAAGTCGTAATGGAAAAGCCACAAGCCTTGCAAGGCATTGATGTTATTGAGCACTTGGGAGAGACCATTCCAGATACGCTCACATTTCAAGATGAAACGGGCAAGACGGTAAAACTGGGCAACTATCTTCATCAAGGCAAACCGCTTATCTTGGTCATGGCCTATTATCGCTGCCCAATGCTATGCAACTTGGTCTTGAACGCCGTCTGTGAATCAGCCAAAGGATTAGACCTATCGTTAGGCAAGGATTATAGCATCTTGACCGTCAGCATCGATAGCCGAGAGACATGGGAACTTGCAGCAGCAAAGAAAACGCGCTACAAAGAAGCGTTTGGCAAAAGTGGAGTGGAACAAGGATGGTTTTTTCTGGCAGACCAATTTGGCAATGCAAAGGTGCTCGCCGATGCTATTGGATTTAAGTATTTCTATGACAAAAAGCGCGATGAGTATGCTCATCCAGCGGTGATTGTGCTGCTATCACCAGAAGGAAAAATCACGCGCTATGTCTATGGCATTAATTACAAACAGTTCGACTTGAAATTAGGCTTGATTGAAGCCTCACAGGGAAAAGTAGGAAACACAATAGATAGGCTGATTCTCTCATGTTTCCACTACGACCCAAAAGCAGGAAGCTATGTGCCTGTGGCAATGAACATCATGCGGTTGGGCGGAGTGATAACACTGATTGCGCTAACGGCTATCCTCGGTTCCCTGTGGATGAGAGAAAGTCGTAAGCATAAACACAAAGGAAACTCAAGTGTTGATATTCCAACGAATTAAAATCAAAGAAGTCATATGAACCCGAAAACTGCAAGCAGCTGGGTGCCACCCGAAGCCTCGACGGTCGCACGAGAAACCGATAGTCTTATCATCTTTATTGCCAATGCCGGCGCAATTCTGTTCGTTGCGGTAACATTGGTGTCGCTCTACTATCTCTGGAAATACAGGCGGACGGGCGAAAAACCGACATTTACTTCACCGATTTCGCACAACAACCGCTTGGAAATTATCTGGACACTGATTCCAACTGTATTGGTCTTTATGATTTTCTTCTGGGGATTTCGTTCATACATGGATATGCGTGTGGTGCCCGCAAACTCTATGCAAATCAAGGTAACAGGAAAGAAATGGTTCTGGGCATTCGATTATCCGAGCGGCACGAACAGCGTCAATGAATTGGTGGTACCCGTAGGCAAACCCATTAAAGCCCTCATTTCCTCTACCGATGTGATTCACAGCTTTTACATCCCGGCGTTCCGCATCAAGATGGATGCTGTGCCAAACCGCTATACCACTGTGGCTTTTACGCCAACCGAAGTCGGCACATATGACATCTTCTGCGCTGAATACTGCGGCACCAGTCATTCGGGAATGATTGGCAAAGTGCATGTCAAAACCGAAGCCGAATACAAGAAATGGCTGGAAGAAGCAGAAAGTGGCGGAAAAATGGCGCCAGCAGAATTTGGGGCAAAACTCTATGTCTCTAAAGCCTGTGCCACTTGCCACAGCATTGACGGCAGTGCCAATACAGGACCGACATGGAAAGGCATCTTCGGCAAAAAACACAAAATGGCAGATGGCTCTGAAGTCTTGGTCGATGAAAACTACATCCGCCAATCTATTCTGGAGCCCAATGCGAAGGTCGTAGCAGGGTATCAACCCGTGATGCCAACCTATCAAGGCTTGCTTAAAGACAAACAAATAGATGCCCTGATAGAATACATCAAAACCCTAAAGTAATTGTCTAAAGAAATCTTGAAGTTCCTAAACCTATCAAAGGAGAGAAACAATGGCTGCACTTACTGAATCAGGCATGGCAACCGCAACACATGCGGCGGTAGAGCAATCGCCACCAAGCTACCTTAGCTCGCCAAAGGGAATCTGGTCGTGGATTTATACACTCGACCACAAGCGTATCGCCCTGCTGTATCTCTTTACAGTGATAACCTTTTTCTTTGTGGGCGGAGTCTTTGCATTGGCGCTGCGCTTTGAGCTGTGGTATCATGGCGCAGGCTTGCAAACTGAAGTAATGAAGCGCGGGCTGGTAGGACCAGACACCTATAATCAGCTTTTTACCCTGCACGGTGCCATCATGGTATTTTTGTTCATTATCCCAGCAATCCCTGCCATCATTGGCAATTTCGTGCTACCGCTAATGCTGGGTGCAAAAGATTTGGCGTTTCCGAAGCTGAATCTGGCAAGTTTCTATGTGTATGTGTTGGGCTCGCTCTTCTGCATTTATTCCTTAGTGACGGGCGGTGTCGATACAGGCTGGACCTTCTATACGCCATACAGTGTAGAGACCAAAGGGTCGGTAATTTCCATGACACTCGGCGCATTCATTCTTGGCTTTTCTTCCATTTTTACCGGCATCAATTTCATTGTAACGATTCACAAAATGCGAGCGCCAGGAATGACATGGTTCAATATGCCGCTGTTTGTATGGGGAATGTATGCCACATCAATCATTCAGGTTATGGCAACGCCAGTCTTGGGCATCACGCTGCTGCTGCTGGTCTTCGAGCGTGCCTTCGGCATCGGCATCTTTGACCCAGCACTAGGTGGAGACCCTGTACTCTATCAGCACTTCTTCTGGTTCTACTCGCATCCTGCCGTCTATGTGATGATTCTGCCTGCTATGGCGATTATCTCTGAACTCATTGCAACATTTTCGCACAAGAAAATTTTTGGCTACAAACCAATCGCCTTTTCAAGCGTCGCCATTGCATTGGTGAGCTTTCTCGTGTGGGGACATCACATGTTTACCAGTGGACAATCTGAACTGGCTTCCGCACTCTTTTCCTTCCTGACCTTCTTGGTTGGAATTCCGTCGGGCATCAAGGTCTTCAACTGGGTGGCAACGATGTATCGCGGCTCGCTGACTTTTCAAGCGCCGATGCTCTATACCCATGCGTTTCTCTGCCTTTTTACCATTGGTGGTTTGACCGGTATTTTCTTAGGCGCACTGTCAGTGGATGTGCATCTGCATGATACCTATTTTGTAGTGGCACACTTCCACTATGTGATGATGGGAGGCGCCGTAATAGCATTTTTAGGCGGCTTGCACTACTGGTGGCCCAAAATGTGGGGCAAAATGTATGATGAATTCTGGGCAGCCATTTCTGCCGCTCTCATTTTCATCGGATTCAATGTCACTTTCTTCCCGCAGTTCATCATGGGCTTGCAGGGCATGCCACGCCGATACTATGCCTACTTAGACCAGTATCAAACCATGCACATGCTCTCCACATTCGGTACGTGGATACTGGCACTCGGCTTTATCGTGATGGCAATCTACCTGATTCATTCGCTCATCGCTGGCAAGCCGGCACCGAAAAACCCATGGTATTCTTTAGGCTTAGAGTGGACCACCACTTCCCCGCCACCAACTGAAAACTTCGTGGGTAACCCACGCATGCTCTGGGGATGCTACGACTACGACCGTGTGATGATGGATAAAGATGGCTTGGTCACCTTCAATCCCGACTTCAAAGATGAGCATGAGCACGATGGCAAAAAGAAAACGCAAGAAAAAGAGCGCTACGAAACCACACGCTCTTTTAACTAAAAATCTTTGAAATATCCTCTATTGCAAAGCGACGCCACAGCGCGTCGCTTTTATTTTTGACCGTCACGCATAAGCAAGGAGAAAAAATCAGGCGCAGCCATATTCACACAAAAGGAGAGAGTTGCTTCTACTTGCGAACCGTTGCGAGGGTGTTAAGATGGTCAAGTTTCAAAACATCAAGCGTATGAAGTTTCGCATTGGCAACTAAAAGCAGGGTGTCAGAGTCAAGTTTAAGGAGCTTGGCATCTCTTGCCAACACATTGGAAGCAATAACCTGCATGCTATGAAACTTGCCATGTTTGCTACCAAATGCAACACAGAGCTGCTGTTTATTGGATTTGCCAATCAGGATGTCAAGATGCCCATCGCCGTTGAGGTCTATGACCTTGACAAAATCGGAAGCCGAGAGGGTAAGGAGTTTGTTGAGAGATTCTTCCTTGTAACGATTGCGTGAAAGAAAAAGCCAAGTTTGGGTTGCTGAAGCCAGAAGCCAGTCGGGTTTCTCATCGCCATCGAAGTCTTCACAGAGGCAAGTATGCAAAGGCGTATCGCTGCTAAAGAGGCGAATCTGTGTTTTTTCAATGAGATGAACATGATTATTGGTCTGCTTACCAAATGCGTAGAGACGCGCTCTAATGCCATGTGTAGGGTCTTGCTCAATCGCAGAAACCAAAGGCTGGCGGTTCCAGCGCGCAGAGTGCAGAAACAGAAGACGCTCAATAGGCACAAACGGTGCAAAGGTAACCTCACTAAGCTGCGGACGACCAGAGCGCAAGAGCCGATAAGAAATCAGCTGTGGCAGCATTTCATGATTGCTACGGTCGATGAGGAAAAACAGTGAAGAATTTGAATTCAGGCGCCAATGCGCTAAGCCTGTGATGTTTAGGGCAAGAATAGGAAGGTCAGCAATTTTTTCAAGAGCGGAAACAGATTTAAGCGCAAAAATAGAAAGTCGGTCAGAAGTTTCAGAGACCGCAACGATGTCTGGGCTATCATTGGGCTGAAAGATGAACTTTGCTTTGTAGCCCAGTGAAAGGAGCGGATGTGCTTGCCATGTTTTGCCAGCGGTCATCGGAAAAAGTGATGACTGCGTCTGTCCTAAAGCCACAATTTGCATTTGCGACTTGCTGGGCAAAGCAACGATGGAGGTGGGATTTGGACATATAACCAAGCGTTCATAAAGTAATGAAGACTTCTTATGCTCACGCATGGCGGTAGTAGAGAAAATGACCAAGCGCTTCTCTGTAGGTTGAACAAACACAATTTCAGGCAGCTTGTCATTGTTGAGGTCAGCAACTCTAAACTGCAAGGCTTCATCAATGCCGAGAGTATAGCGGTCTAAAAATTCGCCGTCAGCTTTGCCAAAGAAAAGAGAGAGCTGTTTGGCATCTGAATTCAGCGCAAGAATATCCGTATATCCATCACCATTTAAGTCGTGCGTGTGCAGACGAGTGGGTGGGGCATCAAGCGAAAGTTGCGCAGGCGGATAACCTGTGCTAATACCAATGTCATATATTACACGTAGCTCATTCGGCGCATAGCGTGATGAACCTAAGCCAAGGACCGCATCAGCCAAACCATTCTGATTGAAATCAGCCGCGGCAAGACTTGAGAGCGGACGCTCAAGACGAATTGAGACGGAGCCCAGCAGTGAGTCTGGACCCGTGCGGATTAACTTCGCTGCGTGCTCGGTGGGGCTGTAGGCCATAAGAGAAGGCAGTGCGTCTTTGCTCGATGGTGCCAAGAGCTCAACTTTTGAGAAAATGCTCTCGCTGGCTAAAGTCGACTTTCTGACAAATCCAGAAAGAGGTGAATACTCTGCATAACCAATGCCACGCATTTGACCATAGAAAAATATGGCAGTGCGGTGAAGCATCGCAAAGAGCACAAGTTTTTCAGCCCCCGTATCTACATCCAGTTCAGCTTTGGGCAAAAGTTGTTCAGCGCTATGACCATAGTAGCAGATGAGCCGTGCGGGTGCCTTGGTGAGAACCATCAAATCGCTGATACCATCGTGATTAACATCGGCAACCTGAAGGTCTTGTGCCGCATGAGCAAGCGCAAAGAACTTTGGAGTAAACTCTTCCAAAGACCCACTGCCATACAAAATGACAAGGCGATGAAGCAGCGGCTCAATGAGTGCGAGGTCAGCAATACGGTCGCCATTAAAGTCCCCTACGACAAGTTCGCTGGGTGAATAGCCTAATGCAAGCTCAAAGCGATGCAGCGTAGGCACAGCGGCATCTTGAGCGGAGCATTCGCGTGTGGAGCCGTGGAGGATGTATGGGAATGCAAGCAGCAGTAGCACAGCAAGTTTTACAGCAAATTTCATAGTTCACACATTGTGTTATTGCACCAGCGTCTGTTCATGACGATTCAGCATAACCTGACAAAGGTCAGAAAAATAGAGTATATCGCAAAGCAAAAATCAGTCAGTTTGTCTAAGTTGAAGAATCGCTTTTGATATATTTGGGGCATTAAACACAGCGGAACCAGCAATCAGGGCATCGGCACCAACTGAACGGATGCGCGGCGCATTCTCAGATGTAATGCCACCATCAATAGCAATGATGAGCTCGGGATTAAGCGACTCTCTCAAAAGATGCAATTTACGCACTTTTTCAATTGAAGTTGAGATAAATTTTTGTCCGCCAAAACCGGGATTCACCGACATAATCAGCACAAGGTCTAAAAAAGGTAAAATTTCTTCAAGCGTGGAGACGGGCGTAGCAGGATTAAGTGATACGCCAGCCTTGGCGCCAAGAGAATGAATCAGCTCTACGGTACGATGCAGATGTGTGCAGGTTTCTTGATGCACCGTGATATGATGTGAACCCGCATCAATAAACGCTTTGATATACTTTTCAGGCTCAACAATCATAAGGTGTGTGTCAATAGGCAGTGAGGTGCAGCGGCGGACAGCCTCAACGATAAATGGTCCAAAAGTGATATTGGGCACATACCGACCGTCCATCACGTCGCAATGAACCCAATCGGCACCAGCCTGCTCAATCTGTTGAAGTTGTTCAGCAAGACGGGTGAAATCTGCAGAGAGAATAGAAGGGGCAACGATATTTGGACGCAATTTGGACATAAGACCTGAAACGGGTTATTAGAATGCTTCACCGATTCCAAAATTAAATTGAAAACTGCCGAGTTGCCACTTCTGAATTTGCCATCGATCTACCAGCGGAAGCGAAGGGTCGTAGATACGATACGCAAAGTCGAGGCGAAGTGGTCCAATCGGTGTGCCGAATCGGAAGCCAAGGCCTGTGTTGAAGCCAATTTGCTCAAAGAAGGTGGCAGCCGCAAGGGCATTTTCACCTTGGCGAGCCCAGATATTGCCTACATCAAAGAAGATAACAATGCCAGATGGATATCCGAATGTTCTAAAAAATGAAATGCGCTGCTCTAAACTAAACTCAAGTTTAATGTCAGAGCCGAGTCGTGAGACGGCTAAAGCAGAATCGGCGGGATTATTGCCCGGCCCAAGAAGGTTAAAGCCCCAACCACGCAAGCTGTTTGGACCGCCAGCGTAAAAGCGTCGCTCGAGCGGTGTTGGATTGCCAGCACTTTTCGCATAAGGAAAAAGATAGCCGACAAATATCTTGAACGCTATCTGACTGTTGCCGCTGACAGGAATGCCCAAGCTGCCCAATGCACTTAAGCGAATGAACTGATTGTAGCGCAGTCCCAAGAGTTGTGCTTCCCCTTCGCCGAAGCCAGCCCCAAAGAGATAAGGCAACGCCCCTGAAAGTTCAAATGTAGCATTCAGACGGGCATCAAGGGTGCGTCGGGCTTCGGGCAGATTCGAGAAGAAAAAGTCAATGCGATTGGAAATGTTGCGCGGAAATGTGCGCGGCACGCCACGATTAAACAAGTCTTCTCTGACCACATCACTGACATTGGGCAGCTGAATGTCTACAAACTCTACTTCCAAGAAGTCCAACGTGATTTGCTGAAAAGCGTTCGGGAAAATTTGGCTACGAAATCGCAGCAAGGCAGACTGCTGACGACGGGGCGCATCTTGCAAAATGCTGTATTGAAGCAGTGCAATCAGCCGATTGCGAGGGCTAAAAAAATATGGCACACCATATTCAAGACGAATGTCAAAGTTATAGACAATCGGGTCAAGCGCAATTTCTTCGCCAGAAAAGACTTGGGTTCTAGCACCAAGATTAGGTTGAAATCCACCTGACACGGCAAATGTGAAGGATTCAGCACCGCCGAACATATTGCGGTTCAGGTAGCTGATGGCAGGCGAAAAATTCGGTGCATTGTTGCGGTTGTCAATGCGAAGTTCAGGCTTAATTTGATGACGGGGCAAAAGCTGCAAATCAATGGTCGTGTATAGCCGGTCGTTGCGGACAGAATCATCACGGATAGTGGCACTCTCAAAAATGCCCAGCAATCCCAATTGCTGAAGGGTTTCGCGCTTGGCAGAAAGGCTGCTGAGATAGTCAGGACGATAGGCAATCGAGCGCCGAATCAAGTAAGGGTCAATGTGCTGCTCACTATACACATCGACTTGAATGCCATCTTCGATGCTGCGGCGCAAAGTGCTGACTGTGTCAGGTTGAACAGGGTTGTGTATAACAGCGGTAATTTCACCAAATCGCAACTGCTGCGGCAAGTGTATGAAAAAGCGAATGGCAGCGCTACGGTTGTTATCGGAAAGTCGCACTTCTGCGCGGATACTATCTGGCGACATGAACGCATAGCCGCGCTCTTGAAAAAATGTAACAATGCGTGCCCGCTCTCGCAGCATGTCACGAATAGCATACACTTCGCCTGTATGAATGAAGGCTTCGCGTTCAAATAGCTCACGCTCGTCTTTGTCAAGCGGCTCTATGCCAACATACTCAATGGAGCGAATCACCGTTGGCTCGCCTTCATCAATCATCAAGCGAATGGTAACCAGTGAACTATCTGAATTGTATTCAAGCATGGGGCGGAAGGTGGCAGACAGATAGCCATTAGCGGCGTAGAGCTCTGAAAGGCGCGCAAGGTCGTCTTGAAAGACAAGTGAATCGTATTCAGCAGGGGCTTCGCCTAATGTGTTTTGAAAAAAATTGCGCAGACTGGACGAGTCAGGAAAAATTTTGCCAAACTGATAGAGCCCAACCCACGGACGAAAAAACGAAAAATACACGGTATTCTCACGCGTGCGCATCTCGGCAATAAGGTCTTTTTCTTTGAGAGCTTGATTACCGATGATAAGAAGTCGGTCAATGTAAGTAGGCTTAGGCGCTGAAGCAGGGAAAACTTGTGCAAAAAGCAATGCAGGAGAGAGGGAGCTCAAAAAAAGAAAAGAGAGCACGTTCGCAAGCAAACGTGCTCTGCTCTCTGATGCAGGAATGACCACAGCCAGCAAAAAATACAGACAAAAGCGATACGATACCTTAGTAGTTGTCGGAGTCGTCGTCGTTGTAGTAAAAGTCCTCGTTTGTCGGAAAGTCAGGCCAGATTTCCTCAATGCTCTCGTAGGGCTCTTCGCCATCTAATTCATTGAGGTTATCAATCACCTCTTGTGGCGCGCCCACACGATTGGCATAGTCTATCAGTTCCTCTTTGGTTGCTGGCCATGGCGCATCGACAAGATACCGAGCAAGTTCAAGGTTCCAGTACATGGTTGACTACCAAAATTTAAGGGTTATTACAGAGACTAAAGTTGCATTCAGGGAAATGATACAATAAGCAACTCTAAATCGTTCAATTGTGCAAGAGTTGTGCCTCTGCAGGCATCGCCGTCGCTGTATCCTGAAGTTCACTCGGTGAAATCTCATCAAAAATGTATGACATCGGATTAACATTTACACCATCTTTAATCACTTCATAATGCAAATGCGGACCGTCCGAGATGCCACTGTTCCCAGAAAGCGCAATGTTTTCACCGCGTTTGACAACCTGACCTGGCTTAACCAAGAGCTTTGACAGATGCGCATAAAGTGTTTTCAGTCCAAAGCCATGGTCAATGATAATGCAGTAGCCATAGCCGTCGTTATACTGGGCGCTTTCTACGGTACCATCGCCAGTGGCATAGACTGGCGTGCCAAGCGGCGCATGAAAATCTTGACCAGAGTGAAATTTCATGATGCGGTAAATTGGATGAAACCGCATGCCAAACCCACTAGTTCTCGCCCCATCAATTGGCTTGATGGCTGGCACAGCAGCAAAGAACCGTCGATTTTCCTCATACTTCTGCAAAATATCAGCATAGCTCGTGCTTTGAAATTCAACTTGGTGCATCAGGCGGTCAATCATCTGTCCAGAAACAGAAATCAGAGAAGCAACGGTATTGGTCTCGTGAATTTGGGCGCGAGTGCCACCCGTCCCAAATGCTTTTTCCTCTGGGCTAATCACAGGCAGATTAACCATGCGGCGCAGGGAATTATCACTTTCAGCGAGCTTTTCCAATACCGCCATGGCATGATTGAGCTTGGCAGAAAGGTGAGCGACTTCGGCTTCAAGTTGCTGCTGCTGCGCATCTTTAATCATCTTCGTGCCATAAAAATGCATAAACCCAACTGTGAGAAGAACTGCAAGAAGTAGCACTAAAGCGGCTTGTCCAAGAAGAGCGAGATAACTGTGCTTGACTTCCACATATCGACACTCTTCCTCCGAGTAATAGAAGTATTTATTCTTTGGCATACGCCTCTCTCGCTGGTTTTTTGAAAAAACAAAAGTAGCAGTTAGAGTAAAAGAGTTGATGATAGCCGAATAATGTACTTCGAGCGCGCTAATATAGCAAACCCCGTTTCACTTTCCAAAAGTTTACGCCTCACATTGGTCGAGCTAAGACGATCGTCTGTTTTAGCGTCTCAATAACAGCAGAGTCGGCATTAAGGGCTTCAAGATAAATG
>Ga0308414_1000217_pt1 | contig 36277 bp, 36 predicted proteins | sample HotsprSampleOS50_FD_205667 | JGI IMG/M metagenome (GOLD analysis project Ga0308414, IMG submission 205667) | Hot spring phototrophic mat microbial communities from Octopus Spring, Yellowstone National Park, Wyoming, United States - 20090730_OS50 ... | reverse complement strand
TTCTCAAAGAACTCTCAGAGGCAGTGGGTGTCTCCGGCAAAGAGGACGCCGTCCGCAAGATCGTCCTGAACGCCATCAAAGACCACGTGACAGACATCCGCATTGATCCGCTGGGCAGCGTGACCGCTCTCAAGAAGGGAACCGGCCAAAGCCCGCTGCGCGTGATGGTAGCGGCGCACATGGACGAGATTGGCTTCATGGTGATGGGCTTCGACGGCGACGGCCTGATCCGCTTTGCCAGCGTAGGCGGCGTAGACGACCGCATCCTGCCCGGCCTGCGCGTCAAAGTTGGCGACAGCGGCGTTCCTGGCGTGGTCGTGTGGGCGCCCATCCACAAAACCAGCGGCCAGAACAGCACCGTCAAGCTGGATGCGCTGCGGATTGACATCGGCGCGGACGGCAAGAATGGCGCAAGCGGCAAGGTCAACCGCGGCGATCGCATCGCCTTTGACGCGCAGTTCGCCGAGCTGGGCGAGAAGGTGCTGCGCGGCAAGGCTTTCGACGACCGCGCTGGCTGTTCGCTGCTGGTGGATGTGCTGCAGGGCGGGCCATATGCCGTGGACGTGCTGGCGGCCTTCACCGTGCAGGAGGAAATCGGCCTGCGCGGGGCGCGCGTGGCGGCGCAGACGCTCAAGCCGGACGCGGCTTTCGTGCTGGAGGGCACGACCGCCCATGACCTGCCTGACCCGACTGCCGACCCCGACGACCGCACCCGCCGCAACCCGGCCACCCGCATGGGACACGGCCCAGCGCTGACAGTGATGGATCGCAGCATGATCGCTGACCCGCGCCTGCTCGGTTTCCTGCGCCGCACCGCTGACGCCAGCGGCATCCCCTACCAGCTCAAAACGGCGCTGGGCGGCGGGACGGACGCTGGCGCGATCCACGTGGCCAACGCCGGCGTGCCCTCAGCCGTGATCTCGCTGCCCTGCCGCTACATTCACAGCCCGGCGGCGCTGCTGCACCGCGACGACTATGCCAACGCGCTGCGGCTGCTCCAGGCGGCGCTCAACAGCCTGACGCCAGATGCGCTCCAGCGGGATTGAGAGTGCAGCCCATGAGCGACCCGTCCACCGCCGACCTCATCCGCCGCGCGCTGGCAGACAACAACCCCACTGCCTGGTTTGACGCAGTGTACGCTGCGGCCGAAGAAGGGCGCGGCACAATCCCCTGGGCGCAGATGGCCCCGCATCCTGACCTGGTGGCTTGGCTCGACCGCGAACAGGTAAACGGCGCAGGGCGGCGCGCGCTGGTAGTCGGCTGCGGCCTGGGCGACGATGCTGAAGAACTGGCGCGCCGCGGCTTCGCCGTGACCGCCTTCGACATTGCCCCGCGCGCCGTAGCGGCCTGCCGCCGCCGCTTCCCTGGCTCGGCGGTGGATTACCAGGTGGCAGACCTGCTGGCCGCGCCGGACGACTGGCGGGGTGCGTTCGACCTGGTGCTGGAAAGCCACACGCTGCAGTCGCTGCCCTGGGACTGGTGCGCGCCGGCGATCCAGGCGGTGGCGCGCTTTGCTGCGCCGGGCGGGATGGCGCTGGTGCTGTGCCTGGGGCGCGACCCAGCCGACGACCGGCGCGGCATCCCCTGGCCGCTGTCGCGCGCTGAGCTGGCCGAGTTCGCGCGCGCTGGGCTGCGCGAGGAGTCGTTCGAGGAGCTGCGCGACAGCGCGGGCCGGCGGCGCTTCCGTGTCCTCTACCGGCGGCCAGCAGAGGCGGCCCGTGCCGATTGAGACGACGCGCCTGGGGCACGGCCTCTACCTCAACCGCTGGCTGGGCGCGGTCACGCTGGACGACATCGCCCAGTCGGCGCAGGCTGGCGGCGCGCTGATGCAGGCGCACGGTGAGGCGCGCGTGGTGCTGGTGAACGACTTGGCGGATGCCGAGCGCCTGCCGGGTGACGTGCGGGCGCTGCGCCGCATCGCAGCCGATAACCCGCACGTGCTGGCCCTGTTGGTGGTCAGCGCGCCCGCTGTGCTGCGCATGGTGGCGGAGGCGCAGGCGGCCAGCGCGCCGTGGCAGGTGGGCTTCTTTGAGACGGTGGACGAGGCCTGCGCGCACGGCCGCGCGCTGCTGGCCGGCGCAGACGCGGGCATGACGTGAGAGGCGGTGTGAGCAGATGAAACGCGTTTTGCTGTTAGCATTGGTGAGTGTGGCTGTGTGGGCGGCGGGCGCGGCGCATGCGCAGGAGACGCCTGCCGACCGACTGGAGGCGGCGCTGGCCGCCGTGCCCGGCATCGAGCTGGTGGAGGTGACGCTGTCTGGGACGCGCCTGGCGGCGGTGTGGTACATTACGCAGGAGACGGACGAAACCGCCTACCGCGCCGAGATGCTGGAGGTGCTGCGCGCTGTGAGCGCGGCGCTGCGGGACGGCGCGGTGCGGGTGAACGCTGTAGCGCTCTACACGGGGGCCAGCGCCGCTGACCTGATCGAGCGCGTTGAGGCGCGGGCCAGCGACCTGCGCGCCTTTGCTGCCGGCCGTTTGACGCGCTCTGAGCTGCTGGCGCGGCTGGAGATTACCGAGCTGGGGCACAGCCTGCCGGGTGGGCGCTCGCCAGGACGCCCGGTCTGATCAACATACGACACATGTGGAGAGGACGCTGTGAAAGACCTGATCAAGAAGCTGGTTGAAGCCTGGGGGCCGTCAGGCTATGAGCACCACGTTCGCAGGCTGATTCACGACGAGGTCAAGAGCCTGGCCGACGATATCGAAGTGGACGCGCTGGGCAACCTGATCTGCAAGATAGGCAAGAGCGGCCCCAAAGCGATGGTAGCCGCCCACATGGATGAAATCGGCCTGATGGCGACCTACGCCGAGCCAGAGACCGGCTACCTGCGTTTCGCCGGCATCGGCGGGCTGAACACCACCACGCTCACCGGCAGCCGCGTGCGTTTCGAGGACGGCACAGTGGGCGTGATCAGCGCGCACGACTACTGGAATGCGTCGTCCAGCCTGGACGATTTCTTCATTGACGTGAGCACCGGCAGCGGCGCGGCCGTGCAGCCCGGCAGCCCGGCGACCTTCTGGCGCGAGATGGAAACGCGCGGCACGCGCCTAATCGCCAAGGCAATGGACGACCGCATCGGCTGCGCGGTGGCAATCGAAGCGCTGCGCCGGCTGAGCAGCAAGAAGAAGCTGCCCAATCAAGTCTATTTCGCCTTCACTGTGCAGGAGGAGGTGGGCCTGCGCGGCGCGCGCACCGCGGCCTACGGCATTGACCCAGACGTGGGCATCGCGCTGGACGTGACGCTCACCGGTGACGACATCAAGAACGCCAAGATGGCGGTCAAGCTGGGCGGCGGGGCGGCCATCAAGCTGCACGACCCCGGTTTGGTGGTCCCGCCGGCGGTGCGCGACTGGATGATCGCGCGGGCCGAAGCGGACGGCATTCCCTATCAATTGGAGCTGCTCCAGGGCGGCACGACCGACGCCGCCGCGGTGCAGATCACGCGGGCCGGCGTGCCCAGCGGCTGCATCTCAATTCCCTGCCGTTTCGTGCACACTACCAGCGAGACAGTGGACATCGGCGACGTGCAGGCGTGTGTTGACCTGCTGGTCGGGCTGCTGGAAAACCCGATCACCCTGTAGCCGGCCTCTAGTCGCCGACAGTTTTAAGCGATAGACTGGATTCAGACACATCTGTCAACTCGCTGAAGCGAGATGCGTCATCAGTCTGTTGGCGCGGCGCGCTGTGGCTATTGCAAACCCAGTGGCCGTGCGCTACAACTAGGCTGGCGCCGCAGCCCGGGACACAGCAACCAGAGGGGGACAGATTGGCCGAAACAACCCCGAAACGTGTGCTCGTCGTTGACGATGACGCTGAGCTGCAGGAACTTGTCCGTGTGCTGCTGGCGCACATCGGCATTGAGACCATCGCCGCCGAGACGGCGGCCGCGGCAGCCCAGGTGCTGCGCCACGAGCCGCTGCCGGACCTGGTGCTGCTCGATCTGATGCTGCCGGACGTCAGCGGGCTGGAGCTGCTGCGCCAGATGCGCTCCAAGAAGTACTTCGACAAGCTGCCCGTCATCATCCTGTCTGTGCTGGCGGACCCCGAACAGATTCGCGAGGGCCTGAACGCCGGCGCAGATCGCTACATCACCAAGCCGTACATCTCCAACAACCTCACCAACGTCGTCCTCGACGTGCTGCGCACCGGCCGCCGGCAGAACGCCTGAGCGCCCCGGGCGGTTCACACAGGAAGACAAAAGCGGCCCCTGACCAGACACAGCGGCAGGGGCCTTTTTGCTGCGCGCTGCCGCGGCAGCGCGCTTATTGTTTCGGCCGGGCCGTGAGGCGCACTGGCAGGGTTAGTTCCTGGCCGTTGCGCCACACCGTTAGGACGACGGTGTCGCCGGGACGGGTGTTGCGCGCCAGATAGCTGATGAGGGCGCTCATGCCGGAGATCGGTTCGCCGTCAATAGCGGTGATGATGTCAGCAGAGGTGGGCACCTGGATGCCACGCACCAGCTTCAGGCTGCCGGGGTTGCGCAGCCCTGCCTGGGCAGCCGGCTCGCCCGCAATCACATTTTGCACCACCACGCCGCGCAGGTTGTCCGGCAGGCCCAGCTCTTCGATGATCGTCAGCGTCACATCGTCGCCGCCGATGCCCAGATAGCTGTAATCCACCTGGCCCTTGCTCAGCAGCTCCTCAACCACCCGCTTGACCAAGTTGCTGGGCACAGCGAAGCCGATGCCGGTGTTGCTGCGCGTCTGGCTGATGATCTGCGAGTTGACGCCGATCACCTCACCGCGCAGGTTGAGCAGCGGGCCGCCGCTGTTGCCGGGGTTGATGGCCGCGTCCGTCTGGATGACCGAGCCGATTGAGAAGTTGCTCAGGCCGCGGATCGTGCGGTCGAGCGCGCTGATCACGCCGGTCGTCATCGTCCAGCGCTGGCCGAAGGGGCTGCCGATGGCGATCACCATCTGCCCGATCACAAGCTTGTCAGAATCGCCCACCGGCACAGGGCGCAGCCGCTCCGGCGGCAGATTCACGCGGATAACCGCCAGGTCAGAGTCCGCGTCGGTGGCGATCAGCTCGGCGCGGGCCATCGTGCCGTCGAAAAAGTTCACTTCGATGCCGTCTGGCAGCGCGTTCTCCACCACGTGGAAGTTGGTGACGATGTGGCCCTCGGTGTCAATGATGAAGCCGGAGCCGGAGCCGTAGTCGAAGCCGTCGCGCTGCTGCGCGCGGGCGGCAGACGAGCGCGACACCACGTTGATCGCCACCACCGACGGGCTGACCTCGTTGTACAGTGTGGCAAAGCGCTCTTCCAGCTCAAGCAGGCCGAGCTGCTGGATGTCCAGCGTGGGGGCTGCAGGGGGTTGATAGGCTGGCGCTGGCGCCGGGCTGGCTGCGCCAGGGACAACCGCCGTGCCCACTACAAAACCAAAAAGTACCAGCAGAGCAGCGGCTATGAGCAGACCGCTTTTTCGCTTCAGTTGTGCTACCATTTTACGTGCAGCCTTTCGATAGCGGCGCGTCGCTCACAGCGCGCCGCGTCCAGAGAATCGGGGCAAATGCTGAGTTTGCACCCCAATTTTGCACGAAAGCGATTAAAAGCGACTGAATTGTTGATGAGGTTTCCCCTACGCCTGCGCTGCGTCCAGCAGCGCGCGGCCAAAGGACGCGCTCCATGCCCATCTACGTTGTGAAAGCCGGCGATACTCTCCAGCGCATCGCACGGCGCGAATGCGGCGACCCAGCGCTGGCGCAGCAGATTGCCCGCGACAACAACCTGGCGGACATGAACCGCATCTACGTGGGCCAGCGGCTGGTGATCAACTGCGGCCCGGGCCAGCCTGCAGAACCGGCCGCGCCAATTGGCCCGGCCGCCGGCAGCCGCGCCCCGCTCAAGACCTTTCGCGTCATCAGCCCCATGCTCAAGGTGCGCGAGGCGCCGCGCACCGATGCGCCGACGGGCCTGCCGCTCAGCCGGGGCAGCGTGTTTGCCGCCCACGCCGACGACTGGAGCGAGGGCGAAGGGCTGCGTTGGTGGCAGCACGCCCGCGGCTGGAGCGCCACTGGCAGCCTGGACGGGCGCTCAGTGTTTGTGCAGGACCTCACGCCGGACGTTCCAGCCGCGCCATCGCGCCACTCGCCGCTGCCCACGCCGCCCGCCCCCGGCCGGGTGCTGCTGGATGTGCCCTACCACTCGCAGGAGGACCTGGACGCGCGCTGGGCCGCCGCTGACTGCGGCCCCACCTGCGTCCGCATGCTCATCGGCTGGCACGCGCTGCGCCGCGGCCGGCCCAACCCGCCGCTCACCGTGGACGAGGTCAGCCGCGTCACCGGCATGGGGCCGTCGCGCTTCTCGTTTCCCTCGCAGCTGGTGCGAGCAGCCGCCCGCTTCGGCCTTAGGCTGGTGGAAACCCGCGAGATGACGATGGAGCGCGTCATCGCCGAGCTGGACGCTGGCCGGCCGCTGATCGCGCTGGTGCGCTACGGCTCGATCAGCTACCGTCAGAAGTTGTCCTTTCGCGGCGGGCATTTCGTCGTTGTCATCGGCTACGACAGCCAGCACATTTACGTCAACGACCCCTACTGGTGGGGCGACCGCCGCGCCGAGGGGGCCGGCCTGGCCGTCCCGCGCCGCGAGTTCGAGCGCGCCATTGGCGCGGACGCCTGGCGCGGCGGCAACCCGCCCTATTGGGGCGTGCTTGTGGACCCGGAAGCGCTGCAGCTTTAGCTGCAGCTGTAGCTGTAACTGTAAATGGAGAACGCCAGCCATGCTCACTCACATAGTCCTGTTCAAGCTGAAGGATCGCTCGCCGCAGAGCGTCGCCCGCGCCGCCGACGTGCTGCGCTCGCTGCAGGGCAACGTGCCCAACCTGCGCGCGCTTGAGGTGGGCGTTAACATCGTCCCGGCGGACCGCGCCTACGACATCGCGCTGCTGGCCCGCTTCGACTCGGTGGCGGCGCTCCAGGAATACCAGGCGCACCCCAACCACGTGCGCGTGAGCGACTACATGCGCAGCGTAGCGGAGTCCACCGTGGCGGTGGATTACGAGCTTTAAGGGCCAAATCACAGATAAAAGGACAGCGGGACTGCTCAGCGCAGCATCAGGCGCTGCGACTGCACCTCGTCCATCGCATCCAGCGTGTCCTGCAGGCCGCTCACCTCATCCTGAATCTCCAGGCGCAGGCGCTGGGCGCGGGCGCTGTCCACCTCTTTCGTGCCCAGCAGCGACATCTGGGCGTAGATCGTGCCCAGCGACGACAGCGTGCTCTCCAACTGGATTTCAGCCCGCTTGACGCTGTTGGCGGTGGCCTCTAAGTTGGCAAGCTGCTGCTCAAGCTGGCGGAGCTGGTTTTCCAGATCGGCGCGCAGTTTGGGGTCCTGTTCGCGCTCCAGGCGGATGCGCGTTTTCTCAAGCTGCTGCGGCACCATGCGCCGGTCGCGTTCGACCAGTTCGTTTTCGTTGAAGGCGTCAATGTGCCGGGCTAGGTCGTACATGTGGCCGATCCAGTCGTCAATGTCGCTGACGGTCTGGCGCAGGCTGGTGCGCATGGCCCCGCTGTGGCGCTTGACCAGCTCCAGCATGCCGCGGCGGTACTCCAGGGCGCTCTGGAGGCGCTGGCGCGACACCGGGCTTTTGATGGCGCGCAGGTCGAACTTCTGCTCGAACTCGCGCGCCACCGCGGCGCGGGCCGCCTCCTCGTCAGTGAGGGCCGAGGCAATCAGCGCCGCCTCGGCGATACCGCCAGCTACCAGCCAGAACCAGGGCTGCCACCAGGGAAACGGCTGTGGCACGGCCACGTAGAGGATGACCGTCAGCAGCAGCGTGAGCAGGCTTTCCCAACGCAGCACCGCGCTGGCCAGCACCGCGCCCAGCGCGCGCTGGCGCACAGGGTCGTTATCTATTCTCGACATGGCCGTATTTACCTCGCGTACACCCAGCTATACGCACAGCGCCGCCGGCGGGTTGCGCCGCTGCTAGCTTCCGCTCTCGCCGCCCAGCAGCCGCCGGCGCCGCTCCTCCAGCTGGCGCTCCACCTCGCCGCCGCGCACCGCTTCCTCGATCTGTTCGGCAACGTTGCGCGTGGCGATCTCCAAGCGCGCGTCCTCGCGATCCAGGTTGGCGCGAATGCGCTGCGCCAGCGCGTTGACCTGGTCGTCGCCCGTCGCGGCGAGCTGATCCAGGCTCTTGACGGTCTTGATGGTGACCTTCTTGGCCTCGGCCAGCTCGATCAGGGCGCGCAGGTGCTCGCGTTCCTGGCGGATGGTTGTCAGCTTGGATTCCAGCTTGAGGCGCATATCCAGCATGCGCTGGTACTGCCGCTCTTGATCCTGCCACTGTTCGTAGTATTCCTGGGCGAGCTGCTGCTTGGTGTTCAGCTCCGCCTGGGCTGCCGCCGCCAGGTCGTTCTTGCCCTTGATGATAAGGGTGTCAATGTCGCGGTCGAGCTTCTCAGCAGCGGCGGCAAACTCCTCGTACTTGCGCTTTAGCGTCTTGACTGTGCCGCCAACCGTAGCTGCTGAGTCCTCCAGCGCGTCCAGGTTGCGCTCCACCTGGCGGATGTACTCATCCATCACCTGCACCGAGTTGGCTTCCAAGGCGCGGTCCACGATGCCGTGCAGGTTGGCGCTGATCAGGGTGTTGATCTTCTCGAACAGCGAAGGGGCCATCAGCTTTCTCTCCTAGTCTTGGACGATTGGGGTGGAAGTTAGTGTAGCACGAAGGGCTGTTTTAACCAACGACCAACGGCGGGCAAGCGGGCAGTTTGCGCCGCCGGCGTCAGGCTGCGCCAGCTGGCAGCACCAGCGCCACCAGGCTGCCCACGCCCACCTCGCTCTCGATCACCAGCCGCCCGCCGTGCAGCTCGGCCACGGCGCGGGCGATGGCCAGCCCGCTGCCGGCCCCCTGGTCCTCGTAGAGCGCGCGGTTGATCTGGTAGAACGGGTCGCACACGCGGGCGATCTCCGCTTGGGGGATGCCCCGCCCGTGATCCTCTACCGCCAGCCACACCTCGCCGTCGGCGGCCCAGGCGTGCACGCCGATGGTTGTGTCCGGCTCGGAGAACTTAGCGGCGTTGTCAATCAGGTGGGCCAGCGCGCGCTTGATGTAGTCGTCGTCGCCCTCAAACGGCGGCAGGTCCTGCGCGCAGGTGATGACGCACTGGCGCGCTACCTGCGCCTCTGCCCACGCCGCTTGCAGCAGCAGCTCAGCGGCGGTGATGGTGTGGTGGCGCCAGGCGTAAGTCTGCTTGGCTTCGCCGGTAACCAGCTCAACGAGCAGGATGAAGTTCTCGATCAGGCGGCGCAGGCGTTCCGCCCCTGTGCCTACGCCGCGCAGGAAGTCTATCAGGTCGGCCTGCGACAGCGCCTCGCCGGGGTTGTTGAGCATGTCGGCGTAGGCGACGACGAACGTCAGCGGCGTGCGGAACTCGTGGTTGAGGATGGTGAGGATGCTGCGCTTCAGCTCAGACAGCTCGTCGGCGTGGGTGGCGCGCATGCGGCTGTAGTGGGTCATCTTGGCCTCAATGGCGACCACCAGCTCGGTAGGGTCGTAAGGCTTGATGAGATAGTCGTCCACGCCCATGTGCTTGGCGCGCAGCACGTCGTGGGTCTGGCCGCGGGCCGTCAGGAAGATGAACGGGATCGAGAGCCACTGGCTCTGCTGGCGCACCGTTTCCAGCAGCTCCAGGCCGTCCATGCGCGGCATCATGATGTCCGACAGGATAAGGTCAGGGGGCCGCGGCTGGCGGCGCAGCACCTCGAGCGCCTCCAGGCCGTCCGCGGCGGTGAGGATGTCGTAGCCCTCCAGCTCAAGAATGTTGCGCAGGCCATCCAGCAGGTTCAGGTCGTCCTCAACAACTAAAATAACCCCCCGCCCGCTTGACGCCTGGCCGTTCAACTGCCCCCGATCCACTATACTGTGCATGAGTCTGCTTTCGCTCCGGCGCGCGGCAGCAGCGCTTGGGGCGCGCTCCGAGATTTACCTGAAATTATTATAGAGTGAAAGGCGCGCGCAGTGAGCGGCAAAGCCTTAAGGCTTGTCGGAATTTTTGTGAATTTCTAACAGGTCGGCCAGCAGGCCGCAGGCGGTTTGCAGGCGGCCCGCGCCCGGCCCCAACAGCGTGACCGGCCCCAGCAGGTCGGTGTTGTAGGTGACCGCGTTGGTCGTCCCGGCGACGCCTGCCAGCGGGTCGCTCAGGGGCAGGCGCAGCGGGCCGACGCGGCCGCCCCCAGGCGTTATCTCGGCCACCAGCTTCCAGCGCTCGCCGGCGGCGCGGGCAGCGGCGATATCCGCCGGCGTCAGGCCGGCAATGCCCTCGACGCGCAGGTCGGCCAGCGTGAGCGAGCTGCCAAACACCACCCGCGCCAGGATCAGGGCCTTGCCAGCGGCGTCCCAGCCGTCTACGTCAGCGGTCGGGTCGGTTTCGGCGTAGCCCAGGGCCTGCGCCTGGGCCAGTGCGTCAGCGTAGGGCAGGCCGGCCTCCATCTGGGTGAGGATGTAGTTGGTCGTCCCGTTGAGAACCCCGCGCGCCGCCAGCACCCGGCAGCCGGCCAGCGCGTCCAGCGCCAGCCGCAGCGCCGGCGTGCCCGCCATGACCGTCGCCTCGAAGCCCAGCCGCCGCCTGGCCTGGCTGGCGCGCGCGCGCAGCTCGTCGTAGGCCAGCGCGACCGGCCCCTTGTTGGCCAGCACGACGTGCAGGCCAGCGTCGAAAGCGGCCCGGCAGTGGTCAAGGGCGGGCTGGCCGGTGGTCAGATCGGTAGGGCTGGCCTCAACCAGCGCGTCGGCCCCACTGGCGCGCAGCAGAGCGGGCACGTCCAGATCGCGCACCAGCCCTGGCGCGTCGGGATAGTGCCCTAGGCTGCCGCGCGCAGCGGCCTCCAGCAGCGCGGTTAAGTCCAGGCCAGCCGGACAGCACAGCGTCCCGCGGCGGCGCGTAGCCACTGCCACCAACCGCGCATCCAGGCCGTGGCGCTGGCGCAGCTCGTCCGCGCGGTCGCGCAGAATCTCCGCCAAGCCCTGCCCCACCGTGCCGAAGCCGACCAGCGCCAGTTTCATGAGCCGGGGCGCGGGCTGCGCTCAGAACAAGCCAACCCGCAGCAGCATGCTGGGGTGGTAGCAGTAGGCCAGGTAGCCGGTGAAAGCGGGGCAGCGGTTCGCCCCTGCTGCGGCGCGCTGCAGCACCTCGCGCCGGACGGCGGCGCGGTCATAACGCGGCGGGCTGTCGCCCACCAGGAACAAGCCCCAGCGCAGCGCGGCCAGCAGGCGGGCAGTGAGAGAAGCCAAAGGCGAGCGCGCCGCCGCGCGCCTGCGCGGCGGCAGCATGATCTGGCGCGCCGCCCGCGCGCGCACGCTGGCCCAGGCTGCCTGGCGCTGCGCTCGCGTGACCACCGCTTCGCTGGCCAGGGCCGCGGCGATGGCGTCGTCCAGGTGTTTATTCGGAATAGCCATGGGCGATCTGCGGTTCCTCTCCTATGCCGCCCAACCGGTGGCGCAGGTTTTCCCGCGCGTAGTACAGGCGGCTCTTGACCGTCCCCACCGGGCACTCCAGCGTTTCGGCGATTTCCTCCAAGCTCAGGCCGTTCAGGTAGTACAGCACCACCACCACGCGCTGGTTGAAGCTGAGCGCCTGGATCGCCTGGCGCACCTCCTCGCGGATGTGCGCGCGCTCGGCTAGCGCGTCGGGCGCGCTGCGGGCCGGACTCATCAGAAAGTCAACCACGGACTCCAGCGACACCCGCCGCCGGTAATGACGCGCAGCCCAAGTGTAGCTCAAGTTGACGGTGACCCGATAGAGCCACGGCGCCAGCGGCAGGTCCGTGTCTATGCGTTTCGCGTAGCGGTGCAGGCGCAGAAAACAATCTTGGGCGATGTCGTCGGCAGCGGCGTGGTCGCGGGTGATGGCGGCGGCGGTGCGGTAAACCTGGGCATAGTAACGGTCGAACAGCACGCCCAGGGCGTCGAGGTCGTTGGCGCGCAGACGCTCGATCAACCGGGCATCGCTGGCATCAGGCAAAACTGCAACCATTTGTGCTCCAGAAAAAGCTAACTATTGCGCAATGAAACGGATTGTTATTTTAACCAAACCAACGCGGCTGGACAGCGGCAGTCTGTATGAAAAAAGGTAACACATTTCTGTGCCAACCTGCCACCGGCTGCCGCTGCCCAGCGCCGTCAGTCTCAGGTCACAGCGCGGCGATAGACCGGGTCGCTGGTGTCGAACTGCGCGCTGCCCACCGCCGACTCCTTGCCCAGCGCCAGCCGTACGAAGTCCGGCCACCAGTTGACCTGCTCTGCTGGGTCGGCGTAGTTCTCCAGCACACGCTCGGACTCGATGGCCTTGCGCTGGCCCAGCTTGACGAAATCCTCGCGCGTGAGGCCGCTGGAAGCCAAGCCCCACTGCCGGCCGATGTGCACGTGCAGCACCTCGTCGGCCCAGTCGAAGTCCTGGAACAGCTTGGCCAGTGGGTCGTGTGCCTCGTCTGCCGTCACCCACTCATATTTCTTGCCGGTGTCGGCGGGCATCAGGCTCTGCTCGATGGTGTAGAGCACGGCGTGCGCCTCCAGCGGCGTCATGTGCTTGTTGAGGCGGATGGCGAAGCCGGGGTGCAGCGGTATCTCGCCGCGCCAGTCAATGCCGTGCGCCTCGAAGTAAACCGACCCCATCATGGCGTGGCGCGCCTCGTCCCAAAGCTGGCGCGCCATGTCCACGTAGAACTGCCAAGGCTGGCGGCCGGCCTCGGCGATCATGCGCGCCATCGCCTCTGGCACGTCCATCTCCAGCGTGCGCTTGCACATCAGCGCCAGCGTTTTCTCGTCGGCCGGCACGCCGTCGGTACGGGCCACCTCGTGCGGCGGAAAGACGAAGTTGCCCTGCTTGCGAAAGCGCCCGTCGCGGCGCGGGAAGTAATCCGGCTCGTAGGGCGCGGTGGCGCGCGGTGCGGGCAGCTCGCCGGCAAAGGCCTCGTCCCCGGCGACGCCGCCGGCGGCCTGCAGGTAGGCGGTCAGGTGGGCCGCCCAGTCGGCGGCGCGCTCGCGCTGGCCGCTGGTTTCGGTGACAGCCGCCAGCGCAGCCTCGCCCCAGGCGACGGCATCCGCCTCCTCTGCGATAAGTGTCCGCAGCAGGCGGCGCGTGGGGAAGTCCACCAGCGGGTTAGCGCCGTCGTAATGCCGCCGGTAGGCCGCCAGCAGCGCCGGACGCAGCACGCCGTAGACGCCCACCAGCTTCTCCAGCGTGTCGCTGGCGCGCAGCACCTCGTCGAGGAAGGCGTCCAGCCGGTCGTCCGGCGGGACGTCCATGCGCGGCGGCGGGTTGCGCATCTCGCTGACGCGCGTGCGGATCATCCCAGCGTGGTCAGCGTCCAGGTACAGGTGCAGGCTCAGCGCCTCCTTCACCTCCCAGTCCGGTGTAGGGTTCAGCCAGTACAGGCCGCACTCCATCAGGCGTTTCTCGATCCAAGCGTAGCGCACCAGCAGGCGCACGGTCTCATCCACGCCGTAGCCGAGGCGCGCGGCCTCGTCGTAGGTGCACAGCCCGGCAAGCGGGGGAATAGGCATGGGGTTCTCCTCCACAGTCCATTTTGCACAGCACCGCCAATGATAACCGAAGACAGCCGCGCCGCGCCACCAATGCGGCCGGCCTGTGCTATAATTTCCGGAATTTCCGGCTGCAAATAGGCAGCGGCGAGGCGCGCATGGCCATTGATTACATTGTTGACTACCCGTGCGTCCCTAAACAGACGCTGGGCACTGAGGGCATCCTAGAGCGGCTGAAGGGCCAGGAGCGCGCCCGCGCCGTCATCGAGCTGTTCCGCCGCAGCGGCGACACCCGCCCGCCTACCGAGATGGGCTTCGAGTTCACGCGCGCCGCCGCCGACGGCAGCGAGGAGTCGCAGGTGATCGTCGTCCAGCACCTGCTCGATTTCGCCGCCGAGCTGCGCCCGCTGGAGGGCCACTGCCGGGGCTGCCCGGCTAACCGCACGGGCGCGCCTTTCGGCTGTATGGGGCAGATCAAGTACCCGCTTTCCGGCCAGGGCGAGGCGTGGCTGCTCAGCCGGCTGCCCAACGTGGACGAGACGCTGCTGTGGATGCTGCTGCGCCAGGGCATTAAGGAATTCAATTACGACGGCAGCACCGCCGCCCCGCTGCGCGAGGCCAACAGCGCCGTCTTCGCCGAGCAGCGGGCCAGCCAGCGCGCGCTGGGCGAGCTGGTCGTCAACAGCAACCAGGTGTTCGAAATGGTGTTTCTAGTGGGCCACATCCAGCCCAACCACGCCGGCGTGCTGCTGCTGTTCTTCGGCGCGGTGACGCGCCGCCTGGAAGCGCCGGAAATCATGGCGATGGGCACAATGCCGCTGGCCGCCCGCGAGCAGATTCCGTTCCAGATTGGGCCAGAGCCGGACGACGACGCCACCACTGCCGAGCTGAAAGAGTTCCTCTACGCGCTGTACCTGGCCTGGCAGTTGGGCGTGCCCCTGCTGCTGGACGTGTGAGCGGCGCGTTAAGCGCCGGTAAAGCCTAAGGCGCAAACCTTGCACACGCATCGAATATTATGGTAGACTGACTTATAGGGGCAATCAAATTGTAAGATGCCGTGTTAGACAACCCGGACAACCCTCCGCAACGGAGCCGACAGTGTAATAGACCCGCCTTTCAACGCCGGTTTGCAGGCGCGCGCGCCTGGCCGGTGTTTTGCATTAGGCGCGGGACACGGCATCTGTAGACAAAGGATGTAACAGACTTGGACGACGGTTATTTATCCAGCGTGACAACGCTGCTGCTGCTGGTGCTGGCGCACGGCGCGGTCAACCTGGCCTACAGCGCGCTGGTCAACGTGCGCCCTGCCGCCCTGCGCGAGCAGGCCGAGGCGGGCCTCGTCCGCGCCCAGCGCATCCTCGCCCTCGTCGAGCGGTTCGCCCGCCTCACCGTCACCTACCAGTTCGCGCTGCTGCTGCTCCACTTCGGCATCGCCGCCGCTGCGGTTGTGGGCCTGGCCGCCCCCCTGGCGGAGCAGTTCCCGCAGATTGCGCCCGGCCTCGTCTACGCGGCCATTGTGATCGCGGCGGCGCTGATCACGCTGGTCATCGGCGACCTGGTGCCGTCGGCGTTGGGCAGCGCCCACGCCGAGCGGCTGTCCGGCTTCGGGCTGGCTGTGATGCGGCCGCTGCTGGTCGTTCTGAGGCCGGTGGTGGCCCTGGCCACCAGCCTGAGCCAGGCGCTCTCGCGCGCTTTCGGCGGCGACACGCTGGTGGCGTCGGTCACCGAAGAGGAGATCATGACGCTGGTGGACGCTGGCCAGAAAGAAGGCTCGATCGAAGACGAAGAGAAGGAGATGATCCTCTCCGTCCTCCAGTTTGGCGAAACGATGGTCTACGAGGTGATGGTCCCGCGGCTGGACATTGTGGCGCTGGAGATCAACACGTCGTTCGACGACGCGCTGCGCCGCTTCATCGAGAGCGGCCACTCTCGCATTCCAGTCTACCGCGACACGATAGACAACATCGAGGGCCTGCTCTACGCCAAAGACCTGCTCAGCGTGTTCCACCAGAACGGCGGCAGCGGCGCGCCGCGCCCCCAGTCCATCCGCGAGCTGATGCGCCCGGCCTACTTTGTGCCAGAGACCAAGCTGGCCGGCCCGCTGCTCAAGGAGCTGCAAACCAGCAAAATTCACATGGCGATTGTGGTGGACGAGTACGGCGGCACGGCTGGCCTGGTCACGATTGAGAACCTGATTGAGGAGATCGTCGGCGACATCCAGGACGAATACGACGTGAACGAAGAGGCCGAGTACGTTCCCGACGGGCCAGACGCCTACGTGATTGACGCCAGCATGAACCTGGACGATGTGAACGACCTGCTGGACGTGGACCTGCCCACCGAGGACAACAGCACGTTGGGCGGTTTCATCTACAGCCGTGTCGGGCGCGTGCCCACCGTGGGCGAAATCGTTGAGGACGAGGACAACGACCTGATCATGCGCGTGGAATCGGTGGACGGGCGGCGCATCCGCAAAGTGCGGGTGGCGCGGCGTCCCAAACCGGCTGACGACGAGGCGCGGGGCGCGCCAGAGGACGGCCCGGCCGAACCGCATCACCTGGACAAGGCCGGATGACGCGCCGCCAGAACAAACGCGCCACGCCTGAAGCGCTGATCGCGGCGGCTGTCGCGGCGGCGCGCTATGCCTACGCGCCCTATTCCGAGTACCCGGTGGGGGCGGCGCTGCTGGCCGCCAGCGGCCAGGTGTACACCGGATGCAACGTCGAGAACGCCGCCTACCCGGCCACCATCTGCGCTGAGCGCACGGCGCTGGTCAAAGCGGTGAGCGAGGGCCAGCGCCGCTTCGAGGCGTTGGCCGTGGCCACCGGCAGCGGCGGCGCGCCCTGCGGCCTGTGCCGCCAGATGCTCTACGAGTTCGCGCCCGATCTCACCGTCTACATCGCCGATTTCGACGGCCGCCTGCTGCACACCGCCGCCCTGACCGAGCTGCTGGCGCTCGGCTTTGGCCCGGCGCACCTGGCCCGCGCCGAAGCCGCCGGCTGACACGCGGCCGCTCTGCCGCCCCTGACTGATCCCTGACGGCTGCTAAACCTGATGCCCCGCCCTGACCGCACCTTCCGCACCGAAGCCATCATCCTCAAGCGCCGCGACTTTGGCGAAGCCGACCGCGTGCTGACGATCCTCACGCCGCGCCACGGCAAGCGCGACGTGATCGCGCCCGGCGCGCGCAAGCCCACCAGCACGCGCACCGGCCATGTCGAGCTGTTCACCCGCGCCGACATGCTCATCCACCAGGGACGCGACTTCGGCATCGCCGCCCAGGCGCAGATGCTGGCCCCGTACCTAGCGCTGCGCGAGGACCTACAGCGCGGCGCCTACGCCAGCTATGCCGCCGAGCTGCTCGACCGTTTCACGACAGAGGGCGACGAGGACTACGGGGCGTTGTTCACCCTGCTGGACGCCACACTGGGCCGCCTGTGCGACGATCCCGACCCGCGCCTGGCTGTGCGCTACTACGAGCTGGCGCTGCTGGAGCTGGTCGGCTTCCGCCCGGAGCTGACCCAATGCGTCGTCAGCCGCGAGACAATCCAGCCGGAAGACCAGTACTTCAGCTTCGTCGAGGGCGGGGCCGTGCGCCCGCAGCACGCCGTGCGCAGCGCCGCGGTTGTGCCCATCTCGATGACTGCCCTCAAGCTGCTGCGCCACCTGCAGCGCAGCCCCTACGACCACGTGCGCAGCCTCAACGTCAGCCGCGCGCTGCACGACGAGGTCGAGCGCGTGCTGCTGGGCTACATCACGCACCTGCTGGAGCGCCGCCTGCAGAGCGTCGCGTTTATCCAGCGCGTGCGCCAGCCCTGACCGGCGGTTGTGTCCGCCTAATCCGCTAACGACCAGCAGCACAGCGCGTGATACACTTGGCATGAGCTTAGTCACAGTCGTTCGGCAGAGATAACGGTGACCGATACCCTGGAGCGCATTGTCTACGCCAGCCGCCCGGCCAACGGCCAGCCGCTCGGCCTGAGCGCCGCCCTCAGCCTGGAGGACGCGCTGGCCTGGCGCGCGCTGGTCAACCTGGACGCGCCGGGCGACCCTGACGGAGTGGCCGTTGGCGTGTTCGGCGGGCTGCCGCGCGGCTACTTGGTGGCGCGCGCCGCTGCCTCCGGCGGCCCAGCCGGCGCGGTCATCGAGTGCCTGGCGGTGCCGCGCCGCGCGCTGGTGCAGGCTGCCGGCCAGCTTGACCCGCTGCTGGCCCTGCTCGACGCGCCGCCCCCACCGCCGGAAGCGCCCTTCGAAACCGCAGTGCCGCACACGCTGCCCGCCTTCGAGCTGCCCGACGTGCCTCCCTGGACGCCCGACGACCGGCTGGCGGCCTTCAGCTACCTGCTGGAGCGCTATGCCGAGGGCGACTTCCTCACGGCGCTGTCGCTGCTGGGCGCGGCCCTGGACGAGCGCGGCGTGCTGCTGCTGGGCTGGCCGGCCGATTGGCGCGAGCGCCTGCGCCTGGCCCAGGGCCTGATGGCGCTGCTGCCCGCCCCGGCCCGCGCCGAACTCACCTTTGCCACGCACGCGGCCAACCCCGCCGCGCCTGCGCCGCGCCTGGTCTTCGCTGGCGCGCCTGCCCCCGGCGGCCAGCGTCGAACTGCTGCGCTGCCGGCAGCCGTGCTCGACGAGGCCACGCTGCTCTCGCCGTATACCACGCTGCTGGCCGACCTATGGGCCGGCGACGCTGAGGCGTTCATGGCTGCTCTGGCCGAGATAGACGCCGCTGCCGAGCTGCTGCTGCCGGGCGGCGCCGATCTCAACCACGGCCTGGTCAAGGTGGCCGAGCGCGTCGAGCTGAATCACCGCGTGCTTAGCGGCGAGCGGGTGCAGCCAGAGGCGCTCAAAGCGGCACTCAGCGGCCCGCCGGCGCTGCCGCCGGCGCTGCGCCAGCGCTATGCCGAGCGCCTGCTGGCCCACGCCCTCGACGCGCGCGACACCGAGGCCGCGCTGATCGTCGCGCTGCACATGGACGAGAACCCGGCGCTCGACCGGGCGCTGGCTGCCGCGCTGACAGACGCGCTGGACACTCAGCCGGACGCTGTCTACGTGTTCGTGCGCGCCCGCCTCAACGACGCCATGGAACTGAGCGAGCGCTGGTTAGAGCGCCTGCACGCCGCGGCCGACGCCGCGCTGGAGGTGGCCATCAGCGACGGCGACGAGACCACGCTGGCCAACTGGCTGCGCCTCATCGCGCGCGAGCCGGCCAGCTACCGCCTGCACGATGTGCTGCACCGCGGCATCCTGGCGGCGCAGGCGCGCGCCCGCGCCAGCGGCGAGCTGTCCCGCCTGCTGCTGGCGCTGGCGGTCAAGCACGACCCCGACGCGCTGGAGCCGCTGCTGGCTGACGCCGAGCTGCTGGCCGCTGTGCCGGAAAACCTGGGCCTGGTGCTGCGCGATTTCGCCGGCGACCCACTGCAAACGCTGCACGTGCGCGGGCCGGAGATGTTCGCCGTGGCGCTGGCGCGGGCCGCCGAGGCGCGCGCCGCCCAGCAGTTTACGCCAGAAGTCAACGAGGAGGTGTGGCGGCTGTACACCGCCGGCCCCGCCCTCCACCTGCCGCCGCGCTACCAGCCGGATCGTGTCGTGGAGGCCTGGGTCACCAGCGGCGCCGAGTGGCTGTCCGATGACGTCCTGGAGCATCTGCTCAAGCTCATCCTGGCCGACGGCCACGACGCCCTGTTCGCCCGCATGGCGCACAGCCTGGCCGCCCAGGGCAAGCTGGTGGCGCTGCTCGTCCCAGCGCTGCAGGCCAGCCAGCGCAGCCCCAGCGACGTCCTCACGCTGGTAGGCCAGCTTGTGGCCGCCGGCGAGCTAAGCCAGCAGGCGGCTGTGGACGTGTACCTGGAGCTGGCCGCCCTGCGCGAGTGGCGCCAAGCTGCCCTGCCGCTGGTCGAACAGGTCGTGCGCCTCCTCCAGCAGAACCCGGCGCTCGACATCCCGCAGGAGCGCGCCTGGCATCTGCTTGATCTAGCCGCCCGCTGCCGCGCCGAGGCTGTTGGCCGCGCTGCCGCGCGCCGGCTTTGCGCCGAGGCCGAAGCCCTTGACGCAGACGGAAGCCCCGAGGCCGAGAGCGCCCTGGTGGACCTGCTGGCGCGCATGATCGAGCAGCTTCAGTGGAGCCACGCCACCCGCCAGTACGCCCTCAACTGGTGGCGCGACTTCGTCCGCCGCCAGCCGATCGCCCACCTCGCCCGCCTCGACAAGCTCATGGACGGCCGCCGCGGCCTGGACGAGCTGCGCAGCATCCTGCAAACCGCGCTGGCCTTCCGCCGCATGCTGGGCAAGCGCTCCTGGTCGGATTTCGCGCGCGACGTCAACACCGCCTTCGCCGTCCTGGAAGACCTGGCCGAGTCGTTCGAGCCGTCGGCGCGCCGGCCGTTCAGCTTCGACCAGGATACCATCCGCGCCGAGCTGGACGCGCGCGACAGCGAGCTGACCGACCAGGAGCGGCGCATCCTGGCGCGCAACCTCAAGGAGATGGCGCATATCATCGGCGAAATGGGCGATCACCGCAGCCGCGCGGGCTTGATCCGGCGCGGCGACAACGTAGACCGCCACCTGATGACCGGCGAACAGCAGCCAGCCGGCGCGGTGGACGTGATGAAGTGGATGTCGGGCTACTTGGACGGCGTCCAAAGCAGCCCCGAGGAAGACGAGTGAGGCGGCCCCCCTGCGGCGGCCTAGAACTGGAACCCAGCGCGGAAGCGCACCAACTTGCGCTCGTAATGCAGCGTGAAAGTCTTTAGCTGGTCTTCCAGCCTTTTCCAGCGCTCCGACAGGAAGATGTCTTGCACGTCCTCCAGGTCCTCGGCGATAAACTCGACCTGGCGCACCGGGTACGGGCCGTAGGCCACGTGCCACACCCGGAACATGTACAGGCCCATCGCCTCCAGCTCCGGGACGAATTCCTTCATCACATAATGGTAATACCTGTCAACCAGTTCGGGCCGAATGTCGTAGCTGAGCAGGACTTTGCACGTTGGGATGATGCTGGTTGGCGGCATGGTGTCTATCCGTTGCTCCTGCAAGTTGATTCTATCACGGTTTGAGGCCGTGTGTCATAATACGCACCGATTTCTTAGCTGCTGCGCAGGCTGCCGCAGTGTAGGTGAGGGTGTGGACAGGACATGAGCAACCTGCAAAACCGACTCGATGACCTGAGACGTCGGCTGCGCACGCTGCCCGACGACCCAGAGGCGGTGGCTGCGCTCGAGCGCGAGGCGCGCGCCCTGCTCACCGACGCCAAGAACACCCCTCACGAGGCTGCCGCTCAGGCTCTCTTCGCCGAGCTGGCCCGCCAGAGCAGCGCTACCTCGCCCACCGCAGCCACTGTGCGCGGCCTGCTGCGCCGGGCGCGCATCCGCATCGAGATCGCCGGCGACGACGACGACGTTGACGAGGCGATTGACATCCTGGCGGAGGCGCTGGCGCTGGCCCCGCGCGACCCCGGCGTGATCGCGGCGCTGCAGGAAGCCGCCGCCCACAACCCGCAAGCCGCCCAGCGCGTGAGCGACCTGTTCGCCCGCCACGGCGTGACGGCCCCGGCTGTGCCGCCGGCTGCGCCCCCGCCCGCCACCCCAGAACCCAGCGAGCCGCTGCCCCCACCGCCGCCGCTGCCCAGCTATCCTACGTCGTCCGGCTACCCGCCGCCGGAGCGCCAGATGCAAACGCGCGCCGGCGAGGCCGCGCCAGCGCGCCGCCCGCCCGGCCAGGGGCCGCTCTACACCGGGCCGGATATCGAGGAAACGCTCTCCGAAATCACCCAGGCCTACTACTCCGGCGACTACCAGCAGACCGTAGACCTGGCCAACCGCATCCTGGCTCAACAGCCCGGCAACCCCACTGCGCTGGAGTACCGGCAGAAGGCCGAGGACAACCTGATCCGCGGCATCGTGCCGGACCACCGCATCCCGTTCGAGGCGCGCGTGTCGTACAACCGGGCCAACTCACTGGTGCGCGCCGGCAACTACGACGAGGCAGAGCGCCTCTACCGCGAGGCGCGCGACCTGGCCGAGCGCAGCGGCATCCTGAGCTGGAAGGACGCCGAACAGGCGCTGCTCGACATCCAGGACCTGGCGCTGGCCCGCGAGCTGCTCAACGAGGGCGACCACCTGATGGCCACTGACAACTGGGCCGAGGCGCTGCGCAAGTACGAAGGCGCGCTGCGCGTCGTCCCCAACGACCCGCAGGCTGAAGAGCGCATTGACACCGTGCGCCGCATCCAGCAAGACGCCGACCAGGCGACCGTGCAGCTCAGCACGCTCAGCGGCTCGCTGCAGGATCAGGCCGCCCAACTGCAGAACATCCTCAGCATCCTGGCCCGCGCCCGCCAGCGCCTGCCCAACAGCCAGCGCCTGGCCCAACTGCTGCAAGACGCCAACCACCGCCTCAACGGCATCAAGACACAGCTCCACGACCAGGCTCAGGCGGCGCTGATGCGCGCTGGCGGCTCCAGCTCGCTGGAGGAGCGCCTAGCGCTGACCAACGACGCGCTCAACCTGCTGGAGCTGGCCGTCAAGCTGGACCCCGGCGACACTGAAGTAGCCGATGCGCTGCTGGCAGCCCGCACCAGCGCCAGCGATATGCAGCGCGCCCGCCAGATCATCGAGCGCTCGACGGCGCTGATCGCCCAGAACTTCGACAACGAGCTGGCTCACGCCCGTTCTATGCTGGCCAGCCTGGGCGATTACGCTCAGGACTCGCGCTACCGCACAGCTGTCGGCGACCTGCTGGCGCGCTACGTCGAACGCGCCGAGAGCGCCGTTGAAGAGGGCAACCTGAACGAGGCCGAGTCCTGGCTGGACGCGCTGCGCGAGGAGCCGTTCCACATCCTGGGGCGGCGCGCCGAGGTGCAGCGCCTGGAGAACGCCATCCGCGGCCAGCGCCAGCGCCGCCGCTTCCAGATGGCGGCGGCGGGCATGCTCATCATCATCTTCGGCGGGCTGGGCGTGGCGCTGGCCCAGCCGGTGTGGTATCCCATCATTAACCCGCCGCCTACTGGCACGCCCACCAACACCCCCACGCCCAGCGACACGCCGACGCCCACCAGCACCTTCACGCCCAGCAGCACGCCGTCGCCCACCAGCACGCCCACTGACACGGTGACGCCGTCGCCCACCGTCACGCCGTCGTGGACGGTGACGCCCTCGCTGACGCCGACGCACACCAACACGCCCACCCACACGCCGACGCCGACGCTGACGCCAACACCCAGCGACACGCCGACGATCACGCTGACGCCCACCATCACGCCTACCCAGCAGGTGCTGTGCGACGTGTTCATCCCCGGCCCGGATGCAGCCAACGTCCGCGCCGAGCCATCCACCGCCTCTGCGCGCGTAGGCACAGTCCCGGCGGGCAGCGTGGTGCCTGTGTCCGGCCAGCAGATCGGGCCGGACGGGCGGCTGTGGTACCTGATCCGCTTCACGCTGGGCAGCGCCTCGATCACCGGCTGGGTGCGCTCCGACGTGGTGCGCGTCGTCAACCAGTGCCCGCCGCTGTAGCGCTGCGGCTCAGATCGCGCCGGGGCGCTCTTCCAGCGCCTGTTTGACGACTTGGAGGAAGGCGTCGCCGTCGGCCCCGTCGGCCACGCGGTGGTCGAACGTCAGGGTCACATAGGCGCAGGGGCGGATGGCGATGGCGTCGCCAATCACCTTGACGCGCTTCTCCACCAGGCCGACGCCCAGGATGCCTACCTGCGGCTGGTTGATGATCGGCGTGGCGAACAGGCTGCCGCTGACGCCGTGGTTGGTGATGGTGAACGTGCCGCCTTGGGTGTCGTCCGGCTGGAGGCGGCGGCTGCGCGCGCGCGCCGCCAGGTCGCTGATCGCCCGCGCCAGCCCCTCCAGGCTGAGGTTCTGCGCGTTCTTGACCACCGGCACAACCAGCCCACCGTCTATCGCCACCGCGATGCCCAAGTGCACGGCCCGCTGCATCAGGATGCCGTCGTCTGTCCAGCGGGCGTTGAACTCTGGCCGGGCGCGCAGCGCCGCTACCGCCGCCGCCGCGAAATACGCCGTCAGCGTGAGCCTGATACCCTGGCGGGCGAAGGCCTCGCGGTGGGCGGCCTGATGCGCCAGCGCGGCGGTCATGTCCATTTCGAACACGGTCGTCACGTGCGGCGACGTGTGCAGCTTGCTGCGCACCATGTGCTCGGCAATGGCGCGCCGCAGCGGCGTTAGCGGGATCAGCTCGCCGTCAGCGGCGGGTTCGGGACGGGCTGGCGCGGGCGCTGCGCTGCCGCCGTACTCGACTGTCGGCCTGAACCGGTCGCCGTCGCCTGGCTGCTCCCAAAGGGGCAGTTCGGCGGGCTGCTGCGCGCCCTGCCGCGCGAGATAGGCCTCAACGTCGCGCTTGGTGACGCGGCCGCCGCGCCCGGTCCCGGCGATCCGCGACAGATCGAGGTTGTGTTCGGCGGCCATGCGCGCCACCACCGGCGTGACATGGCTGCCCTGCTGCTGCGGCTGCGGAACTGCAGCCGGCTGCTGCGCGCTGTTGGCCTCGCCCGCGGCCGTCTCGCCCGGCTGGCCGATAACGCACAGCAGCGTGCCAGCGCTGACCGTCTGGCCCTCGTTCACCAGGATTTTGAGCAGCACGCCGTCCGCCGGGGCGGGCACTTCGGTGTCCACCTTGTCGGTGCTCACCTCCAGCAGCGGCTCAAACTCGCTGACGGGGTCGCCCTCGCGCTTGAGCCAGCGGCTCACTGTCCCCTCGACTACGCTTTCGCCAAGCTGCGGCATGATCACGTTTGCGGTCATAAGTCTCTAGTCTCTGGTCGCTAGTCGTCAGGCATCGCCTGTACAGCTTGTTGGCTGATCGCCGTAAGCTGTCCGTTTCCCTAATACCCCGCCAGTTCGCGGATGGCGGCGGCGATCTTGTCCGGGTTGGGCATGAAGAACTCCTGCATCGGGTGGCTGAAGGGCACGCCGGGCACGTCCGGCCCGGCCAGCCGCTTCACCGGCCCGTCGAGATGCTCAAAGCCGTCGTCGGCGAGAATGGCGGCCACCTCTGCGCCATAGCCCAGCGTCAGGTTGTCCTCATAGACCACCAGCGCCTTGCCCGTTTTCTTGACTGAGGCGAGAATGGCGGCCCGATCCACCGGCAGCAGTGCGCGCAGGTCAATCACCTCGGCCTGGATGCCGTCCTCGCGGGCGACGGCGTCGGCAGCGATGACGGCGTAATGCGCCATCATGCCGTAGGCGAACACCGACAGGTCGCGCCCCTCGCGCGCCACCCGCGCTGGCCCGATGGGCACGGTGTACTCGCCGGGCGGAACCTCGCCCTTGATGGCGCGGTAGCCCTTCTTCGGCTCGAAGAACAGCACCGGGTTGGGGTCGCGCACGGCGCTCTTGAGCAAGCCTTTGGCGTCGTACGGCGTGGAGGGGATCACGACTTTCAGGCCGGGCACATGAGCGAAAAACGCCTCTACGCTCTGGCTGTGGTAGAGCGCCCCGCTGATGCCGCCGCCGTAGGGCGCGCGGATGGTCAGCGGCACGCGCCACGCGCCGTTCGAGCGGTAGTAAAAGCGCGCCGCCTCGTTGACGATTTGGTTAAAGGCCGGGTGGATGAAATCCGCAAACTGGATTTCGCAGATCGGGCGCAGGTCGGCCAGCGCCGCGCCGATGCCCACCGCCACAATCGAAAGCTCAGCCAGCGGCGAATCGATTACGCGCCCCGGCCCGTACTTGTCGAACAGGCCCTGGGTGGCGCGGAACACGCCGCCGCGCGGCCCTACGTCCTCGCCAGTGATGAACACGCGCGGGTCGCGCGCCAGCTCCTCGTCCATCGCGCTGCGGATGGCCTCGATCAGCGTCACGGTCGTCATTCGGCTGCGTCCTCCGGCGGGGCGTACACGTCGCCCAGGGCCGCTTCCGGCGGCGGATAGGGCGCGTCCTCGGCGGCGCGCTGGGCTTCATCCACTTGGGCGCGCGCCCAGGCCTCGTGTTCGTCCACCAGCGCTTTGGTCAGCGCGCCAGCCTCCAGCAGGTAGGCCTGATAGCGCACCAGCGGCCCGCGCTGCCGCCACGCCGCCACTTCTTCGCGGCTGCGGTAGCTGCGGTCGTCGTCGTCGGACGAGTGCGGCGTGAGCCGGTAGGTCTTGGCCTCGACCAGCGTCGCGCCCTCGCCCGAATAGGCGCGCTCGACCGCCGCGCACATCGCGTCGTAAACGGCCAGCACGTCGTTGCCGTCCACCGTCACGCCGGCCACGCCGTAGGCGGCAGCGCGCTCGGCCACGTGGCTGACGGCCATCTGCTGTTCGATTGGCGTGCTGATGGCGTAGATGTTGTTCTGCACCAGGCAGATCAGCGGCAGCTTGTGCACGCCGGCCCAGTTCATGCCCTCGTGCCACTCACCCTGGCTGGTCGAGCCTTCGCCCAGGCAGGTGAGCGCCAGGCGGGGCTGGGAGGCGTCGGCGGGATCCACCAGGCCAGCCGCCTGTTTGTACTTGATGGCGAAAGCCAGCCCCGCCGCCTGCGGCACTTGGGTGGCCACCGGCGACGACCCACTGACGATGTTCAGCGCCTTTGCGCTGAAGTGGCTGGGCATCTGACGCCCGCCGCTGCTCGGTTCACCCGCCTTGCCGTACAGGCTGAGCATGAAATCGAGCGGGGTGACGCCGATGGCCAGCACCAGCGCCAGGTCGCGGTAGTACGGGTGAACATAGTCCACGCCGCGGTTGATGGCGAAAGCTGCCCCCACCTGCGCCGCCTCGTGGCCCATCGCGCTGATGTGAAAAGCAATGCGCCCCTGGCGGTGCAGCACCCAGGCGCGCTCATCTAGGCGGCGGCTGAGCAGCATCACCCGGTACATCTCCAGCAGCGCCGCTTCGTCGAGGCGCGCCGAGGGGCGCGCTGCCGCGTCCGTCACAACCATAATCTCAGCACCCCTTAAAAAATCGCATCCGTCAGCAAAATTCAGTATAGCAGGAATGCGCGGCGCGCGCCGCGTTTTCTGAACAAAGTGCACAAATACTAGGCTGCCTGCGCCATGTACTGTACACAAAACAGCGGCGGCGGTCAACCAGGCGCGTAATCGAATCTGGATTCGATTTTTCGCGCGCCTGTAGGTAAAATACCATCCCGATCCGCGTTGATCGAAAAGACGTTTTCAGGGACGTTTTCAAGGAGGGGTATACCTTGCACGTTGTTGTGTTTACCCGCAGCACGCCGGACACCGCCGCCAAAGTCGAGGTGGGCGGCGACGGCAAAGTGTCCTGGGGCGACGCGGCCACCGTCGTCAACCCGTGGGACGAGTACGCGCTTGAGGAGGCCATCGTTCAGGCTAAGAACGGCGGCGGCAAAGCGACTGTGATCGCCATCGGCCCGGAGATGCACAACGAGGCCCTCAAGCACAGCTTGGCGATGGGCCTGGACGAGGCCGTGCGCGTGTGGGACCCGGCCCTGGAAGGGGCCGACAGCCTGGCCTACGCCGCGGCGGCGGCCGCCGCCGTCAACAAGATCGGCGGCGTGAACCTAGTCATCTTGGGCAAAGAGAGCGTGGACGTCGGCACGGACCAGCACAACTACCAGATCGCGCGCAAGCTCGGCTGGACGATGCTCAGCTACGTGTCCAAAATCGTTGAGGTGGACTACAGCGCTGGGACGATCAAGGTAGAGCGCCTGCTGGAGCAGGGCAAACAGACGGTCACCAGCCGGCTGCCGGCGGTGATCTCGGTGATGAAAGAGATCAACGAGCCGCGCTATCCGTCGTTTATCGGCATCCGCAAGGCGTCGAAGGCGGTTATCCCGGAGTGGACGCTGGCCGACCTGGGCGTGACGCTGCCGCCGGCCCGCACGCGGGTGGTAGCCCTCAAGAACCCCGAAACGCGCGAAGTACAGGTGGAGATGATCGAAGGCACGCCGGAAGAACAGGCGGCGAAGCTGGTTGATCGCCTGCTGGAGGAGAAGGTGCTGTGAGCGCAGTATACGCCTGGATCGAAACATTCAACGGCGCGCCCCTCAGCAGCAGTTGGGAAGCGCTGGGTGTGGGGCGCACGCTGGCCAACGCCGCTGGTTTGCCGCTGGTGGCGCTGGTTTTCGGCGAGAACGCCGCTGCCATCGCCGCCGCCGCTGGCGAGCACGGCGCGGACTCGGCGCTGGCGTGCGCGGACGCGACGCTTAAGGACTTCCGCTTGGAGCCATATGCCGCGCTGCTGGCCAAGCTCGTGACCGACAACCAGCCGCGCTATGTGGTCGCTGTGGGGACCAGCGCCGCTCGTGAGCTGCTGGCCGCCGCCGCCGCCGATACCGACTCCGGTTTGCTGACCGAGGTCACCGACTTTGCCGTTCAGGGCGATGGCAGCGTGATCGTCACGCGGCCGGTCTACGCCGGCAAGATCGTCAGCCAGGCCCAGGGCGGGGCCGAGGGCACGCTGTTCCTGGCTGTGCGCCCGCGTGCCTTCAAGCCCAACCCGCACACCCCTGGCGCGGCTGCCAGCGTCACGACTGTAGCGCCGGTTCTGAGCGAGGATCAGATCGCCACCAAAGTCGAAAGCTTTGCTGTGGAAACGGGCAAGGTCAACCTCACCGACGCCGCTATCATCGTGTCGGGCGGGCGCGGCATGGCCAACAACCCCAAAGACGCGCCGCCGGACGCCCCCGATCCAACGGTGTGGAAGGCGCAGGACGGCTTTGAACACACGCTCAAGCCGCTGGCTGAGGTGTTGGGCGCGGCCCTGGGGGCCAGCCGGGCCGCTGTAGACGCCGGCTACATTCCCTACGCGCACCAGGTAGGCCAAACGGGCAAGACGGTGTCCCCAGACCTGTACATCGCCTGCGGCATCTCCGGCGCTATTCAGCACCTGGCCGGCATGCGCACTAGCAAGATCATCGTCGCCATCAACAAAGACGCCGAGGCGCCCATCTTCAAGATGGCGCGCTACGGCCTGGTGGGCGACCTTTACAAGATTGTGCCAGCGTTGACGGCAGAACTGAAACGGCGGCTGGGCAAATAGTATATTTACTAGTAGAGGGCTTACAGGTTAGAAGTAAGCTCTCTACTGGTTAGTGTATCGTTATGTAACGCGGAAGTTTACAGACAAACACCCGCGCTGTGGCGCATAATTGCAGGTAGAAATTGTACGTGGCTAACCTGCCTGCAGTTATATGACAACCATTGACGCGGTCTACATAGAGGATGACGATCAAGAGGCGTTTATCATGCGCCTGAGTATGCGGCGGCACGGGGTGAACATCGTGCATGTGGCGCAGCTCACACTGGACACGGTGGAGCGCCTGCGCCAGCCGCCGCACGATGCCGCCGCCGCGCTGATCTTCGACGCCCGACTGCGCGGGCAAAACGGCCTGGAGCTAGCGCGCGCCCTGCGCGCCGCTGGCGACACGCGGCCGCTGGCGTTGGTGACGGCTGGCGACAACCCCGACCCCGACCTGCTGCGCGCGCTGAACATCCACTTCTTCAGCAAACCCCTCGATTACGCGGCGCTGGCGGCCGCCCTGCGCAGCCCATGATATACCCAGCTCGCGGCGCAGCCGCAGCGCACAGGCTGTGCACTATCTAGGACTTCACTCGAACAGGCGGCTTCACAGCCGTCTGTTTCGTTTATCGCGGGCGTTCTGCGAGGTTCCCTCACCAAGCCCTTGAGCGCACTTTGCGCTCGGGTTACTTCATGCGCCCGGTGGCGCGGATGAACCAGCGCATACAACTGTGGAAGAAGTCTGGCTGCAAGAACATCATCGGGCAGCCCACTGCAATGACGTTCACGCCGGCCTGGCGGCATTTTTCAGCCGCGGCTTCGGATGCGCTTGAACCCATGAGGGTGTTGTTGTGCATCCAGACACGCCTGATGCCCAGCTGAAGCGCTTCATCCACGATTGTCTCGCTCACGTCCGGGCTGTTCATGATGAACACTGCGTCCACGCCGCCGGGTATGGCGCTAAGGCTGGGATAGCAGGTATCGCCGTGCAGCGCTTCGGCTTCGGGGTGCAGCGGGAAAACCTGATAGCCGTGATCGCGCAGCTTGAGGTAAATCGCGCCGGCGCCGCTGTCCTGAGTGCGTGAGAGACCCGAGACAGCGATGCGCTTCTGGGCCAGAAAGTCCTGCACCTTTTCCTGATGGCTCATATTGATGGTTGACATTTTGTCCTCGCTTGTTGTGACTGCCTGCTGTTACGCGCAGCAAATGGGCTGGTTTCGGCATTCACCAGCTATAGTGATAAAATACACATTCATAGCAGACGTTTGTCATTTTTCGAGGGGACATCTCGCGACAACAGCCGCAAGAGGGGGAAAAGGCCATGCACGTTCTCACCTTGTACCAGAGCCGCAGCGGTCACACGCGCCGGGCGGCAGAAGCCATCGCCAAGGCTGTCCACGACCTGGGCCACAGCGCTGCCATCAAATCCGTGATTGAGGTCCGCCGGGCCGATGTCGAGCAGGCCGACCTGCTGTTTATCGGCACATGGACACAGGGGTTTATCCTGTTCGGGGTCAAGCCTGCCGGGGCGCAGCTGTGGGTGCCGGCGCTGCCGCCGCTGGCAGGCAAGCCAGTGGCGGTTTTCTGCACCTACGCCTTCAGCCCACGCCGCAGCCTCGACCGGCTGAGCGATCTGCTGGCGGCGCGAGGGGCGGTTGTTGTGGGCCAACAAGCGTTCTACCGCGGCCGTCCCGACGAACGAGCAGGGGACTTTGTGCGGCAGGCGCTCGCGGCTGTTGACCAGACATGAGCAGGGAGTGAAGCCGCCGCGCTTACCCGTTTCTCACGCAGAGGCGCTATACTTCAGCTTGTGATGTTCGGCACGCACGAACGGAGAATTTCATGGCTGGCAAGAAGAAAACCGGCTCGCCGCTGGGCGGGCTGTTGTTCGTGACAGCGGCAGGCTGGATCGCCTACAGCGCGTTTGGCATCAACCACCGGATGCCGATCGGCCCGGCAATTGACGCGCGGCGCGAAATCTTCAACGGGCGCAGCACGCGCTTCCTAACATACTATGTGGATCGCTCGGCAGCTGGGCGTCCGCTGGTGCTGCTGCACTCGATCAACGCAGCGGCCAGTTCCTACGAGATGCGCCCGCTCTTTGAGCATTACCGCACGCTGCGGCCGGTTTACGCGCTCGACCTGCCCGGCTTCGGCTTCTCGGAGCGCGCCAACAGGCGCTACACGCGCGACACCTACAAAGACGCCATTCTTGACTTGCTGACGGAGCGCGTCAGAGAGCCGGCTGACGTGATCGCGCTGTCGCTGTCGGGCGAGTTCGCCGCGCGCGCCGCGCTGGAACGGCCCGACCTGTTCCACTCGCTCACGCTGATCTCGCCCAGCGGCTTTGTTGACCGCCGCAAAGGCAGCGCGCAGCCTTTCAGCGACTACGGTCTGAGCGAATTGGTTTACAACGTCCTGGCTTTCCCGCTGTGGGGGCAGGCAATCTACGACCTGCTGGCGACGCGGCCCAGCATTCGCTGGTTTCTCAAGCAAAGCTTCTACGGGCCAGTCGACGAAGGATTGGCGGAGTACGACTACCTCACGAGCCACCAGCCAGGCGCGCGCCACGCGCCGCTGCATTTCGTGAGCGGCCTGCTGTTCATGCCCAGCATCCGTGAGGCGGTCTACGAGCGGCTGAAGCCGCCGGTGCTGGTGCTGTACGATCAAGATTACTTCGTGCGCTTCGACATGCTGCCCACAACGCTGGAGCGCTGCCCCAACTGGCGCGCCGAGCGCATTAGCCCGACGCGCGGCCTGCCGCATTTCGAGCGCCTGCCGGATGTGACGCGCGCGCTGGATGCGTTCTGGGGAAACCTTTAAAGCGAGCTAGTGGAGAGAGATCAGCGCTCGAACAGGGCGCTGACCGCGACATCCCGGCCCAGCGCAGCCGAGGTGAACGTGTCTGCCGGCGTGCAGACGCCACGCGCGCGGCGCTCGCCTTCCAGCCGCCACGCCGCAGCCAAAAGGTGCAGTCCGATGTCCGTATCATGAGAAGGCGCTTGGCTAAAGTCGGTCGTTTGCCCAAGAGTGCCTTCTCATGCCTCATCAACCAGCTTGTCTTTACGGCCGGCTCTTTCTTCTACGTCACCCTGATCACTGCGTTTAGTCGATTAGCTCCCGTCTCTGCTTCCCACAGGTTTGTGTTTGCTAGTCTGATGCTGTATTCAGGACGGGAGTGCAGGTTGGGATAGGGGTCGGGCAGTCTCAACAATATCATATAATCACCAGGGGACAGATGGTGAGGCAGGATGCCGCTCAGCATCAGCGTGATTTCACCGTTTTCGGGCCACCACCGCCTGGGATCAGGAGTTTCATCCAGCGTCAGATGATATTCATTTGCGCTGTCAAGAGAGCGTAGGCTGACCTCAAAGCCGCGTGTGTTGTATGGGCTGGCAAAACCTACATTCTGCAAGTTCAGCCTGATGCGGATAGGTTGGCCGCGCTCCGCGCTGTAGGGAAAATCTCCGGTTGTTAGCGTTAACCGATAGCCTAGACGCTGCTCAATTTCATCGTAACAGCCTTCTTCGCGCCATCTTTGCAGTACTCCTGGATGATAGTCACGATTTAAAGCACTGAACCGCAGCAGCGTTAGGTCAGCCAGCGCGTTCTCACAACCGGTATAAGGTGCTGCCTCTTCGTCGTTGTTGCAGGTTTCGCCGCCCTGCGGCACAAAGCGGTTGTCTTGTCTTAGATAATCGCGCAGGGCAGCGCGTTCGTTTGCATCTTCTGGGTACGTTCCCCAATCGGTGAAGGACGCTAGGAAACAGTCGTTGTGCGCCCCGATGCGCGCTTTATCGACCTGTTGGAGCGATTCTTCGAGTGCTGTCGGTTCTGGCCCGTAGATGTCACGCTTATAAGACGTGTAGCGTAGGGCTATCATTCGATCTGCAGGCAGTGCTCGTAACAGGCTGGTGATGATCTGCCGCGACGCCTCGTTTGGGCCGCTGTCATCGTCGACCAGGTTGTTGCTGGAGCTGTGCCATTCCCCCCATGCCCCCACGAAGCCTGTCTCCATAAAGGCGATTACATCGGCATTAGCCCTCAGCAGAGGTGTGAGCTGTTCGATGTGTTTTTGTACGATCTCTAGTGGGGCGTCCGGCTCAGTGTATGGGTACTCACCGCTTGTTGGGAAGTTATAAGCAACCCGGGGAATAACTTTCATCCCAGCTTGGCGCACAACGCTGAACTGTTCGTTCAGATACACCAGCGTCGCGTCGTCGATGGCCGCCGTGCGAAATTCGTCGATCAACAGATACCATCGCAGCAGGCTTACACCCTCTGCGCGCAGCTCAAGCAGAGAGGCCAGCTCTTGGGGGTTACGTTCCTCACCCAGCCACAGCGGTTCATCCTGATGGTAGAAGCCGCGTTCTGGATTGGCAAAGTTTTCGTTTGTAGGGGCGTATACGACAATCTGCCGTGGTTCTTGTGCTACCACGCTCGATGCCAGCCCGATCAATCCGCACAGCAGCCAAAGCCAATGACGTGTCTTAACCATGCGCTCCTCTCTCTTATCTGCGGTCTAATTCCTTCCAGAAAAACCGCCGCGCCGCAATATACCCCGCAGATCATCCGGGGTATTAATATTTGCAAAAGAGGCCAAAGTGGGATCAAACTGTTTAACTTCGGTCTCCTGAATAAAGCGAACCTGTAAGCGGCTGAGAATGTCCTGGATTTTCAGGTTGTTCTGTTCAATCGCTTGGCGCATAACAGGCAAACAGCGTTTATGATAAACTGCATGAAGCGTCTGGGCGACGCTATCAACCAACGGTGCAATCACGTCATAATCTGCGCGCAGATCAATCAGATAGCGCAGCAGCGCAGGGTTAACGCGGGGCATATCGCAGGCCAGACAAAGCGCGTAATCGCTTTGACTGTAGGTGAGCGCTGTGTAGATGCCGCCAAGCGACCCGGCGTTGGGGATAACATCTGCATAGACCGGCAGGCCAAGCAACTGATACCGCTCAACGCTGTTGGCGATCAGAATGACCGAGCAATCAAGCTGGCGAACGCGGTCAATCACATGCTGAATTAACGGCTTGCCATCCAGCAGCACAAAACTCTTATCTGTGCCCATCCGCCGCGACTGCCCGCCCGCAAGAATGGCGACAGTCACCGGACTACATGTGGATATAGTATGCGCCCTCATGACAGGCTTGACACACTGGCTGACCGTTCACGATCACCTCGCGCTCATTAAGGATTTCTTCGCCACAGATTGCACAGTTCACCCGTACCCCAGGGCGGCTGATGAGCGCCTGCATATCAACAGTCAAGCGGACTTCACGCCAGCAAAGCAGATCAGCAGTACGCATTGTCTGGTAGGCTTCCAACATCGTATGCCAGCGACTGCGTTCACCCGACGCGCACAGCGCCGCCGTCTGGCGCGCCTGCGCATTAGGTGTGATGCGCACGGCGCGGTGGGTCTGCGTGTCGACAAAAGTCGCCGCCACCTTGCCATAGTCTATTAAGCGCATTGTTCGCCGCCCAAGCCAGCAGTTGACCGCCACACTCACCCCGTCCGCAAAGCAGCCATCAGTTTCGACAAAGGTGTAAAGGCGCTTGTTCGTCTGAGGTAGGTCGAGGCTGAGCAATGCGCCTGCCAGCATTCCCATACGAACACCGAGCACCTGACGCGGGCATAGATGGTGGTGCAGCGCAGCGGTTTTCTCCAGTAAATCCGCTAAGCAGGCATTCGTCTTCGTTTCAACATCTTGAGCCAGGCTCATTGTATGTTCCCATATGGTGCGATATTGCTATTGGTCTGTCTTCAATTCATCACCCACCCAGGTATAGGCTCTGACCGTCGCCGGGAAACCCAGCGTTGTCATCGCCAGCAGCGCCACATGCTTAATTTCCTCTGGGCTAATGCCAGCTTCCAGCGAACGGCGTGTATGAGCGTGACGACTCTCCCCGCTAAAGCGGGGAGCTTCTCAGGCTACGCACGCCGCAACCGGCCACGTTAACGCCTGACGGCTCCGTCCGAGCCGACTTGAACGCCAATGCTAACGCAAGGATGTTCCGAGCGGCGTTCTCGTCTCGGTCTATCCGCAAGTGACAGTGAGGGCAATCGTGTATCCGTTCCGCCAACGGCTTCGCCACAACCGCGCCACAATCCGAGCAGACCTGCGACGTGTGCTGCGGGTTCACAGCGACCACTTCCGTACCGGCACTCTCAGCCTTGTACATCAGCAGTTCGCGGAACAGCCCCAGCCCGGCGTCGTGGGCGCTCAGGGACAGGCGCGGATTGTGCGTCATGAAGTCCAGCGTCAGGTTTTCGACTGCCACCAGACTGTAGGTGTCCACCAGCCAGCGGGTGAGCTTGTGCCAGAAGTCGCGGCGCTGATTGGCGATGTGTTCGTGCAGGCGCGCCACCTGCTGCGCGGCCTTGCGACGGCGCTGGCTGCCTTTGAGGCGGCGGCTCAGGCGGCGCTGCGCCACCCGCAGGGCGGCCAGCGACCCGCGCAGCCAGCGCGGGTTGTCTATCTGCGTGCCGTCGGAGAGCGTCAGCAGGCGCAGCAGGCCCACGTCAACACCAACAGGCCGAAGGTCTCTATGAGACACGTGGGGTTTGGGTTTGACCTGCGGCGCTTCGCACTCAACCTGCAAACAGACATACCACTTGCGGCCGCTGCGCTTGAGGATGACGTGCTTGATTGCTGCGTTTGGGGGCAGTGGGCGGTGGTACTTGACCTTGATCTCGCCCACGTTCTGGACGTAGAACAGCGCCCGTTCGGTATCATCGAAACGCAACTTGCAGCCGTCACCGTAGCGATATTCCAGGCTGTTAAAGCGGCTGCGGCCTTTGAAGCGCGGAAAGCCCGGCTTTTCGCCCTGCTTCAGGCGGCGAAAGAAGGCGGCGAACGCTTTGTCCAGACGGCGCAGCATCTGCTGCACGCTGGTGGCGTTCAGTTGGCCCAGTGTATCGGGGTTGGCATTCCGCAGGTCGCGGAAGTGCGGCCACTGGTCAACGTACTTGAGGCTCTCGCCGGTTTCTTGATACGTTGTGATCCGCTGCTCCAGCGCGGCGTTGTAGAGCGTGCGCCCCTGCCACAGCAGGCAGTCAAGCTGGCGCGCCTGGGCGTTGGTGGGGTACAGTCGGTACTTGTACGTGCGGATCACGGGCTGTCGTCTCCTAACAGTTCAAATCATACCACAGATACGAAAGGAGGCAGAGCGCATTCCCCACCCGGCCGATAGGCCCCTATCGGGGGGGGCTGAAGCGGGGTGTCCCCTGCGCTAATTTCTATGGAATAGGTAAGTCGGTCATTTTTCAATCTCCATGTGATTCGTCAATGATTTAACGGACAGATTGTAAACCGGTGCTGCTGTGATCCCAAGATCACGCGCCAGCTGCGCCACGCTGCGGCTGCCTTCCGCTGCCAGCGCCAGCACTTCCCGCTTGAATTCATCCGTGTATTTCTTGTAACCCATCGTTCGCTCCTTACGCTCAGTCTATCGGACATTTATGGTCTCCGCCAAACTGGGGTAAGGTCACGATGCGCGCACTTGCTGCAGTAGAGGGCTAAACAACCTGCACATTATTAATCTCCATCACCCACAAAAAAGGCTACAAGCCAGCAGGTAACGAAGATGCCTCCAACACGAAATACTTCTATAAGACCTTGATTGCTAGTTGAAGTCGTTCAGGCCACGTTCGTTAGAATGGAAGTACCACCCACTTTCATCAAACGAGCGTAGGCCATGAACGACCACTATATTGTAACGGTTTGGCTCATGGGTAAAAAGAGTGAGAGGCAACCAATTCAGCAATGAAAGCGGGCGAGATACGTTTGATGTTGCGCCGGAATTCACACAAGGCAATGTAGCCGGCCAGGTTCTTCTTATGGACAC
>Ga0308414_1000215_pt1 | contig 36487 bp, 40 predicted proteins | sample HotsprSampleOS50_FD_205667 | JGI IMG/M metagenome (GOLD analysis project Ga0308414, IMG submission 205667) | Hot spring phototrophic mat microbial communities from Octopus Spring, Yellowstone National Park, Wyoming, United States - 20090730_OS50 ... | reverse complement strand
TGTGCGGACTTCAACCTGTTTCCCGGCTCAGGCTCCAGCGGGCCACCACCAGCTCGGCAGTCTGTTTTTCCATCTCCTGGTCCAGTTCGAGCCGCCAGTCGTGCAGCCTCCTTTCGCGCAGTTTTTCGAGCACCTCCACCTCGCGGCGCGCCGAGAGAACAGCCTCGCGCTGGGCTGAAACGCGGGCCGAAGCCGCCGATGCCTCTTCCGCCAGGCGGACGGCCTCCGCTGCCGCGAACCGGCGGAAGGCAGCCACGGCCGCCAGTTGATCGGAATCGAGCACAGGCAGCCGCCGAATGGACTCGTTCACCATGCGCTCCTCGCGCTCCAAGGCGGCGCGGCGTTGCTGGAGCGCCGTCTGCTCCGCCAGCAGCCGCTCCAGAACGGCTTGCTCCCCAGCCAGCCGGCTGCGGCGGTAGTTCAACAGTCTTTGCAGAGGGAAGCGAAATTTCTTCATTGTTGTTTTCCGCAGCTTTTCGTTTGTCCGAACAGCAAAGCCTTTTTCTCTGGCCTGCTCCCCCGCGGCGCCGCCCCCCGCCTGAGGGCGATCACCCGCGGGTCAAAGGCAACAACAGGGCCCGACGGCCGGCGGCCATGCTCATTCCGCGTCATCGCCTGAATCCAGCGCAGAGTCATGCTCCCCCCGCGAGCGCTGCCATCCTGGCCTCGACCTGCTCGAACTCTGCCCGCTCATCCGGTCTCTGCCGCAGGAACTGCTTGAGCTCGCTTTCCAGCCGCAGCGCCGCATCCAGTTGCGGATTCGTGCCGGCGGCGTAGGCGCCGATGCGGACAAGATCTTCGGAGGCATGCAAGACAGCCAGCGCCTCGCGCAGCCGGTTTGCGGCCTCTCGCTGGCGCGGCGTCGCCAGGCGCGGCGCCAGACGCGAGACAGAGTGCAGCAGATCGATGGCCGGGTAATGGCCCGCGTTGGCCAGCGCCCGCGACAAAACAATGTGCCCGTCGAGGATGCCGCGGACGGCGTCCGTCACGGGCTCGTTCAGGTCGTCGCCTTCCACCAGGACCGTGAAGAAGCCGGTGATCGAGCCGCGCCGGAAATTGCCGGCGCGCTCGAACACCCGCGGCAGCATTTGAAAGACGCTGGGAGTGTAGCCTTTCTGGCTGGGCGGTTCCCCCGCCGCGAGGCCGATCTCGCGCTGCGCCATGGCAAGCCGGGTTACGGAATCTGCCACGAGAAGCACGTGGCGGCCCTGGTCGCGGAAGAATTCGGCGACAGCCAGCGCGACGAAGCAGGCGCGGACGCGGAGAGGCGAAGGGCGGTCTGAAGTCGCAACCACGAGCACCGAGCGCCGCATCCCTTCCGGCCCCAGCTCGTGCTCGATGAAATCACGCACCTCGCGGTTGCGCTCGCCAACCAGCGCCAGCACGCACACCTCGGCTTGGCTGTTCTTCACCAGGCTGCCGAGCAGCGTGCTCTTGCCCACGCCGCTGCCTCCGAAAACGCCGATGCGCTGTCCGCGGCCGACAGTAAGGAAACCATCGATCACGCGGATCCCGGTTTCAAGCCGCTCGGAAATCGGCTCGCGCTCCAGCGGCCCGGGGGGCGGCGCGTACAGATCGTACAGGGCGGCGGATTCGATTGGCGGCCCGCCGTCCATCGGCTGACCGAAGCCATCGAGGACTCGGCCCAGCAGTTGGGAGGAGACCCGCACCCGCGCCGCTTCCGGCCGGGCGATGATCACGTCGCCGGGCTGCAATCCGGTTGTCTCCTCGAGCGGCATCGACAGAATCCGTCCATCCCGAAAGCCGATAACCTGAGTGCGGATGACAGCGCCGGCCCGCGTGACGACCTCGCAGAAATCCCCCACCGCAGCGGCCGGCCCCTGGGACTCAATCAACAATCCGGCGGTTCTCACGACCGAGCCGCACAGGCGCACGGGATCGATCCGGTCCAGCGTCCGCAGGACTCGCGAGGCGTCGAACCAGCGGGCGGGAACCGTCATCTGGAAGCTCCGTGGCCCAGAGCATCGGCCAGACCGCGGCTGATCTCGTCAAGCTGCGTCTCGAGAGAGGCATCGATCGTGCCGCGGACAGTCTCCACCAGCAAGGCGCCGGGCTCGAGGGAAGGATCTTCTCGCACGGCAATCGACTGCGGGGCGCCGATCCGCTCCAGGTGCGCCCGCACCGGCGCTGCGAGGGCAGGGTGAAGGCGAACCTCGGCCACTTCGCGCAGGGAGGCCTTTTCCAGCGCAGCCTTCGCCAGCCCCAGCACTGCCTCGGAGTCCACATGAAGTTCGCGCCGCAAAATGCGGCGCGCAATCGCCAGGGCCAGTTCCACCAGCTCGCGCTCGGCCTCCGCGCGCAGACGCGCCTTGATCCCGGCCGTTTCCTCGATCGCCCGTGCCAGCCGGGCGAATTCCCCTTCCAGACTCGCGGCTGCCTGGCGGCGGCCCTCTTCCAGACCGTGTCGAATCCCGTCGCGGCGGGCTGCTTCGGTCTCTGCCTGCAGCCGGGACTCCCACTGCTCCTGTTGCTGTCGGCAGGCGCCGTCACAACGGGCGCCGGTTGCCGGTTCCGGCGCCGGGGCAGCCGTCTGCAGCTCGGCCTCCTGCACTCGCGGCCCCAACTGGGGCCATGCCAAAGGCGGCGCAGCAGGGGGCGGGACAGAGCGGAGGATTCGAGTGGCCATGATCTCAGACAACATATTGCTCCCCGACTGCGCCCTTCAGGCTGAGGACGCCTTCGGATTCGAGCTGGCGCACAACGGCGATGATCTGCTGTTGGGCGGCCTCGACCTCCTTGATCTTGACCGGCCCGAGCGCCTCCATGTCTTCGCGCAGCATCTCGGCGCCGCGCTGCGACATGCACTGCATGAAATGGTTCTTGAGCTGATCGCTCGTTCCTTTCAGGGCGACCGTAAGGAGCTTGCGGTCCACCCGGGCGAGCACCTCCTTGATCCCGTTCTGGTCGATCAACAGCAGGTCCTCGAACACGAACATCAGGTGGCGGATCGTCTCGGCCAGGTTGGGGTCCTGGGCTTCGATCGTGTCGAGGATTTCCTTGCTGGTGGCTGAATCAAGGCGGTTGAACATTTCGGCTACGGCGCGCACGCCGCCGTAGCTTTCGCGGCTCAATTCGCCAAGCGCCTTGAGTTTCTGCCCGATGATGCCCGCGATCTTGGAGATGATGTCGGGCGAGATCTGCTCCAGATTGGCCATGCGGAGAGCCACGTCGGCGCGAAGCTCCACCGGGAGGGAGAACAACAAACCGGCCGCCTGAGAGGGGCCGAGATGGCTGAGGATGAGCGCGATGGTCTGCGGGTGCTCGCTGTGAATGAACTTGGCCAGTTGCTGGGGATCCGCCTTCTGCAACGCATCGAAACTCGCCGTGTCGTGGCCGAGCAGTTTCACCAGACGATCGAGGATCCGGGTGGCCATTTCCGGCCCGAAGGCGTTGACGAGCATCTTGCGGGCGTATTCGATGCCGCCTTTGAGGACATAGTCCTGCGCCATCGACATCTGGTAGAACTCGTCCAGGATCGCTTCGGCCTCCACAGCCGTGATCGCGGGAATGCGGGCGACCTCCTTGCCTATGGCGGCGACTTCGTCCTCTTCCAGGTGCTTGAGAACCATGCCGCTGAGTTCTTCGCCGAGGGTCACCATCAGGACGGCGGCCTTCTGCAATCCGGAGTAGCGCTGGACGGACTCTTTCTCGGAAAGCGCGTTGGTAATCATCAGCGGTTCTCCGTGATCCAGGTGCGGACGAGCTGGGCGATGGCCTCCGGATCTTTCTTGGCCTGTTCGGCAATGGCTTTCTTGAGCACCTCGGCTTTCTTGGTCTGGGCCGGGATCTGCTTCTGCAAGGCGAGCAGCGCCTCGCGCTCCAGCCGCTCTCTTTCGGCGCGGCTTTGCTCGATGGCGGCCAGAGCCTGTTGCTCCAGCGCCGCATCATCGCCGGCCGGAATTTGGGCGTGAGAGGCGCCCTGGGCAATTGCGGGTTTGGAGGGGGCCACGGTGGCTGCAGGAGTCCTGCGAAAGAGCCGCCGGACGACGAGCCAGCCGATGGCAAGTAAGACAATCAGCATTGCAGCAGCGGCGCCGAGCCAGACAGGCAGCGGCGCTTTGTCGAGCAGCGGCTTGGCCCACGCGGGCGCGACGAAGCCGCGCGGGGCGGGCGCCGCGGAGGGGGCGCGTCCCGGGGGCGGTTCGGCCAGAAGCGTGGCCTCGAATGGCAGGCTCTCAACCAGGATCTGGTCGCCCCGGTCCTGCTGAAACCCAACGACACCTGCCAGGACGTCGCGAACCACTTTCAGCGTTTCCGGGGAAGGGGGGTCGAGAACCCGGCGGGCGACGGATCCCTCGCCCTCCCACCGGACCTTGTGGTCCACCAAAACGGCTACCGACAAACGGCGGACCGCGCCCTGCGGGATTTTTACATGCTTGACGACACGGCTGGTCTGATAGGTGATGTTTTCGGTTTTGCGCGATACCCCGGACGTGGAGCCGGGCAGACGCGGGGCCGGGCGCGGAAGGTTGGATGCGGTTCCGGGTATGCCTGCAGTGGCGGCGGAGCCGGAGACATCTTCCGTCCGGGCGGATGTGACCATGACCGATTTGGAGGGATCGAAGGTCTCTTCGCTCTGTTCCCCGGAGGTGAAGTCGCAGTCCACGTTGACGCCGGCGCGGTAGCGCTCGGGCCCAAGAAGCGGATCGAGTGTCGCGCGGATCTTGGCCAGGTACTCCTTCTCCAGACTTTGGCGGAATTCCAGCATGGCGGAAGTCAGGCGGCCTTCCCCTTCCAGTTCGAGAGCGGGCCGGCTGAGCAAATTGCCCGCCATGTCGAGGACGGATACCGCCTCCGGCGCCAACCCCTCGACAGCGCTGGCGGCCAGATGCTGGATGGCCACCACGTTTTGAGCGGACAGACGCGCGCCCGGGCGCAGTTTGACGAGCACGCTGGCCTTGGCCGGCTGGCGTTGCTCGCTGAAAATCGATTCCTTGGCAAAAGTGACATGGACGCGGGCCCGCTCCACCTCCGACAGGGCCATGACGCTGCGCTCCAGTTCGCCCTCCAGGGCGCGGCGGAAGTTGATGTGCTCGGCGAAATCGGTGACACCGAGGTTGGTCTGGTCGAAAAGCTCGAAGCCCACCCGCCCCGTCCGAGGCAAGCCGGCTGCGGCCATCTCCAGCCTCAGCTCCGCGACCCGGTCCGAGGGGACCAGCACCGTGCCGCCGTCGGAAACGCGGTAGCGCACGTTGGAGGTTTTGAGTTTCTCGACAATCGCGCCTGCATCCTCCGGCGCCAGGCTGGTGAACAGCGGACGCAGATCCCGCTGGCGATTCCACTGCACGGCAGCAGCCAGCAACGCCAGCACGACAGCCAGCGCGCCCGCGAGGGAGGCGCGCTGCTTCCAGGAAAGGGATTGCCAGAGCCTTGTGAGCTGTTCCATGGCCTAGATCCTGAATCCGCGCGCTAGATCTGCATGCGCATGATCTCCTGATAGGCTTGCACCACCTTGTTGCGCACCTGGAGAAACAGCTCGAAACCCAGTTGCGCCTGCTGCTGCGCCAAGGCCACCTGGTGAAGATCCACGCCTTCGCCGCGCAGGAAGCGGCCGATCTCGGCCTCGGCGCTCTTCTGCAAGGAGTCGACGCCATCAAGAGCCCCTGACAGAACGGACGAAAATCCACCCTGAGCGGGGCCGGCCGGCCTGACAGGCGCGACGGAATCCGGGGGGCGGATCGGAGAAATCTGTGTCAACGGAGTCATCGCAACAGCTCAATGGATTTCGACAGCATGTCCTTGACCGCCGTCATGGCGGCCACGTTGGCCTGATAGCCGCGCGCGGCGCCCATCAGGTCCACCATCTCCTCGGCCGGGTTGATGCGCGGATAGGCCACGTAGCCGTTGGCGTCCGCGTGGGGGTGGCCGGGTTGATAGCGCAGATCCGGCGGGCGGGTATCCTCGATGATGCCGGCCACGGCAACCCCCGCCGATCCTGAGTCGAGCTCGGTTTGGAAGACAGCGGAGAAGGGCGAGGTTTGCGCGCTGGGCTCGAAGACGACATCCCGCCTCCGGTACGGACCGCCATCGGGCGTCCTCGTGGTTTCCGAGTTGGCCAGGTTTTCAACGATGACTTCGGCCCGGGCCCGTTGGGCGGCCAGGCCGGAGGCACTCACCGAGAGCAACTGGAACAGACTCATGCCGGGCGTCCCTCCTCTATCGCCATGCGGATCTTGCGGATCTCGGCGCGGGCGATCTGCGAGGCCACATTGAAGCGCAGCGCATTCTCCGCCAGCAGCCGGGTTTCGCGGTCCAGGCTGACATTGTTTCCGTCGTTTTTTACCGTCAGGTCGAGCGGCTCGATCACGCGCGGGCGCGCACCCGGTCCAAGAGAGAGGAACTCAAACTGAAAATCGATGTCCCGGGTCCGGTAGCCCGGCGTGTCAATGTTGGCCAGGTTCGACGCGACCAGGCGCTGCCGCTCTGCCAACAAATCCATGTAGCGGCCGAGATCTTGGGCAAGCGGCGTGAGCATGGCGCAGACTGTCTTGCAGGTAGGGGGCCGGAGTAGGACTTATCGGCTCACGGAGTTGAAGCTTGAGGAAGAATCTGTGTGCTGTTGAGTGACTTAGCGGCGGGCGCGAGGTTTTTGGGCCGTTCTGTACAGGGCCGGATAGGCGTGTTCCATTTCGGAGGCTGTTTCAAGCGCTGTCCCGATTTGGATCAGCGGCCCCTGTCCAATGCCCGGACAGAGGCGCGCCGTGCGTTGCCAGGCCCGGCGGGAGGAGACCAATTCGGGCCAGAAGGGAAACAGGCGGCACTGCGTTGGCTTGGCGGGATGGATCGAGCAGCCATCCTCCAGCAGAAACGGGCACTGCCGCCCGCGAGGCTTGCGGAGGCGCATCCGGCGGGGCGTGCGATACACATATTGGCGTTCGAATTGCGTGGCGGAAACGCCGAGAAAGGACGCAGCCCGGCGAAGATCGTCTTCACTGAGGTAGACGAACCCCTCCTGCTGGCAACAGCGGGTGCAGCCGGGCTGGCAGGCAAACTGGAGATGGTTCAAACCGCCTATTATGACAACCCGCAGCGGCAAGCGGGCGAGCCACCGCGGCGGAGCTTGATTGCGCGGCGGGCTACCTCAGCTTCTCAGGAGCCTCCCCTCGCCAAGCCTCCGCCCGCGGCTGTCCCGGCGCGCAGCCCTCCGGTCGAGGCAGCGTCACCGTACGGCGCTGTCGGAAGCTGCCGCCGACGTCTTCGCCACTGCCTGCCGGCATTTTTCGAACAGTTCCAGCAGCGCCTCGGCCTGTTCTTCCGGCGTGCGCGGCGGCTTGCCGGAAAAGCCGACAGCCTGGGCGCCCTTGGCATAGCCGGTGGCCGTGGCAATGAACTTCATCAACTCCAGCGCGATTTCGTCGCTCGATCGAGGCCGCGGTTCGGCGGCCGGCTGTGGATCATGCATGCCTGATTCCTTGCGAAGACTGGCGGCGGCCTGCCGGCGAGCGGCAGGCGGCCCCAACACGTTTATTCTAGTGGTTAGATGCCGGTGCAGGCGAGGCGGCTGTCACGCCGCATGCGCGGCGGCGCGCAGGCGCACCTTCTGGCCTGCGAGGACGGCCGCTTCTATGTCACCAAATTCCTGAACAATCCGCAGCATCGCCGCATACTGCCCAACGAATGGGCGGCCACGGTTCTCTTGCGCCATCTGGGCATCGCGGCCCCCGAGGCGAGAATCATCGCCGTGGATACCCGGTTCCTCGACTCCGAGCCGGAGGCGCATTTCCAGTTGGGATCGCGCCGCGTGCCTGTCCAGCCGGGGCTGCAGTTCGGCTCTCTCTTTCCCGGTGAACCCGACCGCGACGCCGTCTACGACTTCCTGCCCGATGCGCTCCTGCCTTCGGTCGTCAATCTGGGCCATTTCTGCGGCGCTCTCGTGTTCGACAAGTGGGCGGCGAATTCCGACGCCCGGCAAGCGATCTTCTTTCGGAGAAAAATCAAGGATTTCCTCGACCAGGACGCCCATCCCAATCAGAAGGGGTTCATCGCCCAGATGGTGGACCACGGCTACGTTTTCGACGGGCCGCATTGGGAGTTTCCCGATTCTCCCATCCAGGGGCTGTATTTTCGGCCTTTGGTTTACCATCGTGTGCGGTCGCTGGACGATTTTGAGCCGTTCCTTTCCCGCGCGCGCCATTGTCCGGAGGCCGTTTTCGACGAGATTCTGCGAACCACTCCGCCGTCCTGGATCGAGGGTGAAGAAGACGAGTGGCAACAGGTGCTGGAAAAACTGTTTGCGCGCCGGAGGCGGATTGAAGACCTTCTGCTGGGCACCGTGCGCGCCCGGCCGCAATGCTTCCCTTCCTGGAGCAAATAGGCGCGCCGGAGCCGCGCGGTTCTTCTCCCCGGGCGCGCACAGAACGAAGCCGGGCCCCGGTCAGCAGGGATAGAGGCATTCCTTCCCGCCGCCATGAGGAAGGAAGTATCGGCGGTCCGTCCTGGCCAACACCGGATACCTGCACGGAAAGGCAGCGATCGGAGGCAGCGGCGTGCTGCGTGGTGACGCGCACGAGGGCATGAGGATCCGGGGCTTTCTGCGCAAGGTCCCGCTTCTTGCCGTGCCTGGCTCTTGCCGCCGCCGGCCGCGAAATCCCGAGGGTGAATCGCCGGGATGCCCGCAGCCGGCCTCGTGTCGCGCCTTTCGAGCGACGTCTGTGGGCGTCTGACCGATGGGGGTGTCTCGCACGCCTGGACGAATCGCTGCGGCAGCAGTGTTGTCGAGAGCATCGCGCGAGGATCCGATGACGTGTGGCGACGGGAAGGCTTCAGGGCTGGCGGCAGTCCGGGGGCCTGGCGCAACGGCTGGAAGTTGCGGGTTTGTTGGCCGAGAGGGAGCGGCGCAGGTCAGGCAAGATAGCTGAACAGGCTGCGGCGCGGGGCGGCGGCGCGCACCTGAAGCGCGGCTTCCTGCGTGAAGCGGACCTGCTGGAGCTCGACGATGGCTTCGGCGAGGTCGGCGTCTTCGATGCCCCCGATCTGCGTCTTGAGCCGCAGCGACATGGCCGAAGCCGTCTCGGAGGCCTCGGCGACCTGCGTCTGCACGTTGCCGTAGAACATGAGGGCGGCATTGAGGTGAGCCGCGACATCGGCCAGCGGCTCGAGGGCGGTGCGCATCGCGTTTTCGTCTCCCGACAGCAGCGCCTGCCGGAGGTTCTCGATGGAAGCCAAGACGTTCTTGCCCGGGTCCGCGTTGTCGAAGATCCACTGGGCGTCGAGGGACACGCGGAACGTCACGCCGGTCGGGTGGATCGCCTCGCGCGTGGCCGCCGCGCCCTGATAGGCGCCCCACGGCGGCGTTGCGCTCCAGTCCAGCCCGTAGGCGGGGGTCTGATCGGCGTTGCCGGAAAACACGTACCTGCCGTCGACCTGCGTATTGGCAATGCCAATCATGCGCTCGAGCAAAGACCGGAGTTCATCGGCGACGCCTTGGCGGGTGGTCTCCGTCTGGATGCCGCTGGCGCCCGTCATGCCGAGCGTGCGCACGCGGTCGAAGAGCTTCACGGCCTGTTGGAGCATGCCCTCGGCGCCGTCGACCTCCGTGCGGAACCGGGAGAGGTTGGCGCGGATCTGATCCAGGCGCGCCAGATCGGCCTTGGCGCTGACCAGGCTGACAACGCTGTCCGGCTCGTCGGAGGGCGCGGCGACCCGCTTGCCGCCGGCGACCTGCCGCTGCGCGCGTTCCATGCGGGCGTTGAGGTCTCTCAGGCCGTCGAGAAACCGGTTGGTGGCTGCGTCGAGGGATCGGATCATGCCGCGCTCCTGTCTACTTAACGGACCAGCCCCAGCACGGTTTGAGTCATTTCATCGAGCACGCGGATCATTTGGGCGGCCGCCTCGTAGGCCCGCTGCACCTGCATGAGGACGACCGCCTCCTCGTCCAGGCTCACCCGCTGGATCTCCTCCCGGAACTGCCGCGCCTGCTGCACGAGCTGTCCGGCCACGCCGGCCGCCTCGCGGCCTTCGGCGATGAGGCGTCCTGCGGCCGAGGCGCGGACCGCATAGAACTGGACCAGGGAGTAACCGTCGATGAGCTTCGCCTGGGCCAGTTCGGCCACCTGCACGGCCACCGCGTTGCCGCCCGGCGCCAAGGGATCGGCGGCGGGCAGCTCCGCCGCGGTCATGGACGTCCGCGACAGCGTCCGGGCCACCCCGAGCGAGGCGTTGTAGGCGAACAGCCCTTGCGTGGCCGGGTTGCCGCTCAGGTCCGCTCCGGCCAGCAGCAGCCCGTTCACCTGGTCGGCCAGCGTCTGCGCCAGGCGGTCGATCTGCGCCTGCTCGGCGGGGAGCACGTTGTTGCGGACGTCGACCAGCGCCTGCAGGCGTCCCCCGCTCAACTGTTCCGTGATCACGTTGCCCTGCGAATCCAGCAGGTCCACGCGGCCGGGGTTGCTCGTGTCCACTGACAAAGGAAAGAAGCGGTCGCTGCTGGTGAGCATGGTCTGGCCGCCGAGGTAGGCCGACACGGTGCCGTCCTCGCGGCGCAGCACGGTGACGCCGGCCAGCTCGCTGAGATCCTCGAGCAGGTTGTGCAGCCGCGCCTGCAATCCCGGATCGTCCTGGGCGCGGTAGTCCTGGCGGAAGATCGAGTTGATGCCGGCAATCTCTTCCAGGGTGCGGTTCAATTGGGCCACGCGCTGTTCGAGCGCCTGCTCGGCCGAGCGGGCCGCTTGCGTCAGCCCGCTGGCCATGGATTGGAACGCGCGGGCCAGCGAGTCGGCGCGGTCGATCACCGTCTGCCGGGCCGCCAGATCATTCGGCGCCACGGTCAACGCGGCGAAGGACTGGAAAAACCGGTTGATGGCGCCTCCCAGTCCGGAGTCGCCCCCGATGTCGTAGAGCGGCTCGAGCTGTTCCAGCTGTGCGCGGCGCTCGTCGGCGAAGCCCGATGCGGTGAGCCGCTGCCGCACGGTGGATTCGGCGTAGGCATTGCGCAGGTTCAACGTGCCGCCGGAGGCCACGCCTCCGGGCAGGCCGCGGTCGAGGTCCATGGGCATCGCCGTGAGCACCTGCACCTGTTTGGCGTAGCCCGGCGTGGAGGCGTTGGCGACATTGGACTGCACCACTCCGGCGGCCCTTTCGAAGACCTTCATCGCCCCGGCGGCATTCCTCAGGCTGACAAACAGGTTGCCCATCGCAAGCCCTCTAGCCCGATTCGCTGATGCCGCCGCGAGCCTGTCCCGGGCGGCCGCCATCGGGACCATATCCGGCGCCCACGCCTGCGGCAGCCGCCCATCCTGCGGCCAACGCCGCCGAGGCCCCCACCCAAGCCCGCAACAGGGGCGCATCCGCGGCCCACTGTTCCAGCTCGCGCCGGAAGTCCTCTTTCTGCTCCAGCAGGCCAGACCGGCATAACCGCTCGGCCTCACAAAGGCAGGCGCTGACCGTATTCAGAGACTCGAGCAGCGCCTCCGCCCCGGAGGGCGGCGCCAGGCGCGCCGCCGCCTTCGCCTGCGTTGCCGCAGCGTGCAGCCGCGCGGCCAGCTCCGGCCAGCAGGCAGGACTGGCGCCGTCAGGATTCACCGCCCCGCCCCTCGTTCAGTTCGGCCTCGGCGATCATGGCGTCGGCCACCGCCCCGGGATCCGGCTCGTACCGGCCGGCGGCGAACTCCTCCGCCAGCCGTTCGATGCGCGCCTGCCGAGCCGCGGCGCTCTCGGACAGCTCGCGCAGCCGCGCCGAGAGATCCGACAAAGCCACACGGTCTCCGCCGACTGCCGCGTCCTTCGCCTTGTCCGGCCTCTGCCCCTGCTGCGTTTCCGCCAGTTCTGCCGCGCGGGTCCGGTCCAGACCCGCCGGGTTCAGATTCGCCGCATTGCGGTCGTCGATTTTCATGCTCGTTGCCGCGGAACCCGGCTGCAGGGCCGCGCTCCGCTCCTCCCTCGTCTCATCGGTGGAATCCCGTAGGTCTTGAGGAAAAATCCGGCGCCACGTGCGGCAGGCTGCCCTGCCGGATTCAGGCGGACTCGAAAAACCGGACCCACCGCGCCGCCGGCTGCCGCCGGGCGGGTTCGGCCTCCGCGCGCTGTTCCATCCGGCTTCGGTAGTGATCGAGAATCAGCTCGGCGTCGTAGCCGGTGATCCAGGCGTACTGGCGAATGTAGCTCACCGCGAAGACGCCCCCGGGGAGCTCTTCGTAGCGCCCCTCTTCGATCGCTTCGAGGAACCGGCGGCTGATTTTGGTCTCCGTCATGATGTCCTCGAGCGACACGCGCGCCCGCACGCGGTGCTCGCGCAACGGCAGGCGTCCGGGAGCCTGCTGACGGGCGCCGGATGGGTCTCGCGGAGGCACGGTTCTTCCCTCTGGCCTTCATACTATATCATCCAGGACTCCCGGAGCCAGCCCGGCAAGCCCCGGCACCGGAAAAAAAGACCTGAAGAGTCTTTTCTGTCTGCCTGAGAGCCGCTCATGGCCCTTCCTTTGCCTGGCCGGCGCCATCCGGCGGCGTCTTGCCGCGGATTCTTTCCAGGTCGGCCACCAACTGCCGGGTGATGCGGTCGGCCACGTCCGCGCTGGCGGAGCGGAACTTCGCCCCCTGGCTCTCCTGTGTCGTCGACCAGAGCACGTCGCCGTCCCGCGCCACGATGCGCACGCTGGCCGACGCCTCGTGCTTCCGCTCCTGGATGCGCACGCTCTCGTTCTCGTTCACGCCCGCGCCCAAGGCGCCGTAGACCCGGTTCCGCACGCTCGTTCCGCGGCCGCCGGATGCGTTGCTCCTGGCCCCCACCGCCTCCCCCGACTGGAACACATCCGTAAACACCAGGTCCTCCGCCGAGCCGCGCAGCACGGCGTCGGCGCGGTCCGGGTTCTCGGTAATCACAAAGAGCCCGGTGCGCTGCAGGCTGGCGATCACCATGTCGCGGATCTGCGCCGCCCCCTCGCCTCCCCCGAAACGGTCGATGTAGAGCCGCCGCACGCGCAGCAGCCGCTGGCCGGGATTCTCCTCCTCGCCAGCCGCGCCTTGCCATGCCAGCAGCGCCGCGACCACCAGCGCCCAGCTCATCCCTTGCCTGCCTTTCTCGCCTCGGCGTCCATATATGTCACGCGCAAGCCCGTGCGCGCCTCCAGGCTTACCAGCACGGCCCGGATCGCCTTCTTGTCCACTTTCAGCAGCACCGCCTCCTGCCGCCCGTCTTCGGTCTGATACCCGATGGCGAGGAAATGCGCGCGCTTCTTGCTGAGGATCAGCATTGGCGAAATCAGGATCGCCTCCAGCAGCCGCCGGTCCACCTGCTGGCCGTATTCGAGCAGGTTCACGCGCTCGTAGGGAATCCGCAGCACGCTGCGGCGGGTTTCGAACACCAGCGACACCGGATCAGCGGCTGACAACCGCCCTTCGGCGCCCGCCTCGAGCGCCTGCAGCGTGCCGCCCACGTACTCCGCCGCCGCGCCGTCCCTGGCCGCGGCGGCAGCCGCGAGGCTGATGCCGAGAACCGCCAGGCAGAGTAACGGCCTGCTCATACCCGTCAGAACGAGAGTGGCTGCAGCGCGCAAAACTTCTCAGCCGAACTCCTCCTCCCCTTGTCTGCGGCCGCCGCTCCGTGAAAAAATCAGACCACCGGCCGCCGCCCGGGGGGCCGGACACGGGCTTCCCATGAGCATCGTCGAAATCCAGCCGGCCGCCACGCCCGCCAATCGCGTGATTCTCCTGCACGCGGCCGACACGGTGGCGGTGGCGCGGCTCCCGCTCGATCCCGGCCAGGCCGTCCTCGCCGCCGGGCGCGAGATCGCCGTCCGGCAGCCCGTGCCCGCGGGCCACAAGGTGGCCATCCGTCCCGCCGCGCCGGGCGACAATGTCTTGCGCTACGGCCAGGTCATCGGGCGCGCCTCTGCGCCCATCCAGCCGGGCGACCACGTGCATCTGCACAACCTCTCGTTCGATGAGGGCTCGCGCGAGTACCGCTTCCCCGAGGCGGAGCGCTCCCTGCCCCCGCCGCCGGACGAGATCCCTGCGTTCCTCGGCTACCCGCGCCCCGACGGGCGCGCCGGCACGCGCAACTACATCGCCGTGGCCGCCGCCAGCAACTGCGCCTCCCATGTGGCGGAGCTGGTTGCCGAACATTTCCGCTCCCGGCCCCTGCCCGAAGGCGTAGACGGCGTCGCCGCCTTCCCGCATGCCGACGGCTGCGGCCACTCCATCGGCCCGGACACCGAACAGCTCCACCGCGTGCTGCGCGGTGTGATCGACCACCCCAACGTCGCCGGCGCCGTCATTCTCGGGCTCGGCTGCGAGATCAACCAGGTCGACCGCTATCTGGCCGAGCTGCCGCGGGAATTGCTCGAGGGCTTCACCCTTCAGGAAAGCGGCGGCACCCCCGCCACGGTGGAGGCGGGCATCCGCGCCGTCGAGCGGCACATCGAACGCGCCGCCGCCATGCGGCGCGAGCCTCTGCCCGCCTCGAAAATCGTGCTGGGCCTCAACTGCGGCGGCTCGGACTCCTTCAGCGGCATCACGGCCAATCCCGCTCTCGGCGTCTGCTCCGACAGGCTCGCGCGCCTCCGCGGCACCGCCGTGCTGGCCGAAACGCCCGAGATCTTCGGCGCCGAACACCTCCTGGTCGAGAGGGCCGCTTCGCGGGCCGTGGCCGAAAAACTGCTGCGGATGGTCGCGTCCTACAAGGAATATCTCTCGCGGTTCGGCGGCTCGTTCGATGACAATCCCTCGCCGGGCAACAAGGAGGGCGGCCTCACCACGATCCTGGAGAAATCGCTCGGCGCGGTTGCCAAGGGCGGCACGCTGCCGCTGATGGAGGTCGTCGATTACGGCGAGCGCGTCCACGGCCCGGGGCTCGTTTTCATGAACACGCCCGGCTACGATCCCGTCTCGCTGGCCGGTCTGGCGGCAGGGGGCGTCAACGTCATCTGCTTCACCACCGGCCGCGGCTCTGCCATCGGGTTCCCCACCATCCCGGTGGTCAAGATCTCTTCGAACAGCGCCTTGTTCCGCCGCATGGGCGCCAACATGGACCTCGACGCAGGACTCATCGCGGAAGGCGCGGAGGCGGTGGAGGAGACGGGCCGCCGGATCTTCGAGCTCGTCCTCGAGGTGGCCTCGGGCCGCCGGACCTGCAGCGAGCGACACGGCCACCGCGAGTTCGTGCCCTGGCGCATCGGCCCCGTCCTTTGAGCGTTCTGTTTCAAACAATTCTCTGGAGATTTGTCCGATGTCCGTGCTCGACCTCTTCCGGCTGGATGGCCGCCTGGCAGTCGTCACCGGCTGCCGCCGGGGCATCGGCCTGGCCATCGCCGCCGCGCTGGCCGAAGCCGGCGCCGATATCGCCGGTGTCAGCCGTTCTCTCGAGGACGATGGCGGCGAGGCCGGCGCCCGCGTGCGCGCGCCGGGGCGCCGGTTTTACCCGTTCCGCTGCGATTTGAGGGACCGCTCCGCGCTGCGCGAGCTGGTCCGGCGGCTTTCCGGAGAGCTGCCGCCCGTCGACATCCTTGTGAACAACGCCGGGACGATCCTCCGCGCCCCTGCCGCCTCCCACCCCGACGAGTACTGGGACGAGGTGCTGGCCGCCAACCTCACCGCGCCCTGGATTCTGGCGCGGGAGATCGGCCGCGCGATGGTCGAGCGCCGCTCGGGCAAGATCATCTTCACGGCTTCGCTGCTCTCTTTCCAGGGCGGCATCCTCGTGCCTTCGTATGCGGCGAGCAAGGGCGGCGTGGCGCAGCTTGTGAAGGCGCTGGCCAACGAGTGGGCGCCCAGTGGCGTCAACGTCAACGCCATCGCTCCCGGCTACATCGCCACGGACAACACCGCGGCGCTGCGCTCCGATCCCGCGCGCAACCCGGCTATTCTTGCCCGCATCCCTGCCGGGCGCTGGGGCGAGCCGGCGGATCTGGCGGGCGCCGCCGTCTTCCTGGCCTCGCGCGCCTCGGACTACGTGCATGGCAGCATCCTCGTCGTGGATGGCGGCTGGATGGGGCGCTGATTCGATATGCTCGTTTTCCGATGGTGGCGCAAGATGACCCGGCTCACCCGCAGGCTTTTCACGGGCGCCGCCGCGGCGGCCCCCGCGGCGCTGGCGCAGACTCCCCCTATGAACCCGCTGCCGCGATGGCGCGGCTTCAACCTGCTCGACCTCTTCCAGGCTTTGCCGCTGAAGCCCGAGGCGGCGCCGAAGCCCGTCACGGAAGACGAATTGCGCTGGATCCGCGACTGGGGCTTCAATTTCCTGCGCATCCCGATGGATTACTGGTTCTGGATCGATTCCGATTGGCGCACGACGCGGCGGCTGTCGCCGGATGAGACGTTCCGGATCCGCGAGCCGGCGCTCGAGCCCGTGGACCGCCTGGTGACGCTGGGCCAGAAATACGGGCTGCATATTTCGCTGAATTTCCACCGCGCGCCGGGCTATTGCATCAACAATCCGGAACGCGAGCCCTTCAGCCTGTGGTCGGACCCGCGCGCCGAAGAGGCGTTCGTCCACCACTGGACGTATTTCGCGCGCCGCTACCAGGGCGTCTCCAACTATGCGCTGAGCTTCAATCTGCTCAATGAAGCGCCGGCGCCGCGCGAAGGTTACATGGACCGCGAGGACTACGTCCGCGTCATGCTGCGCGCCGCCGGCGCCATCCGCTCGATCAGCCCGGGACGCACGATCCTGATCGACGGCTTGAGCGTCGGCAACCAGGTGGTGCATGAGATGATCTGGACGGGCGTGGCGCAGTCGGTGCATGCCTACACGCCGGCGCGCGTGTCGCACTACCGCGCCGCGTGGGTCGACCGGAAGCTCGACTTTCCGGAGCCGCAGTGGCCGTTGCGCAAGGAAGACGGCACGGTGGAATTCGGCCGCGAGCACCTGGAGAAGCTCTACGCGCCGTGGGGGGATCTGGCGCGGCGCGGCATCGGCGTCCATTGCGGCGAGGCGGGCTGCTACAACCGCACCCCGCACCCCGTTTTCCTCGCCTGGATGGAGGACGTGCTCGACATCCTCCAGGGCCACGGCATCGGCTGGGCGCTATGGAATTTCCGCGGGCCTTTCGGCATGCTCGACAGCGGCCGCGCCGATGCGGACTACCAGGACTGGCACGGCCACAAGCTGGACCGCAAGCTGCTGGAGCTGTTGCAGAGGTATTGAGCGCCGCTCAGCGGCCCAGGAAGATCTGCGCCGCGCAGGCGCGGCTGCCGCGGGTCACGACGCCCACGCCGGTCAGATCAAACGGGCCCTCCATTGTCCGGCGGTGGCCTTCGCTGGCAAGCCAAGCCTCCAGCGCGCGCTCCGCGCGGAAGCGGCCGTTCTCCATCAGGAACACGTTTTCTCCCGCCTGCCGAGCGCCCGCCGCCCGCCGCAGCCGCTCCGCCCGCGCCGCAAAGCCGTCGTGCGGCCCCGCCGCCTGTCCCGCCAGCAGGCGGCCGCAGTGGGTGCGCGCTTCCGCCGCCGCGGCTTCATGCCAGGCGAGTTCGCCCAGCCCTGCCGCCCGCCGGTGCCCGTTCACCAGGTCCAGCACGTCCCGCTCGGGCGCCGCCGCCGCGGCGCCCAGCAACAGAATCGTCAAAGCATGTTTCAAACAGCGTCTCCTTGTCCCCCATCTTCACGCGCTGGCGCGCAAAGCCTCAATGATATATTCGGCAGAGATTCCTGTTGCCATGAGACTCGCCATTCTCCTTGTGAGTTTCTCCGCCCTGGGAGCGCTGACTGCGGACGCCCAGCCCGAAGTGATGGGCTGGGGCAATCTGGAGGGAATCCGTGTCAACGGGCATCTTCACGGCTTTGACGCAGGCCTGTGCGTTGTCGAACCTGGCTGGTCCGCCTGGAGCCGCACGGGCAAGGAGCGGCAGCAGACCACGTTCCTCCGCCGCGGCAGCGCCGTGGAGATCGGCCTCACGGAGTTCCTGCCGCCGCGCCGCTTGCGCCGCGAGGGCGTTGCGTGGCGGTTCACGGGCAACCTGACTGTCGAGGCGCCTGAACCGGGCGCAGCCCGGGTGAGCGTGCAAATCGGGACGGCCGCCGGCGCCGCCGTGGAAGGCTTGTTCTACTGCGTGCAGCTCCCGGCCACAGAATTCTCCCGCGGCAAGGCGGAACTGCTCCTCGCCCCGCCCGGCGCTCCCGCCCAGGTCTCGCTTCAGCCGCTCGCCGAAGAGCAGAACGAATATCTCCGGGCCACCGCCTCCGGCATCCGCCTGGCCGCGCCCGCGCGGACACTGGAAATCGAGTCCGCCTCGCCCGTCGAAATCGTCATCCGCGACGACCGCAGGGAGGGCGCCTACGACCTGCAAGTGATGTTCCGCCTGCTGCCGGCCAACCCGGCTGCCGGCGCGTCAGCCTCGGGGAGCTTCCGGATCCGCGCCGCCGGCGAGCCGGATGTGCGGCCGGTGCGCGTGCGCTTCGATCCGGCGAAGCCCGGCCAGATGTGGCACGGCTTCGGCGGCAATTTCCGCATTCAGAACGAAAAACGCGATCCGCCCGTCATCGACTACAATCTCGCCAACCTGCCTCTGGCATGGGCGCGCGTCGAGATGCCCTGGAGCCTCTGGGACCCGGAAGAGACCGCCGACCCGCTTGCTCAGGCCCGTGCGGGCAGGGTGCATCCGCGCGTCCGCGCCGCCATGCTGATGGCGCAGCGCCTGCACCGCATGGGCCTGCCGGTCATCGCCAGCGCCTGGTTCCCGCCCGCGTGGGCCGTGCTCGGGGAGATCAAGCGCCCGCCGGAGGAGGACGGCCCGCGGGGCAATCCGTTGAATCCCGAAAAAATGGAGCGCATTTCCGCCTCTCTCACCGGATATTTTCTTTTTCTCAAAGAAGAATTCGGCGTCGAAGCGGCGATGTTTTCCTTCAATGAATCCGATCTCGGCATCGACGTCCGCCAGACGCCGCGCGAACACGCCCTGCTGATCCGCACTCTGGGTCCGTATTTCGCGCGCCATGGCCTTGCCACGCGCCTGCTGGCGGGCGACACCTCGGACGCCAACCCCGTGGCGTTTTTGGACCCGGTGCTCGAAGACCCGGAGGCGGCGCGGTTCGCGGGCGCCGTCAGCTTCCACTCCTGGCGCGGTTGCACGAAGGAAAACCTGGAGCGCTGGCTGGCCGCCGCGCGCCGGCTCAACGTGCCGCTGCTGGTGGGCGAGGGGAGCACCGATGCGGCGGCGTGGCGCTACTCGCGCATCTTCCTCGAGCCGTCTTTCGCGATGTACGAGATCGACCTCTACACGCGCATTCTCGCCCTCGCGCAGCCCGCCTCGATCCTCCAGTGGCAGCTCACCGCGGATTATTCGCTGTTGGCGGGCAATGGCATCGCCGGAGACGACGGGCCTTTGCGCCCCACGCAGCGGTTCTGGAATCTCCGGCAACTCGCCGCCACGCCCCACCGCTCTTTCCATCTGCCCGTGGAGGCGGATCATCCGCTGGTCACCGCCGCCGCGCTCGGCGATCTCGCCAACGGCGTTTTCACCGTTCATCTGGTGAACCGCGGCGCGGCGCGGCAGGCAGCCGTCGAAGGATTCCCGGACTCTGTGACGGAATTGCGGGCCTGGATCACCGATGCTTCGCGTTCGATGCAGGAGCTCGGGCGCGTTCCCGTCCATCAGGGCAAAGCCGGGCTGCGCCTGGACGCCACGAGCTTCGTCACGCTGGTCAGCGCCCCGCGCGCCCGGTAACGGCAGCGAGCCGCGCCGGTGGTGTCAGTCGAGCTTCTCCGGCTCGAGTTGAATGTTGGTTTCGCCGGCGGCTTTCTTCTCCGCGTAGCGCCGCACCCAGTCCTGCCAGCGCTTGCCGGCGGCCATGTCGCGCCCGCTGAATTCGATCCCCGCGATGTCGCAGTAGCGGAATACGAGTTTCTCCGTGCTGCCGGCCGGAATCAGGCGCACCTGGCTCTCTTCAAGGCTCGCCCGCGAGCGGCGGTCGAAAAGATATCCCTCGATGCGCGCGCCGTCTTTCAACAGCAGCGTCACGTCGCCGCGGTAATCGAACGCCGCCTCGATCCCTTCGCGCAACTCCGCCTCGCTCTCCGCCTTCCAGGCGATCCCCTGTTGGGGCGCCTTCGCGCCCGCTGCGCTCATGACGCCCGCTCCCTTTTGCTCCCCCCGATCTGCACCAGCTCCCATGGATGCGGCGCCGGCTCGAGCTTCTCGAGTTCCTCTTCCGCTTGCGGATCCCGGTACAGCGAGAATGTCGCCCGGATCGTATCCGCCAGTCCGCGCCAGCCCGAGAAGGTGCGGTGCACCGCCGTCGCCTCGAATCCGCTGTGCATCATGCAATTGGCGCACTTGGGATTGCCGCTCTCGGGGCCGTATTGCGTCCAGTCGGTGTCTTCGATCAGTTCGCGGAAGGTCTCCGCATAGCCGTCCTGCTGCACGTAGCACGGCCGCTGCCAGCCGAACAGATTGTAGGTCGGCATGCCCCAGGGCGTGCACGTGAACTCGCGCAGCCCCATCAGGAACTCCATGAACAGCGCGGACTGGTTGAACACCCAGCGCTTCTTGCGGTTCGACAGGATCAGCCGGAACAGCCGCCGCGTGCGCTCGCGCTGCAGCCACATCTCCTGGTTGGGGGCTTTCTCATAGGCGTAGCCGGGCGACAGCATCATGCCCTCGACGCCCAGATCCATCATTTCGTCGAAAAACGCCCGCACGCTCCGCGGGTCCGCGCCGTCGAACAGCGTTGTGTTCGTCGTCACGCGGAAGCCGCGCCGCACCGCCTCGCGCACCGCCTCCACCGCAATCTCGTAGCCGCCCTCGCGGCAAACCGAAAAATCATGGTGCTCTTTTTGCCCGTCGAGATGGACGGAAAACGACAGGTACTTGCTCGGGCGGAACAGGCCGAGCTTCTCTTTGAGCAGCAGCGCATTCGTGCAGAGATAAATGTATTTCTTCCGCGCGATCAGACCTTCAACAATTTCGTGGATCTGCGGGTGCAGCAGCGGCTCGCCCCCGGGGATGCTCACGATCGGCGCGCCACATTCCTCCACCGCCCGGAAGCACTCCTCCGGCGTCAACTGCTGCTTCAGGATGTGGTGCGGGTACTGGATCTTGCCGCAGCCGGCGCACGCCAGATTGCAGCGGAACAGCGGCTCGAGCATCAGCACCAGCGGATACCGCTTGCGCCCCTGCAGCCGCTGCCTCAGGACATAGGCGGCTACCGTCCACATCTGCGAAACAGGTATTGCCATAGGAAAGAAATGCCGGGCGCCGGAAACGCGAAGCCCCTTTCGCTTTTTAGCACTCCGCCGCCCGGCCTGTCAACGCACGCGGCTTCCCCGCGCCGCGCTCGCCAAGGGGCCGCGCTCAGATAGAATGCGCGGCGAGGATCTGCCGCCATGAAAACCGTTCTCCGTGCGTGCCTGGTCTGCTGGCTGTGCGTCGGCGCTTGCGCCCAGAACCAGCCGGACCGTCTGGAGTGGTTCCGCGACCAGGGTTTCGGGCTCTTCATCCACTGGAGCCTGGACAGCCAGCTCGGCGCGGTCATCAGCCATTCCATGGCGGGCGCCGACGAGAGCTACCTGCGGCGGTTCATCTTCGATCTGCCGCGCACGTTCCACCCGCGCCGGTTCGAGCCGCGCGAGTGGGCGGCGCTGGCGCGGCTGGCGGGCATGCGCTATGTCGTTTTCACGGCGAAACATCACTCCGGCTTCTGCATGTTCGACACGGCCACGACGGACTTCTGCATCCGCAACACGCCGTTCGGCCGCGATGTCACGCGGGAAATTCTGGACGCTTTTCGCACCGAAGGGATCGCGCCCGGATTGTATTTTTCGCCCGATGATTTCTGGTGGCTCTGGAAAAACGGGATCGATATCCAGCGGAATACGGCCGAAGTCAGCCCGCTGAACAACCCCGGCCTGATGGCCCACAACCAGGCGCAATTGCGCGAGCTGCTCACGCGCTACGGCCCCGTCAACGTGCTTTTCCTCGACGGTCCGCCGGAAGGCCTGCGCGAGCTGGCGTGGCAGTTGCAGCCAGGCATCGTCGTCACCCGCGGCGCCATCGCCACGCCGGAGCAATATGTGCCCGGCGTCCCGCTGGACGGCGCCTGGGAGTCCTGCATCACGATGGGCACGCAATGGCAGTACAAGCCCACCAATGAAACCTACAAGTCCGGCGGCGAGCTGATCCGCCTGTTGATCGAGACGCGCGCCAAGGGCGGCAACCTGCTGCTGAACGTGGGCCCGAAGCCCAACGGCGAGCTGCCGGTCGAACAGGAGGAACGCCTCCGCGAGATCGCCCTGTGGATGTTCGTCAACGGCGAGGCCATCCACGGCGTCCGCCCCTGGGTCATCACAAACGAGGGCGAGTATTGGTTCACCCGGAAGAAGGGCGAGAACACGGTCTATGTCTTTGCCGCCACCTCCGAGCGGTGGCCCTACGGCGCCTGGCGCGACCTCACCCTGCGCAGCATCCGCGCCACCGGGCGGACCGTTGCCAGCGTGCTGGGCCAGAACGGCCGTGTCCTGGAATACCAGCCTGATGTCGCGCCCGCCACCACCTGGCGGCAGGATGCAAAAGGGCTGCACATCCGCGCCATGCGCGCCCAGCGGCTTTACAACGACCGCAAATGGCCGAACCCGGTGGTGCTGAAGCTCACCCATGTCGAGCCGGCGCTCGTGCCGCCGCGGGTCGAAACGCGAGAGGCAAAGTGGGACCCGTCTTCCTCAGCCCTCGTGCTGGCAGGCGAGGTGCTCGATCTGGGCAAAGCGGAAACCGTCGAAGCGGGATTCGAATACCGGGATGTGACGGGGCTGGATCTCACGGAGCGCCCCGGTCCGTACTCGGCCACCCGGTGGCTCCGCCGCGCTGAACCCGGCCGCTATGAGTTGCGGCTCGAGAATCTGCCGCCGGGAAGAAGCTGGGAGGTTCGCGCCGTCCTGCGCCACCCGCTGCTCACTGTATATGGCGCCGAGCTTCGGGTGCGCAGCCAGCCGTAGCGGGGCCACGCTCCGCTCAGGCCGCGGCGCCATGAGGAGAGATCCCCCTCGGCCGCAGAAAGCCGTCGCGGCGGGAGTCCTGCCGGACCAAAGCTGCGGCGGACCTGCCGCGCCATCAGCGCCAACGGCGGCGCCCGCGCGTTCTCGGTGACACACCGCCTGCCAAAGCCGAAAACCTTCGCGGTCCGCCCTCTCGGCCGGATCGGAAAATGTCCCGCCGTCGCGGTTTGCTCCGCTCCAGACACGGCAAGTCGAGTCACGGCCGCCGGAGGCCGCCGCGAACCCGCAAGCAGATTCTGGAACAGGCCGCCCGGGCGCACGAGAGTTTCCCCGGCGGATGCGCCATTGCAGGTGATTTGTTACACTGATCTTGAAACCGGACGGCCAGGTAGCTCAGATGGTAGAGCGCGGCCCTGAAAAGGCCGGCGTCGGCGGTTCGAGTCCGTCCCTGGCCACCACCTCGCGGAACTTCCGCAACTCCCGCCGCTCCCCACCGCAGCGGTCGTTCTCTGTTTGCTCCGAGCGCGGTTGGGCGAACCCGGGCAGGAACGGGTGCAAGCCCTCCTTCTCACGGCAGGAAACGTTTTCCGGCTTGGGTGCATCCGATGAGCAGGGACTGCGGAGCGCAGGCGAGCGAACGGTCTTGCGTGGGGCAGGACAGCGGACTTCGACCTGCAGCCGTTGCGCTGTTTGGCTGCCGCCCAGAGCGGCTCTCGAGGGCCTTGCCTCGTCGGACGCACTGTGTTTATACTGCTGTTTTCTGAATGAGGGGCGCTGCTTTGGCTTCGTCACCCAACAGCCCGATGCCAGTGACGCCGCCTTCCGGCGACGGCTTCGATCCCATCGAAGTGCAGCGCGAAGCAGCCATGTTTTACGGGCTCTTCCTGCGCGGCGCTTCGCCGGAGGATCTGCGCCGCGACATCGCCATTCCGGCGGCGATGGTGCGCAAGTGGCTGTCCCACCCGCTGTATGACGGGCAGTTCCGCGAGAACGCCCGCCGCATGCTTCGCTTCCGCAGGCAGGTGCTGGCGGTGTTTGATGAGCTGGTCGACAAAGCCCTTCTGAAGGACCGCCTCCAGTAGCTCGCAGCCCGCCTCTGCGATCAAGGCAACAACTTTTCCAAACGCCCCCACTCCACCTGCCAAAGCCCTTCCACGCGCTCTCCGCTCGCCTGCACGCTGCCCTCTGCCAGAATGGCCGGAAGGGAAACCTGGTCGCCATGTTGTTTGGCCGCCTCCCGCAAAGACCGCAGGACACCGTCCCAACGGCCGGCCATCTCCCGCGCTTTGTCGGCGCCGTCGCACTGAATTTCAAGGCGCAGCCGCAGACCGCCTCCCCCGGGTTTTGCGCTCCACAAAAGCCACCGCGCGCCGCGAAGGCCATCCACTGCGAGCGTGAGCCATCCCGGCGCCCCGTCCGGCGCCTCCAGCATTCTGCCGGGCAGGTAGAGCCACAGCGGCGCATCCGGCACCGGCCAGGACGGCCCCTGCGCTTTCTCCCCGAACGCCGCAGCCGCCAGCGGGTCGGGGTTCACGGCCATGCCCAGCCTGCCGCTTTTCAACCTCGCCCAGGAGATCTGCCGCTCCGGCGCCGAGCCCTGCATCGAGCACAGCTCGCTGACGCAGCGGCCGCCGTGCGCCAGGAAATAGCGCCGCAATTTGGCGTAGTCCAGCCGCGCCGCCGCCACAATCCAGCGGCGTCCGTCCTCCGAGCGAAGGACGAATGCGTCCAGGTCGCGGCGGTACTCGAAGCCCGTTGCCGAAACAAAGCCGCGGTACTCCTCGCTCTCTGCGCCGGCCTCTCCGGCCAGCCGCTGCAGGATGCCGGATTGGCGCAAGGCTCTGGCATCCACGAACACGGTAAGGCCGTCGCCGGCCGGCAGCTCTGCCAGCAGCGAACGCGCGTCCGGGCCGCGCCCCGGGCCGTGCAGCCACACGAGGATCGCGGCGGCAATCAGGACTGCCAACGCCGCGGCGCCGGCCAGCGCTTTTCGGGAAACGGCCACCGATAGGCAGCTTACCATCTGCGCTTTCCTATACTGGCGTTATGGTGCGCTTCTTGCTGCTGGCAGGAGTCCTGATGAGCGCCGCAACCGCCCAACAACGCGCCGTCGTGATCGTCCCGGTGCTCGACATGTTTTCCAAACCGGCCGCGGATGTGGATGTCGTCAGCCAGGCGCGCTACGCCATGACGGTCAAGGTCGAACAGACGGAAGGCGATTGGGTCCGCATCCGCACGGTGCATGACGATTACCCCGGCTGGGTTCGCCGCAGCGCCCTGCGCCTGCTGGCCGAGGGCGAGCAATACGCCGAAACAGGACGAGTGTTATTTGTTGACAGCCTCCGCGCCCATCTGTATCCGGAGCCGTCCGTCACGCGCCGCGCGCCCGTGCTGACGGTGCCGTACGAAACCGCGCTGGAGGTGCTGGAGGAGCCCGCCAGGGACAACCGCCGCTGGATCCGCGTGCGGCTGCCGGACGGCAAGGAAGCGTGGATCCAGCGCGGCGACGTTGCCTTCGACCCGCAACCGTTGCCGCTCGGCGCCCTGATGGAGCTCGGGAAGCGGTTCCTCGGGCTGCCCTACACCTGGGGCGGAACCACGAGTTTCGGGTTCGACTGCTCCGGCTTCACGCAAATGCTGGTGCGCCGCGGCGGCGTGCTGATGCCCCGCGACGCGCAGCCGCAGGCGGATTGGGACGGCATGCTGCCCGTCTCGCGCGACGAGCTTCAGCCCGGCGACCTGGTCTTCTTCGGGCCGGGCGACAGGAAGATCAACCACACCGGCTTTTACCTCGGCGCGGGCGAGTTCATCCATTCCACGACGAACGCGAAGCCCGTGCTGCAGATCAGCCGGCTGGACGAGGAGCCGTGGACGAGCACGCTCGCCGCCTGCCGCAGGTGGAGGATGCGATGAGAAGAAGAACATTTCTGTCCGCTCCTGTTCTGGCCGCGGCGCCGCTGGCGCCCACGAGGCCTTCCTCCCGGCCGGAACTCGCCGCCCGCATCCGGCGCCTCCATCTGCGCCACACATGGACCACCGTGATGTCCTCGAGCGAATACCGCGACACCTTCTTCGTCGAATACTCGCGGGACGGAATCACGGGCACCGGAGAAGGCGCGCCCATCATCCGCTACAAGGAAAGCGCGGAGACGAACCGGCGGGCGGTGGAATCCATCCGCCCGTGGCTGCTGGAACAGAATCCGGAAGCGTTCGTGCCGCTGATGCATCAGGTGTTCGGCCGCATCGAGGGCCAGTTCGCCGCCAAGGCGGCGCTCGACATCGCGCTGCTCGACTGGAACGCGCAGAAACTCGGCGTGCCGCTCTGGCGCCTGTTCGGGCTGGACCCGGCAGCCGCCCCGCTCACCACCTTCTCGATTGGCATCGACAGGGCGGAGGTGATCCGGCAAAAGGTGCGCGAGGCGGAAGAGTTCCCGGTCCTGAAAATCAAGGTCGGTCTCGACAACGACGAAGAGGTGATCGCCGCCGTGCGGTCCGTCACGAAGAAGCCTCTGCGCGTGGACGCCAACGAAGGGTTCAAGTCGAAGGAAGAGGCGGTGGAGAAGATCAACTGGCTGGAGAAGCAGGGCGTGGAGTTCATCGAGCAGCCGCTGCCGGCGGCGAACCTCGAGGACATGAACTGGATCCGCAAGCGGGTGCACATTCCGGTGATCGCCGACGAAGCCTGCCTCCACCCGCCCGACGTGCCGCGCCTGGCGCCTTACTTCGACGGCGTCAACGTCAAAGTGGACAAGTGCGGCGGCCTGCTGGAAGCGAAACGCATGATCGAAATCGCCCGCTCGCTGGGGCTGAAGGTGATGCTCGGCTGCATGGTGTCGTCCTCGGTGGCGATCACCGCCGCCGCGCACCTTTCGCCGCTGGTCGACTACGCGGATCTCGACGGCCACCTGCTCATCGCCAACGACCCCTATGAAGGGGTGCGCGTCGAGAAGGGCAAGCTGATCCTGCCGGACCGTCCCGGGCTTGGGCTGCGGCCCCGCACGGCCTGAAGCCGGGCGCGGCGCTTTCTGCACCGCCGCTCCTGCTGTTACCATCGGATCGACTGTACGGAGATCCGCCCATGAAGGAACAGAATTACTCCAACCACGCCCGGCTCGTTCCCGGCTACCACTTCGTGCTTGCGCCGGTTCTGTTGCTCACCTGCATCGGCTCGCTTGTCAACCTGTACAAATCCCTCGGCGACCATCAGCGGCTCTACAGCGCCTCGCTGATCGTTGTGCTTGCGTTCTGCTGCTTTTTCATCTCGGGCTATGCGCGCATCTTCGCCCTGAAGGCGCAGGACCGCGCCATCCGCGCCGAGGAGAACCTGCGGCATTACGTTCTCACCGGGAAGCTGCTGGACCCGCGGCTCGGCGTCAAGCAGATCGTGGCGCTGCGCTTCGCCCCGGACGGCGAGTTCGTGGAACTGGCGAAGCGCGCTGCAGAAGAAGGAATGGAACCGGACGCCATCAAGCGCGCCATCAAGAGCTGGCGCGCGGACCACTACCGCGTGTGAACCCCGGATTGCGCCGCGGCGCCGTGGTGCGCCTCCCTGCTTGAGGCGCTGTGGCGGAATGCCCCCCGGCGCGGCTCGCCCCGCTGATGCGGGATGGTTCCCTGCTTTTCCGGTGCGCCTTCCTTCACGGCAGGCGCCGCCCACGCTTATCCTTCGTGGGTCTCTTCAGCCACGGCATCGGCTTCGCCCGGGGCGAGGAACAGATTCCTCTCCAGCCCGTGCTGGCGCGTGTATAGCTCGTGGTAACGCCCGCGGGATGCGATGAGCTGGTCGTGCGTGCCGTCTTCCACAATCAGCCCTTCCTCGACCACCAGTATGCGGTGGGCTCTGCGGATGGTGGACAGGCGGTGCGCGATGACGAACGTCGTCCTGCCTTCCATCAGGTGCCCGAGCCCCTCCTGGATCAGGGCCTCGGTCTCGCTGTCCAGGCTCGAGGTGGCCTCGTCCAGCAGCAGAATCCGCGGATTCACCAGAATGGCGCGCGCGATGGATACCCGCTGCTTCTGCCCGCCGCTCAGCTTCACGCCGCGCTCCCCCACCACCGTGTCGTATCCATCCGGCAGCCGCTCGGCGAACTCATCCACGCGCGCCAGGCGGCACGCCGCCAGCACCTCCTCCGCGCTCGCGTCCGGACGCGCGAAGGCCACATTCTCCCGAATGGTGCCGTCGAACAGGAAGGTCTCCTGCAAGACCACGCCCAACTGCCGGCGGTAGCTCTCGAGCGCCACCCGCGACAGGTCGGTCCCGTCCACCGTGACTCTGCCGCGCGTCGGCGTGTAGAACGAGGCGATCAGCCCGAGAATCGTAGACTTGCCGGAGCCGGACGAACCGACAAGCGCCGTCACCGTGCCCGGCTCCGCCTTGAAGCTCACGCCCCGCAGCACCTCCTTGCCCTCTTCGTACTGGAACCAGACATCCTCGAACGCCACTTCCCCGCGCACCACGCCCAGCTGCACCGTCCGCTCCTGCGACTGGTTCTCGGCGGGCATGTCAAGCAGTTCGCGCGTCCGCTCCAGCCCGGCGATCGCCTCGGTCAACTGCGTTCCCACTCCCACGACCTGGAACACAGGAGCGATCATGAAGGCCATGAAGGCCGAAAACGTCACAAAGCCGCCCAGCGTCAGACTGCCGGCGAGAATTTCCCGCCCTCCGACGTACATCACCGTCGCGCCCACGATCCCCAGCAGAACCGTGGCAGAGAGGCTCAGAAGCGAGACCCCCGTCAAAGAACGGAAGACGTTGTCGAGGATCCGTCTCACGCCCGCCGCGAACACCTCGTCCTCGCGCTGCTCGGCATGATATGCCTTGACGACGCGGATGCCGCCCAGCGTCTCGGCCAGCCTGCCCGTGACCTCGGAAGAGATCTGGCTGCGCTCCCGGAAGATGGGACGCAGCGTTCGGAAACCCTTTCGCAGGATCAGCCCGAACACCAGCACGATGCACACCGCCATCAGCGTCAGTCGCGGGCTGATCCGCATCAGGATCACAAACGAAAACACGGCGGTCAGCAGCCCCCCAAGAAACTCCACCAGCCCCGTGCCCACCAGGTTTCTCACGCCTTCCACGTCGTTCATGATCCGCGAGACAAGCTGCCCCGTCTTCTGGCTGTCAAAAAAAGAGACAGGCAGGCGGCAGACATGGCGCTGCACGCGCATGCGCAACTCGGAAATCAGCCTCTGGGCGGATTTCGACAACAACTGCGTGAGAGCGAAACCCGTCACCGCCTGCGCCGCCGTCGCCGCCAGCACCGCCGCCACCAGCGGCGCCAGCAGATCGGCGCGGCCTTTGGCCAGCACGTCGTCGATGAGGAACTTCGTGCTGGCAGGCAGCACGAGGCCGCACAACCGGCTCACCAGGATGAGAACAAGCCCCAGCAGCAGAACGCCGCGCCTCGGCCGCAGCAGATCGCGGATGTCCGGCCACACGCGCTTCCAGTCCAGCCTCCCGTCAGGCGATGCGCCGCGGGCGCGGCGTGGCAGGCGTTCGGCGTGGGGCAGTCCTCGCGGTACCATGAAACAATGAGAATCCTTCTATTGTCGCTGTTGTGCGCCGCTCTTTGGGGGCAGACTCCCGCTCCGGCGCAGAAGCCAGCCTCTGCCGACGACCCGGTCGTCTTCGAAGCCGGAGGCAGGAAGATGACCCGCTCGGAGTTCAATGATCTGATGAGCAACCTGCCCGCCAACCTGCGCCAACAGCTCGGCCCTGACACTCCGGAGACCCGCCGCCGCCTGGCGGAACAGCTCGGCGAGATCATGTCGTATGCGGCCGAAGCCCGCCAGCAGCGCGTCCAGGAGCAGCCCGCCGCGCGCGTCCAGCTCTTCCTCCAGCAGGAGAGCACGCTCGCCTCGCTTCTGTATCAGCATCTCGTCGAGACCTCCAGGCCCGCGGAAGCGGAACTCAAGGCGTGGTATGACGCCCACCAAAAGGAATTCGAAAACGCCTCGGCGCGCCACATCCTCATCCGCTTCCAGGGCTCCCGCGTCCCGCTGAAGGAAGGCCAGAAGGATCTCACTCCGGAAGAAGCGCTGGCCCGCGCCGAAGCCCTCCGCCAGCGCATTCTCAAGGGCGAGGACTTCGCCGCCGTGGCCAAGGCCGAGTCTGACGACACCGGCTCCGGTCAGAACGGAGGCGACCTCGGCACGTTCGGCCGCGGCAGAATGATTCCCGAGTTTGAAGAGGTCGTCTTTTCGCAGCCCGTGGGAGAGATCAGCCCGCCGGTGCGCACACAGTTCGGCTACCACCTGATCCAGGTGATGAAGCGCGGCACGCAGCCTCTGGAGGAACTCAGGGCGGACATCGAGAAGCGCCTTGCCACGGAGAACGCGGACAAGACCATGAAATCCGTCAAGGAGAAGAGCCGTGTGTTCCTCGACGAAACGTATTTCGGCAAGCCGCAGGCGGCCCAACCGTCGGCCGCGGCCCAACCGTCTAAGCCCAAACCCTGAGTTCCTTCTGGGGGATTTCTCCGGTTCAAGTTTGGAGTTTTCAGGAATTCCCTTAGGGCGCCCGCCCGCCGCACAATCGTACTTGTGACAAACCCTGCTGCTGACGAGAGGCGCGGTCTGCGGCGGCTGCCCCGGATAAGCCGGCTGCATGTGACGCTGACCAGTGTCAGCCGCCCGCTCGCTCTGAATGCACAGGTGACCGATGCGCACGAGTCAGGCATCGGCGTGCATGCGCCGCAGGCGCTCCGTCCGGGAGAAGTGGTGGTGGTGGAATCGGCCGCTGCCGAAAATGCTTTTGGCGGGCAGTTGCGGGCGCGCGGGGCGGTTCGCTGGTGCCACTCATCCCCGGGCGGCGGTTTTCGGGCGGGGATCCGCTTCCTGCCTGCGGAACCGGCGCCCTCCGCCGAACCTGCGGCCGTGGACTATTACGAGATCCTGCAGGTGAATCCGAAAGCCTCGCCGGAGACGATCCACCGCGTCTACCGTCTGCTGGCGCAACAGTTTCATCCCGACAACCGTGAAACCGGCGACGAGCGCATTTTCCGCCAGCTCGTGGAAGCCTATCGCGTGCTGAGCGATCCCGAGCAGCGCGCCGCGTATGACCTGAGCCACGCCGCCTTGCTGCAAGCCCGGTGGCGCGTGTTTCAGTCGCCGAAAGCCGCATTAGGGCCGGAAGCCGAGCGGCGCAAACGCCAGGGCGTGCTGCGGGCGCTGTACGCGAAGCGGCAGCAGGATCCTCATGCGCCCGGCGTGACGGTCTTTGAGCTCGAGGAGTTGCTGGGCATTCCGCGGGATCACCTGGAATTCACGCTCTGGTATCTGAAGGAGCGGGGGTTGCTGACCCGGGGCGACAACAACCGCTTCCAGATCACGGCAGCCGGCGTCGACTACGCGGAACAACTTGAGGAGAACAGCCGGCGCCGCGACATGCACGGCGGCGATCACCTGCTGCCTGCGCCGCACGGCGGCGCCGCCTAGGCGCGCCCACTACGGGCGGCTTTCAGCAAACACCGGCCGCACCTCCATGCCCGCGGCCAGTGGGTGATCTGCAGGCAAGGCGACGGCCTCGCCGGGTTGCAGCCCGCCGCGGACCTCCGCTTTCACTTCGCTGGCAAAGCCGATCTCCACCCGGCGCCACTCCAGCCGGCTGCCGTTCAGCACATAGGCGCCCATCTCATCCCCCCGGCGGCGCAACGCGGCTTTGGGCACGGTCACGGCGTTTTCCACCACCTGCGAACGGATCCGCACATTTACGTTGGCGCCGGGCGGCAGATCCAGCGACGGATTCTCGCACATCGCCCACGCTTCGCCCACCATGCGCGTCCCGAGCGGCGTGATCTGCGCGGGCATCTTCTCCACGCTGGCCTGCCATGTCCTGCCTGGCGCCGCGTCCCACGTGATCTGCACCGGGAGCCGTTCTCTCACCTTTCCCAGTTCCGGCTCGTCGACGTAGATCAGCACCTTCAGCTTGGCAATCTCGCCAACGCGCGCCACCAGGGAGCCGGCTTCCACCCAGTCTCCCTCCCGCACGGCAAGATCGTAGACCAGCCCGGCCCGGGGAGCGAGAATCCGGCATTGCTCGAGCCGGCGTTGCGCGTCCGACCATTGGCTCTCCGCTTCGCGCAGCCGCGCCCGAGCCGCTTCCAGATCAGTGTCGGCGACCAGCGCTGCGCGGCGCGTCCGCTGCGCCTTCAACTCGGACTCCAGTTGCGCCGCGCGGTCTCGCGCCTGGTTCAGTTCCGCCTGCGCCGCCGCCCCCTTGCCGGCCAGGCGTTCGATGGCGGCGGCGTCGCGCCGGGCGGCTTCCAGCTCGAGTTGCAGCTTGGCGATGCCGCCATCGATCTGCGCGAGCTCCGCCTGCCTGCCGCCCCGCTCCAGGGACCGCAGCTCGGCCAGGGCGGCGTCGGCGCGCGCCCTCGCGGCTGTAACGGCGGCCGTGGCATCGCTCTCGTCGATCTGGACAAGCAGCGCCCCGGCCTGCACCCTCGCGCCCCGCTCCACGACCACGCGCTGAATCCTTCCTGCACGGGCCGCGCGCACCGGCGACCACTCGGAGGGTTCGGTCTTGCCATTGGTTGTGAGAACACTGACCAGAGTCTCCCGGCCTACGCGCGCGAACGGCACCTCGGGCGGCGCCGGCTTTCTGGTGGCCAGCCACAAAATCGCCGCCGCCATCAGCACGGCCGCCCCCAGCAGGGTCCATCGTTTCATCGCCACAGGCTCCCCGTTACAAACCTTCGCTCTATCCTCGCACGCGCACGCACCACAGGAACAGCAGCCGCCACTCGGCCATCTGCACGGCCCGCGCCAGCCGCTCGGCGTCCGAGCCCGGCTTGCCCCTCGCCCGCGCGCAGAAACGGATGAAGTCTTCCGCGTCCCATCGCTCGCCGGGATGCCAGCCCGCTGCGGCGTGGCTTTGCGACAACTCGCGCGCCTCATCCAGCAGCGCGGCGTGCACCGGATGGCTTCCTGCGGCCCGGAACCAGTAGCCGGCATTCCAGTCGTCCGGCTCCTGCCGGTGGAGGATGCCGTGCCAGTAGCTGCCTTCTTTCGTGGGCAGATCTTGCGCCACCTGATGGCATGCGTCAAAATGCCGGAGATAAAGCCAGAGCCCCGCCAGCGCGCCTTCAGGGCTGTATGCGCCGGGGAACAGATCTTCCGCGCTCCTGCGGCGGATCGCCTCCACTGCCGGGTCCTTCACGGGATTCCGGCAAACCAGGGGCATTTCGTACCCATCGCCCGCGGACAACAGCGCCTCTGCTGCCTCCCGCGAAAGCGGCAGCCCCTCCAGCCACTCAAGAATTCCGCTCATTTCCTGGCGCTCTCGCCGAAAAACAGCTCAAATCATTCAACCATGCAATCCGTGAAACGCGTCTGCGATTTCTTTTTTCGCCTCGGGCGTTAATGGCGCCAGCGGCAGCCGGCACGGTCCTCCGTAATAGCCGTTCAGGTCCATGGCGTACTTCAACCCGGGAATGCCGTGTTTTGCGGTGACGAGAACCGCCGCCCGCGCGATCCGCCGCTGCCAGTCCATCGCCGCGTCGAATTCTCTCTGCCGGTGCGCCTCCCAGATGGCGATCACCGAATAAGGCGCGGCGTTGGCATAGGCCAGCACCGCCCCCGCGGCGCCCACGGCCAGAGATGGCGCCAGGGTGGGGGCCGAACCGACCAGCACCTGGAATCCCGGCTTCGATTCCCGGATCATTTGCATCACTTTTTCGATATTTCCGCTGCTTTCCTTGATGGCAATGATGTTCGGGTGATGACTCAATTCAGCCACCGTTTCCGCCGGAATATCCACGCCGGTCGCCTGCGGCCAGTTGTAAATCATGACGGGAATCGGGCTCCCGTCGGCCACAGCGCGAAAATACAATGCCTGCGCCGGGCCATTGTGGATCAGGTTCTTGTAATAATGCGGCGTCCGCACCATGGCGGCTTTGTAGCCCATCTCCGCGGCGCGGCGCGTCAGCTCCAGCGTCTCTTTCACGCTCTCCACGCCCGTGCCGCACAGCAACAGCTTTTCCGCAGCGGCGTGTTTCGCCGCCAGTTCGAACATCCGGAGCTTCTCCTCGAACATCAGGTGGACGCTCTCGCCCGTCGAACCGCACACGACGTACCCGGCGAGTCCCGTGCGGTTCCATTTTTCGATGTTGTGGGCCACCTTGGCCTCGTAGATCTCGCCGTCGGCGTTGAACGGCGTGGTGATGGGGGGAAAGATGCCGTGGAGCTTCATCAGTTACCAGCGTAGAAAACTGAAAGGCCCGGCGCGGGCCGGGCCCTTCCGGGTTCCGGGATGAGGCGGGCGCTCAGCGGCCGATGTTGATCAGCGTGAACAGCGCCAGCGACTCGATGAATGCGAGGCCCAGAATCAGGAGGATGCGGATGGCGCCCGTCGCTCCCGGGTTCCGTGCGATGCCCTCGACCGAGGCTGCGATGGCTTTGCCCTGCGCCAGCGCGCAGACGCTCGAAGCGATCGCCATGGCGAACGCGCCCGGCAGAACAAACACGCCGCCGGACTGCTGTCCCTGTTGCGCGAATGCCGGCGCGGCCAGAAGCAGCAGCGCCGCCAGAATCAGAAAGTTGCGGACTTGCATCGGGGTTCTCCTTGCTATGAATTGGCCCTCAGGAGGTGGTTGCGCACCGTGCGTTGGGACGCCGGGGCCTCACACTGACGGCCGATGATGCCCAAAATCAATGCCCTTCATGCGCCACGGCTTCGCCTACGTACACCATGCCGAGCATCATGAAAATGAATGCCTGAACGAAGGAAACAAACACGTGCAGCGCCATGAACACCACCGGCACCACCCACGGCGCCATGGCCAGAAAGCCCAGCGTCACCTGCTCGCCCGCCAGCATGTTGGCGTAAAGACGGATGGTGAGTGAAACCGGCCGGATCAGGTGGCTGATCACTTCCAGCGGGAACATGAACCAGGCGATCAACAGGACGGGGCCGCAGAAGTGTTTCAGGTGCCCCAGCAGCCCCTGTTCCTGAATGCCTTGGCCGTTGTAATAGAAGAATGTCGCGATCGCCGCCCCGGCCGGCACGAAGTAATACATCGTCGGCGATTCGAACGAGGGGATGATGCCCAGCAGATTCGACGTGAGAATGAACAGGAACACCATCGCGAACCACGGCAGCCGCTTGCGGTAGCCGTGCCCGATGATGTCCCTGGCCAGATCGGCGATGAAGCCGTAGATGGCTTCGATCACAAGCTGGAACTTGCCCGGACGGTCCACGCTGAGCGAAGCGCGCAGCGCGAGGGCGGCGAGACAGAGGACCAGGATGACGAGAATCTCCATGGCCATGTAATTCGACCATGGCCTGGAAGGGTCTTCCGTATGAAAGCCAACCAGTTGGAAGAGGGCGTTGGCGGGCGCGGCCAGGTACCGGTTCAGCAGCGCCGTGAACCACAATTCATGCTCGTGCATAGAAAAGCTCGATCAGGACTTCGATGGTGGCGGCCGTCAGCGCGACGGTGAGGCCGGAGGCGAGCGCAACGCGCGTGCCCCCGCAAATCTCCAAGATAACATAGGCGATTCCGCCAAGAATCAGCACGCGGAACACATGCGAGGCGAGCCGCACCTTCTTCACCGGGCGCCCTTCCGCGGCAGCTTGCAGATCTTCCACCATCCTGTGCAGCAGCCAGAAGGACAGCCCCGCGATGCCGGCCCCGCCCAGGAAACTCAGCATCGCCGCGGTGTCGCCGAACACCCACCATGCCGCGCCGCCGGCGGCGGTCACCGCCACCGCGATCCAGCCGATGCGGCCAATGACGCGGTTGTACTCGAGGTCCTTCATTGCCGTTTGTCGAGTCCCTCGATGCGGACCGCTTGCCGGAACGTTTCGTACATCCCGGCGGCGCACCCAAGGATCAGTCCGATCAGATACAGGTATCCTGTCCCGTATCTTTGATCCAGCCAGTCGCCGATCTTGTAGCAGACGAACCCGCTGATCGGCGTCACAAACGCCAGGCCGGCATACGCCCCTGCTTTCGCGTAAGGGCTCAGCCCCTTCCGTTCCTCCTGCTGTTCTTCCACGCCTTCAGTGTACGCCCGGGGGCGCGCAGGCGTACCGCGCGCCCGCCTTTCAGGCGGGTTCCCGCGCCCCGCGATGTTACAATGAAGATCAAATCTCCGCTGGCGAAGTGGCGGAACTGGCAGACGCACCGGACTCAAAATCCGGCGGACCTCACGGTCCATGTGGGTTCGACCCCCACCTTCGCCACCACCGAATCCCCAAGTTTTTGTATTGACAGGGCTTACAGCTTCGGCTGTTCTCTTGGTGTCTGTATTAGCGCGAAAATTGACACCAGGGGTCAGCCCAATGAAGCTGCGCAGAAGCATCTGCGTCATCAAGAAAGTCCGCCTCGGCCCCGGCCGCTGGCAGTTCGTCTCCCTCCCCCGCAAGGGCAACACCTGGCTCTGGGACCCGCGCCCCGGCCTCTACCTGATCGAGTGGTGGGAGGGGCCGCGGCGCAGGCGCGAGAGCGCCGGACAAACGCCGATGGAAGTGCTCCACGCCGTCCGCCGCAAACAGCTCGAACTGGCCGGTCAGGTCGTGCTCGGCAACGAGCCGGACGCGCCGGCAGGCGCTGCTGGGGCGCCAGTGCTCGAACAGGGTTCTGGGTCGACAGCGGCGTTCTCACAAG
>Ga0308414_1000214_pt1 | contig 36898 bp, 48 predicted proteins | sample HotsprSampleOS50_FD_205667 | JGI IMG/M metagenome (GOLD analysis project Ga0308414, IMG submission 205667) | Hot spring phototrophic mat microbial communities from Octopus Spring, Yellowstone National Park, Wyoming, United States - 20090730_OS50 ... | reverse complement strand
CTGTCGCTGACCCCAGACGACCAGGGCCGTATCCTCCCGCTCCTCATCCGCCACACCCCCGACGAAGACTGACACCTGGGAGAGAGGCCTTCTGCCCTCTCTCCCTCCCGACCTCTCTCTCCCTACCGCTCTCCCTACCCTCCTCCACCGCTCCCCTCTCCGCTCCACCCACGGACGGCCTGGGCAATCGTCGGAATGCCGTGGTCGCCAACGGTCTCCCGACCTGGTCTCCAGGATCCCGTCGGATTCCCACGGGAGTCCGGACTTTCCGGGACGCCCCACTTTCTCCGTCGGGTTCCCACGGTCCCAGTAGTCTTCTGTTACGTTCCACTCTTCCCCACGGAAAACCTGGGGCGTCCGAGTGAAAAACGCCTAGATTCACGACGCCTTCCAAGGCGGAACACCAAGGGCTGATGACACGCGGGAAACCCACCGGACTGGTGACAGGTGGAGGTGGGAGTCCGTCGTCCGTCGCCGGTCGTCCGTCGCCTCCACTCTCCTCCACCGCCGTCGTCGTCCGTCGGTCTCCCGTCCGTCTCTCCCACACCATCCTCCCGGACGTCCAGACGGACAGGACGGTCGGGTTGGGGCGAGAAGGGAGCTGCAACGGGGTGGGGTGGTGATGGGGTACCGACCCCTGACCACCCCACCCATGTGTGGCGAGTGAGGGGCTTTGCCCCTTACCGACACACCAGCTCCCTCAGTCAGGCGACCGAGCGAGCGAGCGAGTGGGTCGGTCGGAGGTCGGAAGGCCTGTAGGTCGGACGAGCGAGTGGAAGGCCTGACGGTCCTACTACTCCTCCTAGGTCCGACGGTCCGTCGGTCCGTAGGTCTGTAGGTCTACTGGGGACAGTTAGGATGTCAGGGGGTCTATACCCCCGTCACATCCTAACTGTCCCCTCTACTCTGACGGACGGACGGTAGGTCTGTCTGTCTAATTTTTTTTTCTATCTATCTAATCTATCTGCTAGGTCTGTCCGTTCGTCCGTCTACCCGTCTGTCCGTCTACCCGAAGGTCTACTGGGCATAGACGGGATGTCAGGGGGTCTTTACCCCCATCACATCCCGCCTATGCCCTCCGATCGGACGGTCTGCGGGTCTGTTAGGTCTATCGGGTCTGTAGGTCTGTAGGTCTGTAGGTCTATTAGAGGGGCGGGGTGTTTGAACAACCGACGGTCGGACGGACGGTCTGCGGGTCAGGGGGTCGGACAGGAGGCCTGACGGTCTGTGGGGTGGCAGGGGAGTTTGTCGCCTTGGAGGTCGCCTTGAATCTATGGGGATTTACCGCGGACGCACCGGATTCTCGTAGGTTTGCCTGGGCAGGCAGTACAAAACTACTGCGGGCGTAGGAAGTGGGTGGGAAACGTGGGGCGTCCGCGGTAATTTCGTCTGCCCTCGGTCTGGCGTCGGAGGTGGCTGTGGGTGGGAGGTCCGGTAGACACGACAAACGCCGTCGTACTGTGACGTGAGGCTATGCGTTCGTCGCACGGGAATTCCTATGGCGATTTACCGCGGACGCACGGGATTCTAGACGGGTTTCTACGGAAGGCAACAATAGACTACTGGGGTCCATAGAACCGTACGGAAAACGTGGGGCGTCCGGGAAAGTTGTCGTCTGTCCGGACGTCCCGTGGATTCCGGGTGGACACACGGTCTCCCAAGGGGAAACCGATGGGAAAGTCGGAAAGTGGGTGGGAGACCGTGTGCGTCCGGGAAGGTCAGACGTCCAACGGTGGGATGGACTTGGTCTCGCGCTCCACCAAAGGTGCCACGGACTTCCACCACTCCGTGTCGGGTCGGAGGCAGCCACCGTAGTGGACGACGGTCGTCGTGGTGACCTGGCGAACTCCACGCATCTCCACACACATATGGCGAGCTCGGCTCACCGCTAGTGCGCCCCTCGCGTTCACCGGTGGCGACAGGAGGGTGGTCACGACCTGCTCCGTGAGGCGTTCCTGGAGCTGCAGGCGTCTGGCGAAGGTGTGCACGATGCGGTTCAGTTTGCTGAGCCCCAGGACGTGGTCGGATGGGACGTACGCCACCGTCATCGTCCCGAAGAAAGGTAGGAGGTGGTGCTCGCAGAGCGAGTAGAACGGGACGTTGACGATGACCACCTCCCCATTCCCGTGGTCTACGTCGTCGTCGGGGAAGAGCTTGAGGTGGTCCGTGACGTCCTGGCGGTAGCCCTCTAGGCAGTCGTAGAGGGCCTTGACGAACCGGTTTGGTGTGTTGGCTCGGACCTCGTCGTCCACCGGTAGCGTGGCGAGGAAGGTGCGGATGGTGTCCGCTAGTGCGACCAGCTCTTTGGGTAACCCGTCAAGGTCGTATGGTGTCTTCATCGTCGTCTCCTGTGGGTGGACCAGGCGGCACCTTGCCTTCCACCGCCTGGTCCGGGTGTGTTACTCCACGAGCGTGCACTCTATGGGTGCCCCTATCGTCACCGCAACCAACAGGTCGTGTGGGGACGTGAAGTGGGTGGATGCGAACGTGGATGGACCACCGGTGTGTAGGACGGTGAAGACGATGCGGCCATCTCGTTGCTCCGCCACCAGCTCATAGGGCCCGTTGATGACGCGGACCTGTTCGTGCGTCTGCCCTATCTCCGGGTTGGGTTTGATGATGAGTTTGATGGGGGTCATAGGTGTGTCACCTCCTTGTTAGGTTTTGGGTTTAGGTCAAAGGCGAGCCACCACTCCGTGAACGTCTTACCGCCAAGAGAGCGTTCCTTGGTAGCGACAATCCACAGGGGTGGTACGTGTCGAGAGAGGTCCTGGAAGAGGTCGTACGGTGTCGGCCACGCATCCGACCGGGTGGAGATGATGAAGGTGGACGCACCACACTCGGCACAATACGACATCCACCGGAGGAGCTTCTGAGTAGGGTAGGCTGCTCCGTACGGCCACCACAGTGGTTCCCTCCTGACGCCAGAGATGAGGTATCCGACGTGGAAGAGGAACTCGTAGGTCTCCGGTGGTTTCTCTGGAATGGGCCAGATTGGGTCTACCCACACGACCGCACCAGGTTCTACGGGGATGGTCCAGTGGGGTTGAGCGAGGTCGGTCTCGGTCACCGTGACTTTCGCCTTCGGCTTACCAGCCGACCTCTGCGCTCTATGCAACCGCCTGAGAAGGTAGGTATACGCAAGGGTTGGCGTGATATCCCTTAGCTTCACACCACCATCCGCAGTGGTTGTGCTCCACCCATAGGTTCTGAAGCTGCAGCTGGTGAGGAACGCACCGACGATGGCTCTTGCGACATCCGTCTCCTGACAGAGGATACCATCCAGGTACGCCTTCGTCTCATCCGGTAACGGCAACTTGTCCTCCTGACAGACGCGACCGTAGACGGGTACGACGTTATCTGGGTACAAGCGGTGGGTGATGGCTTCGTACTCCTTCGGTAGAGTTGGGTCGCAGAACACCATTCGGTGGTGACTGGTTACGAGTGGGTTCCAGTCGTTGATGGTGCACGGGATGCCCTTCTTCACCGCAACGGTAGCTGGAACCCGACCACTGCCACAGGTTAGGTCCACAAAGTACGGTGCCGACTCAATCAACGACCGCATAGGTTGCGGTAGGTTGTCCCACCACTGAACTCCCCAATACGGTAGGGTGTAGAACCACATTTCGCTTGGGGCGTTTGGGACTTTGGTCACCATAGAACCACCTTCCCACCAGATAGGCGTTCGTATCTGTGGGTGACTGACTGGTCGTTGACGATGGCAACACACAGGTTATTGACCTGGTCTGTCATCACCAGGTGCTGGAACGATTTGCCGTAGCGTTCTCGTAGGACACTCTGGAGTGGTTCTCTTGGGTCCCACTCTGGTGCCGCAGGTACCAATCGGTATTGGTTGCTGAATGACATCGTTCGTCCTCCTACTCAAGTTTGAAACACCCGAACTCGTCTGTGAGCGTGCTTTTAGAGAACGTAGACCGTACGGGTGTTTTGTCCCTCCACAGGAGTTCGTGGTGTTTTTGGAGGAGGTTGTAGACGGTCTCCACTGGAGGGTAGTTGGTGGATTGTGTGGAGACAACGAAGAACTTGGCGCCCAACGATTTGGCGTTGTGCATCCACTTGAGGACGTCTCCAACAATCTCCTCTGCTGGTTGTTTGCGAGTCCAGAACCTTGTCGTTGGTGATGGTGGTAGTTGGTGTGTGATGTGACCAAGGTGCGTGAGGAACTCGTACGGGTTCTTTGAGCCAGCTGAACTGTTCGCTTCGTTCCACGGCCAGGCTGGGTCTGTGTAGACGACCGTGTTCTCTGGGAAAGGTGGCCACGTGGTTGGGTCCCAGGTGAACAAGTCGGTGTTGTGGACACGACAGAGGTGTGGTTTGGTGTGCGCACCATATTGGTATAGGATGTGGATTCTCTGAATGACCCACGACCGAACGGTGTTCGGTGGAATGGTTGACACGAGCGCTTTTTCTGTTGTCGTCTTCGCCCACCCATACCCTCTATAGCTACAGTGGGTAAGGAGTGAAGCTGCTACTGCTGCACGTAAGATGAAGGTCGGTAGTGGTCCTTCGCGTGTCGTAAGACCGTCTAGGTACTGTTTGGTTTCTGTGGGTAGTAGAAGTTGGTGGTCTTGTGTGATAAGACCGTCTACCGGTTGCACCTTCAGCGGGTCAGTTATCTCTGTCGCCAACTCCAACCACTCTGACCACGGTTTGGAAGGCCAAGGGAACGTGAAGACCGAACGGTGGTACGACACCACATACGGGTTGCGGTCGTTGATTACTACGGGTACTCCCAGCTCCGTGTGGACGTGGTATGGGTATCTACCACCACCGGCTGTTAGGTCGGCGTACGCTCCTTGTTCTGCTATCAGGTCCATCAGTCTCCGTGGATAGGTCTCCACGAGTTGCGTTCCCCAGTAGGGTGCGGTGTACGCCCGCTTCGGTTTTGGATTGGTCATCATCATCAGACACCTCGCTTTGGTCCAAAGGTTAGGACGTGCCACTGAGGTAGCACGCGAACATCCGACCAGATATCATCGTGGTCGGCACAGATGGTCTCCCACAACCACCTACCGCGGTCTAGGATGGATTGGACTGCTTCTGGTGTTTGGTCGGTCCCCACTTGAATCGTTTTGGACGAGAGGTAGGCATCCAGTTTGTGGTCTCTCAGGAAGTACAGTAGGGACTTCGTCCACTCCAGGTCAATCTCGTCCATCACCACAACCTTCAGGTGGTGTGGGATGTCGCTGGGTACGGACTTGACCCACGTCTCTGCAGATTCGTGGTCGTAGACCATTTGGGATGACGGTGGTTTGGGTGACCACACTACCACATCCGGTTCACCCAGCAACCAGAACCACTTCGGTGCCTTTGTTGGGTCACCTTGCGTCTCTATGCAGATACGCCACCAATCCCCGTGAAGGTGTGTGATGAGGTCCGCGAGGTTATGGATACAGGGGTTCCCACCACTGAAGGTCACCCACGGTACGAACTCTCGGTACGCTTGAATGGTCTTCGCAATCTGCTCTGGGGTCATCCACGTCGCATTCGCTTTGACCTCCTCTGGTAAGACCGCATAGAGGGTATCGCACCAAGAGCATCGGTAGTTGCACCCACCGAACCGCACGAACATCGTTCGGTATCCGATGAGTGGACCTTCTCCTTGCAAGGTTGGACCGAAGATTTCTATGATGGGTAGCGGTTTACTCATCTGGGTCCTCCCATATGGCCTCGGCATACGAATCTGGAGATTCCCATACTCGGACTCTGGTGATGGGTAGGCCAAGGTCTCTACCTACTCGGACTAGGACTGCTGCGATGTTCTCCACGGTGGTCTCCACCCCGGTGGAGAATGGCCACAGGTCGTTCAGGATTCTATGGTCCCAATTGGACTCGCACCAGTCCTTTAGCTTCCGTAGGTCTGCGAAGTCTACGACCCATCCCTCTTCGGTGAGGGTCTTCGTCTCGGCGACAACCTCCACGACGTAATTGTGGCCGTGGAGCCTGGCGCACTTATGGCCAGGTGGTACTCTCGTCAGCTGGTGACCAGCTGCAAAGTGGAACCGTTTGCATATCCGATAGGTCATTTGGTTCCTCCTACGCTATATATTATAATATACTCTCCTGGGTAGAATCAAGGGGTCGCCCGGAATTTCGGTGGAATTTCAGGGGAATTTCTGGGATTTTCAGGTGGATTTCACGGAAAACCCTTGATTTTTCTATGGGTGATACATTATAATATATAGCAGTATGCACACACGCATACAGATGGAGGACCAGTATGATAGTACGAGCTGACTTTTCGGAGCTGTCACCTCAGGTGGCACCAGGCGAGTATCGTGCGGTGATTCGGTCGGTAGAACAGCGCGTGAGTCAAGCTGGCCGGCCGTACCTCGAGTGGAGTATCGCTGTGCAGTACAACGGGCGTGAGGTTCCCATTCGTCACGGGACGCCGTTGTCTGGTGCGGGTGTATGGCGACTTTCACAGCTGCTGAACGCAGTTGGTATCAACGTGCAAGGTGGCCTTGTGGACTTTGACACCTCTCACGTTCTAGGTCGTGAAGTGATGGTCACGATAGAGAACCGTGAGTGGGAAGGCCAGACGAGACCAGAGATTGTTCGGATTGTGCCGGTCAGTGGAGCACCAGTGCCAGCACCAGCTGCTGGTCAGGCTCCACCGCCACCTCGTGCACCGGGTCAAGTACAAACCGTGACCGTTGGCGGTGACGTTGACGTGTTCTCTGAAGGTGGGTAATGCGATGAGGTTCCAACGCGTGCTTGGAGTTGGACCAGCTCAGACGGAGTACGCGGTGGTCGGAGAGGCACCAGGTCCGGAGGAGGCCTCGGTAGGGATGCCGTTTGTGGGCCCCTCCGGACGGTACCTCCGGGACGTTCTCCGTCGCTATCGGTCGGAGGAGGATACCTATATTACAAACGTGGTTCTGGAGCCGTATCTACCAGGTACTCCTCCTTCGGCGGAGGTTGTGAAGGCGAACGTTCCCAGACTTCTGTCCGAGTTGCAGGAACGGGGTGTCCGATACGTTCTGGCGCTCGGACATACTGCGGCTACCGCGTTTGGGTTGCGTGGTGCAGTCCAGGACCTACGGGGTAGGTGGTATCAACTTCAGGGGTTCTGGGTACTGCCCACGTACCACCCCAGTGCAATCATTCGGTCGGATAGGTGGCACCAAGTGTTTGAGTTGGACGTGCGGAAGTGGTCCACACAACGACCGGAGGAACGTCTGACGTTCCAAGTGGATGAGACTGGTGCACCCGTGGTGGACTATGTCGTCGTGACCGATGCATCCAGTCTACGTGAGCTCCACCAGTTGGGAGAGGTGGTTGCGTTTGACGTGGAGACCGCAGATATACCACTTACCGCAGAGATGATATTGTGTGGGTTCTCTGATGGGAGTCGTACGGTCATCGTACCGAGGGAGTTCACTGAGGACCCAGAGTTCTACGCCTTTCTAGGTAGTGGCCGTCGGTTTGTTGCTCATAATGCGTCCTTTGAGATGTTGCGGTGGTGGTTCTGGTGGGGTGACAAGGTAGCGTGTCCGGAGATGGACTGCACCCTGCTAATGGCGTACACTTTAGATTCAGACCAGTCTATGGGTGGTGGGTTGGAGGCGTTGTGTGGGTACTTCTGGGACGTGAGTTGGAAGCACCTTATTCAAAAAGAGTGGCGTAAGTCGTTCTCGTTGGTACCACCGGACATCTTGGCGAGGTACAACGCTATAGACTGCGTGATGACGTATAGGTTGTATGAGGAGTTGTGCAAGTGGATGGACAAGGAGGATACGTGGCAGTTGTACCACTTCTTACGGGAGGCGAATTGGTATCTGACTCAGGCCAGTTACCGTGGTCTGACGGTGGACTGGAGTGTCGTTCGGGACGAGGTTAGTAGGTGGAATGAGGAGCTCACGAACGAGGTACTGCCCGCGTTGAGTGTGAACCCGTTCTCTCCTCAGGCCCTGATGAAGATGTTGAAGGAGTGGGGAGTCAAGTTGGACCCAGGGACACCAACCGGTCGGGAGGCGTTGAAGAGGTATCTGGAGCGGGAGAATCTCAGTCGGGAGCAACGTCGGGTGCTCGAGCTCGTGGTACGTGCTAGGCGGTTGAAGCAGTTGGTGAACGTTGTGTCCGATTGGGAGAAGTGGGCGGGAGCGGATGGTGTACTTCACCCAGTCTACAAACTACACGGGACGGTGACTGGTCGGGTGTCCACAGAGAGACCCACCGTTCAGAACATACCGTCAGTTGAAGCGGCAGATGAGGACCAGTTGGTGTTACGGAAGGCGATTCGTGCGAGGGATGGGTACCAGTTTCTGGAGGTCGACTACAGTCAGTTGGAGTTGGTGGTTGCCGCCGTGCTGTATGAGGAACCGATGTTACAGGAGTGGATACGACGTGGGGAGGACCTACATACTCTCGCGACACAACAGATTATGGGTGTCCAGAACGTGACACCAGACCTCCGAAGAGAGGCCAAGATGATTGTGTTCGGGTTTCTCTACGGGCGGTCTATTGATAGTATTGCGCGAGAGATTGGCCGGTCGTATGACGAGACTGCGCAATTGGTACAGCGGTTCTTCTCCAAGTTCCCCAAGCTCAAGGAATGGGAGAACCGATTGGTTGAGGTTGTGCGTGCGGGTGGTGAGATTCGTACCGTGTTTGGTAGACGGAGGAGGTTCCAACCCGGGAACTCTCACGCTGGTAAGTTCGTCAACTTCCCAGTACAGTCTACGGCGAGTGATGTGACTCTGAAGGCGCTCATTCGGGTCAAGAAGAAGTTCCCACAGGTCCACCCACTCGTGTTCGTACACGATAGCGTACTCTACGAGGTACCTGAGGAGGCTTGGGAAGAGGTGGTCCCAGGTATCCTTCTGGAGATGGTCGGGAAGGGGTTTGGGGTCTGTCCACTGCGCGTGAAGGCGAAACAGGGGTACCGATGGGATTCGTTGGTAGAGTTCGCTGTAGCGGGTACTGGTGAGGGTGTTCAGTATCTGTCTGACGAACCGAAGAAGAGTGGGGTTGTTTCTCCGAAGCCGAAGGGGGAAGATTGGTTGCCGGAACCGGATGTCGATTTCGGGCTTCGGGACCTGATGTCTTTGGATGAGGAGGCCGACGAGTGATGGAGTTGGAGAAGGTTTGGTTTTGGGTTGTGGAGGGGAAGGTACCACCACACTGGTTCCCTAGGCTCTGGTGTGTAGCTGGTGGGAATAGGCCAGCTAGGTGGTACCCGTCTCCTTCGGATAGTGTACTGTCACCCAAGCTGCGGAAGCTACTCGTTCGCCTTGCGAATGGAGTAGTACGAGATTCAGAGGTTGCAGACGCGTACAACGCGGCTTACGTGTTACGCAAACACGGTGTACCCATTAGGCGGATAGCTGGTGGGTACGAGATTCCAAACGATGGAGGAGGAACAGAATGAGGTTCGTTCGGTGGATCGTGCGGCACATCGTGCACGCGTTTCGGTTGTATAGGTGGACTTGGATGCTTCTAAGGGACACGTACCCAATCGTGAAAGGGGTCCTATTGTACGGGACTCGCAAGTACGGTTGGGGTGACGCGTGGTTGTATGAATCGGTGGAGTCTCACTTGAGTCACGCGAGTAGGCACATCCAGGAGTTCCTACAGGACCAGGACAACGTGCGACACCTGCACCACGCAGTCGTTCGGGTGTTGATGGCTGTGGTGGTCTTCGTCGGGAGGCACGAGCAGTGATAGACGTGTACGCTATCGGTGGACCTGGGTTGGCGTGGGGTCTGGGGAACAAGTGGCGGCACTGGATGGTGATTCTCCCAGACTCCGACGACCTCCTGGGTCAGTGGGTTGCGTGGAGACGTGCGTTCCCAGATGCCCACGTCATACTAGACCCACCCATCTGGGAGAGGAAGACGTGGTCCGTGCTCCGATGGAAGCGTGCCGTTGAGTTACTGAACCCCAACGGTGTGGTGGTACCAGACGGTATTCGGGATGGTGTTCCGTTCGTGATGTGGGACCTCCTGGAGTACCTACTGGAGCGACCGTGGATTGAACTCTACCTACCACTGCATATGGAGTTGGTGCAGGAGTACCAACGGCTACCCAAGGATACACTTGCTTCAATCGTTGGCGGTATACCACTCCCAGGGTTAGGTGGTAGGGATGCGACTGTACGTGAGTGGCAGGAAGTGTTACCTGAGGTTGGTAGGTATCACCAGCTTGGGATGCCACGGTCTGGAGAAGTGTTGGTTGGTGTTCAGTCTGTGGATACAGCCAAACCGGTGACTGCGGCCATCTGGGGTATGACCTGGTCGGAGTATGTGACTGCGGAGGTGAAACCGAAGCGGCCACCGTTCCTGTTTGAGTGGATACCCGCGACACCGTTGGAGCAGCAGTTGGTGTTACGGAACCTACACGACGCACAACGCTATGCGGAGGATGCGAGTAAGGCTCGTCCCAGGCGCGGTAGGCCCCCATCTCGCGTGGCACAACGCAAGTAGGATGTGGACGGTGACCGTGCCGTGGAATTGGACAGTCGAGGAGGTGGTTCAGTTGTTCACAACGGAGGCGTTGAGGGAATGCGAACCGGTGAGTTCGTTGGAGTACCGGTATCGGAAGAAGCGAACGCTGTCACCACAACGATACCGACGATGGAAGAAGGAAGGTGGTGTGGACCTACCGTGGTCCATCTCAGACATACGCGTTCGTCTGATGGTAGCAGACGACGAACGTAAGGAGGTGAAGACGGATGTGGTTCTTTAGGATGACCGTTGGCGGAGTTAGAGACGCACTGAACGCTAGTGCGACGATGTTGTTGGTATTCTCGCTACTCAAGATAGCCGTTCTACTGTCGTTCCCACTCCCACAGGAGTTCGTCTTCGGTGGTTTGTTGGGGAGCTTTCTGTGTCTCGCGCTGTGCGTATGGGCGTTCTTCCTCGTACACGAGATACGTACGGGTGTCTTTCGCGTGGACTCCATTCGTGGGGTGTTCGTACTGTTCACCCTCCTGTTCACACTACAGATTGGTGGTGCTGTCTGGTGGGTTCTGCAAGCTGGTCCTAACCCAGAGAGGGCGATACAGGGCATTCTCATCGCTAGTGCGTTGGTGCTTGCAGCCGCTCGTACTCTCTACTACGCGATAGACTTGTCCTTCGTGGAGGAAGGTGAATGAATGTTAGCCCAGAGGAGATTGTATTCACCGGACGTCAGTGGGGTGATTGGCAGGAGTGTTATTGTCCACTCCACTCGGATGCGACGCCAAGTGCGGGGTACAATTCCCGGCTTGGTGTCCTCCACTGCTTCGTCTGTGGGTGGCATCCCGTCGTGGAGGAGCAAACCCATCGGGAGGAATCTGACCAGAGTGAGTATATCTCGGAGGTCGAACGGAGGTGGTCTCAGCTTCCACGAGCGGCTGGTTGGCCTGACGCGTCAATCCTCCGATGGTACCAGGTGGAGAGAGGAATACGACCGGAGATGTTCTCGCTCGTTGGAGCAAGGCTCAGCTCGAATGGGACAACTGTCTACATCCCATCGTTCAAAGGGAACGTGTTGCAGTCGGTACGTGTACGGTCAGAACGTGGACGGTGGATGTTTGGGCACGCGGTACCGTTTGTGGCGAGGTCCAGTGAGCAGGACGTCCGGACGATTGTCTGTGAAGGTGAAACAGACGCGCTTGCGTTGGTACAGCAACCGCTACCAGATGGAACTCGCGTCGTTGGGACGCCTGGGACGGTGTGGAAACGGGAGTGGTCGTATGTGCTCACCAACGAGGTCCTCATATTGCCACAGGCGGATGAACCTAGTCGGTCGTGGGCGGAGAAGATTCGGCAGCAGTGCCCACACGCACGCATTCTATGGATTCCCGGTGGCGGGTTGTTCAAAGATTGGGCGGAGTTGCTACACCGGTGGGATGCAGGTCCGTCGGAGTTGTGGCAACTGCTGTACGACAAACCGCTGCCGACCTATGCCGAGTTGGAGTGGATTAGGGCTATGCAAGTAGGACAACCTTTGATACCGGATGTGATGTTTCGGGGCGAGAGGTGGCTTTTTCTGGGTACACCAAAGTCCTTCAAGACCACCCTCGTCCTCCGAACGCTCTCGCAGGGGATGAATAGGCAACCGATATGGGGAGTCCCTGGCCTATATGCGGAGTGGAATGTGGTCGCCTGCGTTCTCCGTGAGGGTGGTTTTCACACGTGGTTACGTGCGATTGACCAGAACCAGTCTAGTGGGTGGCACTTCTGGTTGGGTCCACTTTCTCTCGACGACCCGGCGTCCCTAGAGGGTTTCGCTAAGTGGTTGACCACAATACGACCGGATGTGGTCGTCTTGGACCCGTGGTCCAAGTTCTTGAGTGGTGACGAGAACGAAGCGTCCACCCATCGTAGGGCACTGGATGCGGTTGACCGTCTTCGCGCACTCGTACCGTATGCGACGTGGTGGATTGTACACCACACGCACAAAGGTGTAACTCAAACACCATCGGAGGTAAGTAATGTGTATCTGTTGTCTCGTGGACACTCTACTCTCCCAGCGGAGGTGGATGGTGTCGTTCTCATCCGTCGTATGGACGAGAACGCGGAGACGGTCGTACCACGTGTCCAGGTCGTGATGGATGGCCGGTCGTATTCGTGGGCGATGCGGGAGTTCCTGTTGGAGCGGTACGGTACGGACTTCGTGTGGGTCGGAGGTGTTGGTCGTGAGTAGGAAGTTACGGGAGACCCAGTTGCAGTGGCGACTGTGTGACCAGCTTCAGGGTCGTGGGTGTTTGGTGTACGCATCACTCATACAACGCCACGCCGTGTGGAGTGCACCGGTGATGCGTGGGTTCCCCGACCTGGTGGTGGTGTGTGGTGATACGTTGGCACTAGTGGAGGTGAAACGCCGAGGTGGTAAGGTGTCACCGGACCAGGAACGATGGCTGTCCGCACTAGCTGGTGTCACCAAGGTTCGTAGTGGTGTGGTGGTTGGTGATACCGTGGAGTCTCTACTGGAACAGTTTGACCGCTTGGTCGGTCAAAAGACAGACGAAGGAGGAACAGATGATGATTGTTAGCGTGATGGTCTATGGACCGCCAGGGTCAGGTAAGACACACTTCATCGGACAGGTCTGTCGTAAGTTCGGTAGCGCCCTCGTGATAGACGTCGAGGGTGGTACGTTGCCTGTGCATCGTGTCTGTCCCAGTGCCAAACGAGTACGAACACCTGCGGAGTTGACTGGTGAAGGTGTGGAGGTGATAACCTTGCCGCAGTTCAGTGCCGTTCGCCAGGTCATACAGTACGTACGAGGTAGGTTCCGAGGACAGTACTATGTCGGTGTCATAGACTCTCTGACCGAGTTGTCGTATGCGGCAACGCAATACGCACTCTCCGACCGGAGGGAGGTTGGGTTCCGGTCGGATGAACGACCGGGGCTACAGGACTATCTGGATGCGCTGAATGCACTAAGGGCGCTCATACGAGACTTTCGTGAAACGTTCCCGGTGTCTATTGTCACGTGTCTGGAGCAATACCGCGTGGAGGAGTTGCCACCGAATATTCTACCTGCTCTCACTGGTCGGTTGCAACACGAGGTACCCGCTCTGATGGATGAGGTCTGGCGACTCATCCGAGCGAGTGGTGGTCGTGTGGTACTCACGTGTACCTCCGGTTCAGCGGTTGCGAAGTCCCGATTGGGGCTATCTAACATAGAGGTACCAGAGCAGGAGTGGGACGGTGGAGCCCTACTGTATCAGGTAGCTTCTGAGTACTACGAGCTACTTGGGTATGGAACGACTTCCACGGTGAACCCCGTGGAGACACAAACACAATCTAGTACGGAGGTGCAGAATGAATAGCGTACGCATACCTGAGTCCATCACACCAGTAGTATTGGTGTCTGGTGGACTGGATTCGCTTGCCGCGCTTGTGTGGACGTTGAACACGTACCCGAACCACCGGGTACACGCCCTGACTGTAGACTACGGCCAGACTCACGCGGTAGAGATTGAGTCGGCCAAGACCATCTGCGAGAAGTTGGGTATACCCCACCGGACGATTGCTCTACCGTACACGTCTCTCGTCAACCGCAACCTTGGGATACGGTCCGAGGTTGAGCAGTGGGAGGACACGACGTGGTCGACCTCGTTCGTTCCGTTCAGGAACATATTGTTGCTGACGCTCGGACTTGGGTACAGCTACTCTCTATCTGTAGGTGGTGCGGCCGTAGCGTTTGGTGGTCACCGAGATGACCATTCTGCGTTCCCAGACTGTCGACCAGCGTTTCTCACGCACTTGGAGTCCACCTTCAGAATCTCTCTCGGCGGTAATATGGAGGTCCACGTGCTCGCACCATTCGTGTTGGTGGAGAAAGCTGGCGCCATTCACTACCTGGCTGCGGTGGATGCGTTGGACCTCGCGAAGTACACGCACACCTGCTACCTTGGCATACGCGATCCGAAGTGCGATTGTGAGTCGTGTGTAGGTCGCCGTCTCGCGTTCGAACGTGCTGGCGTACGAGACCCACTATGGGAGGAGGTTAGTGATGAGACGATTGGATGATTGGGAAGTGCGATGGCATAAGTACCCAGGAGTCGTCCTGCCGGAGATTCCTCGTGGTAGTGCGGTTGTGGTACTGTCCGGTGGACAGGATACTGCGACGTGTGTGATGTGGGCGAAGAGGTACTTCCGGAAGGTGTATGCTGTCACCTTCAAGTACGGACAGACGTTAGACCTCGAGCTCCGTGCAGCTAAGACAATCGCTCGGATTGGGGAACTGGCTGGACACGAGATAATAGACATCTCTGAGGTCAGCCGGTTACTCTCTCGTACGACGTCTCTCGTTCGGGCAAGCAACTTGGACATCGCGTGGCAAGGTGGTCGTGGAGTGCTCCCCACCACCTTCGTACCTGGTCGGAATCTGTTGTTCCTGGTTCTGGGTGCGATGTACGCGTACAGTGTGGATAGCCACCACTTGGTGATAGGAGTCAACTTTGCGGACTGGGTAGGGTACCCAGACTGTCGACCAGATGTGTTCCCACCGCTAGAAGAATCACTGCGTCAGGGTATGGAGTGGGAAGTCAAGATTCACGCACCACTCCTCTACCTGGACAAAGCACGCATAAACTGGTTGGCAGATGACCTACAGGCTTACCAGATACTCTACCCGTACACGCACACGTGTTATCGTGGTGAGCGTCCACCGTGTGGAACCTGCCCAGCTTGCATCACACGCGAATGGGGATTCAAGCTGTCTGGTCTACCTGACCCACTCACGACTATGGGTGACCAGTTGCCAGAACTTGACCCGCTCTAGACTTCATCTTCCCTCTCCTCCGTAAGCGAGACTGCACTTGGGGGTACCGAAAGGTACCCCTACTTTTTTCATACGGGAAAACCTGGGGCGTCCCGGAAAGTTTCGCTGGTTTTGAATTCAAAACGTGGAAGACATACGTTTTCGCAATAGAAAACTATTGGTTTCTACGAAACCGTGGGGAAAACCTGGGGCGTCCCGGAAAGTTTTACGGGTTTTACCACGTACGAACGAGTTCCCAACCGTTTGTGGTGGTGTACGGCTGTCTTCTCTGGTAGAGACGGACGTTGGTCGGTGTCTGTAGCAGGAGCATATACCGTTCCCTACCACGTTCGAACGTCAGGTCCAACACCTGACCAGATAGAGCGCCACCACTTGTGTCTCTAGCGGGTTGTGATTGCCAAGTGGTACCACCATCGTGAGACCACCACTCCTGCACACTACCCGCATCCGTAGACACCACCACCAGTATCTCTCCGACGTATCCCCTAACGGCAACCGATGCGTTCTTTGCTGCCACGGTCAACACCTCCAACGGCGTACCTAGTCCAACCACTCGTACCAGTTTGAGTTGGCCGGGACCGGTTTGCGCCCACACATACGACACCCCACTCTCCGGTATGGCCCACATAGACCGAACACCACCACCAATCGGAATGGTCACAACGGGTGTGTCGTCTATGTACCCGGTGACGGTAGGCCCACGTCCGACCATCGTCCACCCGAGGTCGTAGTACCACCCAAGGCATGCGCCCTCTATCTCCTCGGGTACCACAAACACGCGGTTGTAGGTGTAGACGTGGAACGGAGACACCCTCGTCAGGTCCACTGGTGACCCAGCGTCTTGGGTATCCACCAGCAACCACTTCGGCGTTCGGATGACCGTATTGTTCCACCTCCGCACGACCTCCTCACCAGTGTACGCCCTTGTGAACTCCCGTACCACCACGTTCGGGTACGTCGTATACGCCTGCGGGTTGGGTACATACGACCGTAGGTGCCGCGTGAGCTCTGTCTCGTTCTGGTCGTCTGTGTACTCCACCTCATACAGGTCCACCGTGCGGTTGTAGTTCCACACAAACCGCCGGTATGGTGCGAAGAGGTACACTATCTCTTCTGTGAGGTCGTTTGACCATAGGCTGTATTGTGGTAGACAGGGGTTGGGTGGGAACGCTGCCCAGTAGTTCCCATAGAGTAGTGGGACGACCTGTGGCGGCATCTGCCACTTGTCCGAGGAGGAGATTGGTACACAATACGTGTCTTCTGCGAATGCCTCAATACCTATAGAGTCGTCTACCACTAGCTCGGGTGGACCAAAGTCTATCTCCAAATACCACAGGTACGGTTCCAACGGGTCGAACCTACCCTTGAGTTCGTTGCGGAGGTCCTCCTCAGTGAACCCCTGACCCAACCACACTCGCCTCCGGTGTGCGCACGCATCCAAGACGGACATCCGGTAGGTCGGACCTTTGACTTGTGGAGTGAACAACAACCCCATAACCAGGTCGTAGTACGTCACCTGTCCCCACCGGAAGTACCCACGGTCGTCAACGAGGCAGTCTATGTTCGCACACTCTGAAACCTGGTGGTACCGTCTCGTCGGTCGGAACTTGAACTTGAGGAAGTTGAACGAGACCGATTGGGACGTGTTTTGTAGAGTCAACGTGAACCGGATTCTGGATGGTCCTGGGGAACATAGTAGGGAGAAGTGACCCACCGTTTGTGGTGCGCCCAAGACGGAAGCGGACCGTGAGTCTGGTGCTATGTCGTTCCCCAGAACGATGTTGGGTACGAGGGAGGCGTTGTAGTCCAAGACACCGGTCCCCGCCCAGAAGGGTTCACCCCGTATCGTTTTGTCTAGTGTCTGCGTCTTCAGTGGACCAGAATAGACCTCCACCTCCTCACCACTCACGCTTATGAACTCTACCTTCACGTTCTGTATGGTGGAACCGGAGACAGCGTATTCAACCTGGTCCGCCACCAAGTCGTAGTAGTGTGGTTCCCCGAAGGTTGCACCCAACGAGTACTCCACCACTACCGTCGTAGCCGTCGGGTTGATGGTGTACCCAGTCCCAGTATTGGTTGTGGTACCACCTGCGACAGCGTACCGGTTCCTATCGGTTGCGGTGACACCGTCCGAGACGACCGTCGGTAGCACTCTCGAGTTGTGGAACCCTGGGAACGAGATTGGCATTCCTGGGTAGCCCGGTGTCACCTCATCCGGTGTGTAAACGGTCACGAACCCACCACCGTTCCAATAGTTGGCGTTGAAGTTGAACCAGTTCCCCGTACGGGTTGCTACCTCCGAGTTGTTCACCACCTCCGCCTTCAGGTCGGTGAGTGTTCGGAACCGCCTTTGGGTTGGAAGGGATAAGTGGTGTGCGTACTGCATCCGGAGTGGGTACCAGTATCGGTCGTTGAGGACCTTCTGCAGTGGTACTCCCCACTTCCAGTGGTTGTCGTCCTCATCCGGTGGGAAGTAGACGACCCAGTTCCAGAACGAGTGCGTGTTGTGGATGAGGGAGAACACTTCACCCATCCGACTGTCATCCACCCACGACCACTCGTGTATAGTGGGATAGAGGAGGGAGAAGATGGGTGCGTTCTCGTCGTATGCGTTGACACCATCCCTCGCGTTCGTCCAGGTGGTCGATGGGTCGTCGTACCCATACCAACACGACGACCACCGAGCGTTCGCGATGCTGGGTGAGTGGTAGAGGTCAACCTCATACGGACACAATAGGTCGTAACCGAGGGGGTCCTCAATCGGTGTCGTGCCGTCTTCCAGGTACTCCAGAATCAACGGTAGTTTGGGGTACTTGGGTTCCCGAGTGATTGTGACATTACCTGGGTATACCTCCTCTCGTATCTTGAAGAAGGTAGCTGGGTACGTCCCGCGTAGGACCAGGATTCTCGTGTTGTCGTCCCATATCCTTCGGAATTGTCGTTGCCGGTTGGGTAGGATGTTGAGTGCGGCACCTGCACGGTAGTACTGATTGGGTGTACCTACCACCCGACGTGCACGAGAGGTAATGGAGTTACTGTTCGTGTCCGTCGACGTCAGGTCTGGGTACAGTGCGTATCCCGTTGGGAACCTGTACTCCAACACCGTGGGAAGCGACTTCCAAACGTTCTCCGTGGGCATCTTGTACGAGTACCCACCAGAGGCGGTGGACTCCGCATAGACCGACCCCGCACACGCCTCCTTCTCTACCGTGTTGGTGGTACTTCGTATGACCATCCCGTTACCTAAGAACGGCATCGTTGCTGGGTTGTGGCAATACTTCTCCAGAAACACAATCCCCTCGTAGGATAGGTCCGCATCCAAGTCCGCACCTTGGTCGTTAGACCGTACCCGCAACGTCCACCCATCCGCGAGGACCGCCATAGACCAGACGGGGACCGAGCCGGATCCCCATACGAACACCTGTGACGGTCGGATGTAGAACCTCGGTTTGTCCAAGATGAACTCAAACTCCCAGTGACGCGGTACCCTATCCTCTACCGGTGGTTGTGGTCCAGATGCGAACGACCGGGTGTAGAGCGGCTGCCCGAACAGGCGAACGGTGATGTAGTACAAGAACGTCGTGTTGATTGGGTCTGGGTCAAAGTACGTCGCGTCTATCCACGCATCTAGACCGAACTGTGTACCGATATCTGCGATGGTGGGTAGGCTTGACGTCCTCCACACCGCGCGCGTAATCGTACCGACACCACCACCGAGTGGGGGACAGTCGTAGTACTGTGGCGACGCCTCATACCGTCCCCACACCCGTATGGCATCGTACTCCGCATAGAGACCGGCGTACATAACTTACTCCAGACCTTTCACACCTTCGTCTGGGTCGCCACCTGGGGTGTATGGTGCGACATCCACCACATACCCGTTCGGTCGTGGATGCGTCACTCGTACAGGTACCCGAATGGGGTCTGGTAGTTGTACCCACCAATCGGTACCGGTGAACATCGTGGACCGCCAATTCGGTCCACCCAACCTGCGGTCAACCACGCGTTCCAGTGCATCTCGTATGTTCCTCATACGTGTGTCACCTCCTGCCACAGCGAATCTAGCAACACGTTCACCGACCGTTCATTCGGTCGTACGGTGACCTCTACCTCTCGGACGTAGAGCTCCGGCCACTGTGTCTGGTCAAAGTACCTATTCGTGTCCACAAACGGTGGTCGGTAGTACAGTACCACCCTATCGTCCACCCTAGGGATATTCGTCTGGAACGTCCAGACCAACTGCGCGTCCACCACCCGTCGTGGTACACCCGCCACATTAGCTATGCGTCTAGCCAACCGTTCCGCAACCTCCTCCTCTGGGAACTCCGGTGTCAGGAAGACCACCATCTTGTACCTACCCAGATACCCAATATAGGTGGGGTCCAATAGTGCACGGGAGTTGATAGCACAGAACGTGTCCTTCGCAGGTACCCCCTCCTGCGGCTCCGTGAGAGATGCAACCAGGAAGTGCGTACCCTCTGGCGGTTCTGGACGCACGACGATTCTCTTGATTGCAAACCACCACTCCGGTTTGGTGGGGTCCGTAGTGAGCGAGAACCGCCACAGGTCTCCAGGTTGCCGCTGCCGTAACACCCACCCAGTTCCCGGAATGTAGTCCAACGCGAACTCTCTGCCCTGGGGGTCAGCTGCGTGGAGGAACCGGAGTAGCAACTGAATAATGTCCTCCGCGGTAGACCCAGCACGTGGTCCATACCGCCACTGCACGTTATCTGGTCTGGGTGGGAACGTCACGGTTGTCGCAACTGGTGCGGCATCCGCCAACCCGGAGAACCCGCTGTATCTGAGGATGTAGTCAACCGCTTCTGCAACCGTCCTACCGTCAAATGCGGTCTCAGATAGGAAGAAGTGCTCCGCCAACCGGTGCCAGAGGTCCCGGAACCTCGCACGCACACGATGGAACTGTGCACCTTCACCCGGCTCGAACGTCACGTTGAAATAGAACCCAGTGGTAACCTCCGTCCAGGTCGTACCATCCACGGACCGCTCCACCCGTAGCGTCCCATCACCACGTACCAACCGTGTCAACACCTCCGGTGTACGAACGATTGCAGAAAACTCACCACTAATACCCCCAGACCGGCTGATACGCATCGTCAGCTCGGTCAGCACGTCTTTGCTCGTGGTCGAGGTCATATCTGCAAGTAGCACCGGTGTCGTCGTCCTGGGATGTGGGACCTGTGGGAACGATACCAGGTACCCCGTCACCACAGGGGTCCACTGGGTGCTTGGTGTCGTCAGATGTACTCGGGTCCTACCAACCCGGTGGTCCGGTACCGTGTACGTGTTCACGCCGTAAATGTCCCACAGGGTCACCCCAACGGACTGACCTGGGTACATCGCACGCCAGTACGGGAGTGCACTCGGACTAACGGTTGGTTGGTAGTAGGGGTCCCACGGTGCATCCGTGTAGTGACCAGATGTGGACGCATACCGGATACGGTGGACGCCAACCACATCCGCCACAGGTGCTGGGTCCACATCCCGGAACCCTATCCGCACTGGACTAGGGTCTGTGACCTTGTACCACCCACCCATATCCTCCTCAGGTACCCACACCACCGCACCTGGACCGGTCTGTGTGGATAGGTGTTCGTGTTGTCTCCGTTGGTTGGGACCGATACCGAGTAGGTAGACCGTGATACCAACCCCAGACAACGGCCGCACTACTATGACCCAACTGGAACTAGATACTGGTGGCGTAGGTAGGTTCTGCTCCCATACGACCCTCCACTGTCCGGACTCAAACCGGAAGAACACGAACTTCCCCTTCCGGTTGAGGGTGAAACAGTACGAGAGTCCAAACCCAATCGCAATCTCACCACGTCCAACCCCGACATCATCCGCACTCGTGAACCAATAGACTGCAAAACCCTCGTTCGTCTCAAGAGACGGCGTCCGGACCTCCCACACGAAACCTGCTGGTGGTGGCAACGTATCCGTCAACGTCCGTCGGGACAACGGTTCGTTCACTACCCGCCCTACGACAGGTAGGTCGTAGTGCGTTCGTACACCACGCAGGTACCCAGGAGGTAGTGCGTAGAGGTCTGCGGGTATCCAATAGGTTGGGTCCAACCACCTGGACGGGTCTCCAATCGTGGACGCCAGAGTTACGGCCTTGGAGACTGGGTCCCGCTCCGTGTTCGTGTAGGGACCGAAGAACCCCACCGGTTGCTCTTGGAAGTCCCAACACGCCACCGCCTTCGCATACCCCGGCTCCTTGTTGAGGGAGACAGGTACATCTATCCATACCCGGTACCGTAGTGGCAGCGTTGTCCTCTGACCGAACTTGCTCATATCCTACCCGCTAGACCCAGAATGGTTGCAACCGCGTTCTCAAACTCCACCCGACTTAGGATTGCACGCGCTCTTGGACCACCACCGAACACGAGGAGGTCACGAATCTCCCCAAGCGCCTCCGCCGATTGCCGCGTATTGACCTCTATCTCTTCCAGTGTCTGGCGTTGACCACCAAGCGAGGTGAACGCGGAAATCAACCCGATAATCAGTCCAACAATACCACCTATCGCGGTTCCCTTACCTGGAGCCACAGCAGACCCGAGACCGATACCCATCAACGTCCACCCAACGATGCTACCGACCGCCTCTTGTACCTCGGGTGGGAGGAACGGGAGGGCAAACCCACCAGCCATACCAGCACCGAACAGGAATCTGTTGAACCTGGACGCACCGGGTGGAGCTACACCCCCACCACCAATCTGCATAGACACCCGATACATATTCGCTGCCACGGATTGTACAGCGGCAACCAACGTGCGTAGTGCGGCAATCAGCAGGCTGAACCCACCCACTAGGGCGCCAAGTAGCAACCCGAAACCGAGTCCACCACGCGTCATCCGGTTCAGGCTCTCAACGAACTCGCCAATCACAACAAGTCCCTTCAGGAATCCCCTAACGAGTCGGTTCACCACCTCACCAACTGGTTCCATAGCAATCCGCAGTGAGTCAAACGCCGTCTCCAACAACCCAATCGTCGTGCTCAACCCCAACGTCTGTGCGGTACCACCAAACAATCGTTGGAGACCACGAGAGAGTATCGCCTCCGCTTCCGCACCGGTGAACTGTTTCAGGTACGCCACCGCCTCCTGTGGCGTCTGGAACTGCGTACCCATAGAGGCGTTTACTAGTCGGTCTATCGAGAGACCCAACTGGGCCAGCTGGCGGACCTCACCCATCTCCACTCCCTGTCGAGTGGCCCGTATCTGGCCCATCACGTACGCCAACCGTTCAATACCCTCTGCACCAGCACCGAGTGCGGTAGCCGCATCCACAAACGCCTGAACCCTACTGGGGAGCTCCTCCACACCGAAACCGTACGCACTCAATCGTCGCATCGCCTGCACGACCTGTGCCGTCTCCACTGGCGTCACGCGTGCGAACTCGACGGCCCAGCGCAGCATCTCCTCCGCACGCTCCCTACCGAGTAGCGACTGCAGAGCCACCCGCTCCATCTCAATCTGAGCGGCGAACCGACCACCGGACAGTCTCCACAACCCCATACCAAAGGCACCAGCGATACCGATGGTGCTACCAACGGCAGCATAGCTGGCGAGCAACCGACCGAACCCGAACCGCTCTAGTACGTCCTTAGTCGTATCTGCGACCTCTTGCGGAGATGGTGGCGGTGGTGTGGCTGCTGGTCTAGTTGGTGGTGGCGGTGCACTCGGTGGTGGTGGAGCTGGTCTCGCTCGTGTGGGCGGCACGAACAGACCGCTCTCCGTCTGAACCCAACCGTGTGGTACGTTCGGTCTCGTCACACCACCGGGACCTTGCGCCCAACCTGGTGGAGCATTCGGTACGAACAGACCGCCTGGTCGTTGTGCCCATCCAGCTGGACGCCCAGGTATGAACAGCCCACCAGCCGTCTGCTGACCACCAACCGTACGCCCTAGGCTTTGGATTGCGTTCTGTATCCGACCGATGGCAGACGCAACTTGGTCCGCTCCGGTTGCGTTGAACTCAAACCCAAACCGTTCCCACGCCATAGTCGGTCACTCAGTACTCCAGGTCCTCCACCGAGGGGAGTGCTTTCGCCTTCGTCTCCAACTCCCACTCGGCGTACGCAGCAAGGTTCACGAACTCCCTCAGAGTCATCTCCGGGCACTCACTCGGCAACCGGTGTAGGTACCGAACGCACACGAACAGCATCACCTGCTCGATGGTTAGGTCCCCGGACTCCCACCGTCTTTTCCCTCAGCCACCGTCTGCTGGAATTGGAAAAGTTCGGGTACTCGGGTGGACCACTCCGTAAAGATGTGGGACAACACCCGAGTACCCTCAGGCGAGGTAGCCAGGGACAGGAACAGGTCTGACGGTGCAACATCCAACGGTGGTACCGCATCTATAACGCACCGGGACAACACGTTGAGTATACCCAACAGGTTGTACGGGATACCCTCCACTTGCGACTGCTGTGCATCCAGATAAGCATCCCACACAATCGCAAGAGTCGGTGGGACGAACGCCAACTTGTACTCCTCCCCAACAACTGGAGTCAAGTCGACCCAGAACCGTTCCGCGTCTTTCGTAGACCCACCAAACCGTGTCCAACTCATACATTAGCCTCCTAGACGTACGTGTCACACTCAATCGTACACCGCTCGATGGTGACCTGGTTCACACCAATCTCCACGTCAATACTGGACACAACCCCAGTGAAGTCATACGATTGGCCTCCACCGGTAAACCGAATGGAACCGTTCACCTTGGACCCCGTGAGGAAGAAGTCCGTCGTACCATCCCGTCCTACGAAGTACAGGTCCTTGATGACGAGCTTCTCTATCACTAGGGTCGTACCAACAGTACCAGGTTCCATAATCCGACGGGCGTCACCAATCGCAGTCGCATCAATCGGTGGCCCCGAGTCGGTCAACCGGATGGACCGAGCGATACCAGAGATTACTCGGTCGGTACCATCTGCGACCGCACCACGGTTCGTACCATCTGGGTGGTACACCCAGTTCCCACCAGACCGGTACCGAAGTGTCACCCGACAGTTCCTACCAATCTCACGCGGTCTCGTCAACGACATATTGTCACCTCCTACTACCGAATGGTTAGTACTCCACCAACCCTATTCGTCTCCATCAGTGGTAGACCGAACGCGTCTACCAAATCAAACTTGAACTGTATACCCAACGTATTCGCCACCTCTCCTGGGAGCGCTTGTCGTGATATCCATCGCTGTACCCAGTCCTCCACAATCCGTCGCAACTCCTGCGTATCCGATGGGCCCAACTCCAGGAACGGTCTCGGCGGTACGACCAACGCCGTCTTCCCACGCCGCAGACCCCAAGACGTGTCCCCAGTTGCCAGGTGGTACGCCTTCTTCAACAGTCCCCTCTGCCGCTTGGTGAGTGGTATCGTTGCACCGAACTCGTGGATGGGTGCGTACGGTACCTTCGTTCCAACCCGTACCGAAACACTTCCACCACCCAAGACAGCAAGCTCACGAATACCTTCTGAGTGTGACGGTTGAGTCAAGGACGCCATCAACCTCCCACGGTCTCGGAGTAGCGGACCAACCCGCGACAACACACTTCCCCTATCGGATACACGTGGTACTCGCAACCGCAACCGTACCGTGCTATCGGTGGCGTGACTCACAACAATCCTCGACCCATACCGTCGACTGCTCCGTCTACGAACCAGTCGTACTCTCCAGTCGGTGACCTCCAGTGGGAGCTCCGGAAGCTGCTGACTACGCCTTGCAGCATTCGTCCGTCGTATCCCACGGATGGCTGTGAGCCCCACAGCGAGCGCACCAGAGATACCACTCCGTTGTGGCCACGGACCTCTCGGACCAGCCTGACGCGTGAACCGGTCCCGAAACATTCGGAACCCGAACTCCATCACGGACCGACCGAGTTGACCGAGCGCCTTCGACCGTACTTCCGGCGGCAACCGGTCTTGTCCCACAATACCACCAGCCGCACGAATCCGTACGTCCCACGCCAGTCGAGGCCCAGGACTACTCACGACCACACCTCCGGTCGGTAGACGTGAAGAGTCACAACCAACCCAACCACCTGAGACTCCGTCCGGATAGAGAACGGCATCACACTCACAACCTCAGACCGAAGATTGTCAAGAGTCTCACTCACGCGTAACTCTTCGGTCAGTAAGCGCACCTGACCGCCCAGAAAGTCTAGGGTGGACTCCGTCGTTGGTAGTGACCAGAGAGCCTGAATAGTGACCTCATCCCGCCACATCAGCGCACGTGTCCCGGACTGTTCTGTCGCCTGGGTGGACATAATGGTTATCGCAACGAGTGGCAAGTCGTCTGGACTCCACTCCGTCTCGACCACACCGAACAGAATGGTCACTGGGTCCCACGCACTCCGGACCGCACCAACCAACCAGTCCCAAACACGACGCCAGTCCCAACTCACCGTTGTAGCTCCTCCTCCTCCAACCAGATAGCGGTGTGGTCAAGGAACAACCCAACCTCTACCGGTGAGGGCTTGGCGACAACGCGAAAGACTCGACCAAGCCCACGAACTAACGCACCCACCTTGAACTTGTCTTTGTCCTGCGGGTCGACGTACATCTTCCACGTGTTCAGCGGCACGGACACACCACCCGGGGACACCAACTCCACCGTAGCGGTCCCCATCATCGGCACCAACAGACACGGCACCTCTACCGGATTACCGTAGTCGAGCCGGTACTCCGAGTTCACTGCGGAGTCCCTCGGTTCAGACACCTGTACCCTATGCGGTTTGAATGGTACCACTACATCAACCTCCACATTCGGTACTTGCGTACCAGCTCGTCCCAATCGCGGTGTGCGTGCGTCACCCAACTCAACTGGTCACTCAGTCCACGGCCGAACGAGATGGACAACAGGTCCTCCTTCAGACTGGACGGAGTAGCCACCGACAACGCCCACGACGGTTGTGCAACGACCAACACAGCCCACATCGCCAACAGCGCCTCTCGGAGCTCCACCGGTATTGTTGTCAAGTCAAACAGACCGAACTCCGCGTTGACTGCATACCAACCGGGTGAACCACCTACAACACGGACCCTCGTAAACGCGGGTATACCGTGTGGATACCAAATCAGGTCTGTGTCACCCATCAACCACACACCCTCCGTTGAGCCGAACTGACTAGACAACTTACGAACAGTTGCGGTGCTGTCGTTGGGTCGGACTCCTGGAACTGGAATCACAACGGGTGTAGTCTCAACTAGGTGCACAACGGAAGAAACCGGACTAGTTGCGATGAGTGGCTGCCACCCAGTCTGTACCGTGAGCAAACCGAGTAGCGCATCCCTCAACCGGAGAAGCTGTACGTCGGTCCAACTATCCGCGGCACCACCGACACCCCTGGAGGTCAGATATTGACGCAGGTCCGTTGGTGTCGGTAGCATCTCTCATCACCCCGTATGCATCGGTATGCCGAACATCCCAGACAACACAGGTCCCACGTCCAACCCACTTGGTGTCGCGTTAGCAGCCCACTCGTTCACGACCTCCACGGGTAGGTCCAACTCAATCTCCGCCAGCGAATCGCCAACGAGCACCCGCACCCGGTGATGGGTTGGTGAGACGGGTACGTGTCGCACAACAACTAGTGGTACCATAACCCGCATACCGACAAGGCTCTCTGACATAGTCGGTTCACCTCCACTGAGCGCGTTCTCCGACTGAGTGTGCACCTCAGTCTCGGTCGTCTGTTTGGACTTTGGCACGACTACCACCTCCTCTAGGTCTCTCTAGTTCACGGACACGTTCACGTAGCTCGCGGACGTTCTCGGTCAACATAGACACCTTGTCCGTCAACGAAGACAACTGTGCGTCCAATTGACCGACTTGCATAGCCAACCACAACACGACCGCCAACGTACTACCGTGCGCGGTACCCTTGACGGCCTCCCACCAAGGTGGAGACGGACGGCCATTACCACCATTCGGTTTGACTTGCCCCATAGTCCACCTCCACTAGCCACTAGGTGTATACAGCCAGCGACCACCACGAGTATTCCAAACTTGCTCCCGTTCCACGGAGATGATTATCCCAGTCACCGTTATTGACGCGGTCGTACCACCACCACGAGTGAGCACCGTCCGGTACTGTCTCGCGGCTCCCGCAAGTGGGCCCGGACCAAACAACCCAGGCACGAACTCGACGACCATCGTAGACACCAAACCAGCACCGGTCTCCTCCAACTCGCGAGCGCCAGTATCCAGAATGGTCTCCCAGTTGTTGTTCGCATCGTTACGCCGTTGGAGTTGTAGTCGGTAAGTCGTACCAATTGCAGCCGCACCATTCACGAAGTGGAAGAGAATGAGCACCGGCTGTTCTGCAGACGCACCAGAGAACGTCAACGCCTCCGAGTTGAGAGTCCCATCCCCGTTCTGGGTCACCTGACGGTTGGTACCGTCTATCCGGAACGGCCGAAAGTTGTGTCGTCCTCCAATTGATGTAGTCATCGTCTTTCAACCTCCTCATTACTATGGAGTAGTTGCAGTACCAATCACGAACTTCCACGGCTCAATCACATCCCCACCAACCCTAGCACGGAAGAGCACCACCTGTAGGTTCTGTTCGGCGTACAGTTCGCGTAGCACCTGCACGGAGAAACCTACTCGCTCCACCAACAGGTACCCGTGTGGGTCTCCGAACACTATGAAGTGGGTGGGCGAGGTGGGAAGGAACCGAGTGAACGAGACATCGTATCCCAACAGGCTCTGTGCGTAGAGTGGTCCCTGCAGCCCCAAGTTTGCATCCCCGATTATGTATCGACCGTCCGCATCTTTCAGCTGTCGTACCACCCTACTGGTGGTGACAAAGTTCATCCACCAAGCCGTACGCTCGTTGTGGTACTGTGCTGGCAAGTTGTACGCGTGGGCAATCAGGTTGTCTGCGTTCAACGCACCACCCGTGTAGCTGAACGAGGTGATACCTACTCCACCGCTAGCGATACCACGTGGTTGACCACTACCGTGACCAGCTGCAATCACGCGTTCCAACTCCAACTGGTATGCAGTAGCCAGCTGGTCCTGGACCCAACCAACGACATCCACTACGGCATCCTCAATCAGGTTGTTGGTAACTGGTACGGACACCAACATCGTGTGTGTAGGTATCCGGATGGCACCGAACGACCCAGCGAGCGACAGCGTAACCTCACCGGGGTTTGGTGTCTCACTCTGCCACCGCACACGTGCACTACTGGGGAAGATGTCGTCACCAGTGGTAACCCTTGGGAACACCACCTCGTTCGCACCAATCGTCAACCGCCGAACCCTTCCTAGGTAAGACGTCGGCATCGGCTTCCGCTGAAGGACCTCCCTAGCGAACTCTGGCGGTACCAAGAACCCACCGTCTGGATCCGCACCAACGTTCATCGTACGCTGTTCCAACTCGGACAGACCCAAGAACCCGTTCCGCAGGTAGCGGTGGAACGCTCGCTTGTACTCCTCCGTCCCAACCGCCTTCCACTGCTCGGGTGTGGGGTCCCACTCACCGTTCTCACCGACGAACCTACTGCCAACGACTCGGCTCAGCAACTGAAGTGTTGCCTCACGAGTCCGGTCAGCTCGTCGGTCACGCTCTACTGCACGAACTGCCTCCTCATACGCACGGGCAAGCTCCGCCATCTGGACGTCCTCTCCGGACTCCATCCGGTCCAGGAGCATCCCCAGCTCATCGAGCGTCTGAGACACGCTTCATCACCTCCAACAAAGTTTTGTGCGCTAACTGCCACCGCATCCGCCACACTTCCGATTCTGGTGACGGGTGAGACGAAACATCCAGGACGTGTACGTGCAACCCGTTCTTCACCCAGGCCTTTGGGTTGGCGGGTATAGTGACAAGAGACACCTCCAACACCTGAACCCGAGTGAATATCCTACTCCACGGGCGAATCCGTTTGCGGTCCCGCTCGGACAACTGGACTCCCAGGTCGGAGAGGGTCCTATCGTTCAACTCGACCGTCTCAATCGGAACGAACCCCACACTCAACCCGGTAACCAACCCCTTCCGAAGGAGTGGTACCACCTCCACGGAGTACGTCGTACCTACCACACTACCCTCAACCCACAAACCAACATCGGTCGACCGGACAACCTCAATCCGACCGAGCGGCTTCTCTGGGTCGTGTTGGTACAACAGGACACCGTGCTCCTGTAGGTACTGTAGACCCTCCTGGTCAATCGCACCGGGCGTCAGGATACTGGAATACCAATCCAACACGCCATAGACGGACGCATACCCACGAACGCGTACACCATCCGAGTCTACGGAGTGTGCCAACGTGAACCACTCCGGCGAAGACCCCGACACCAACTGTACAGTCCCAGACATCGTCTCCACGATTATATTATAATGAACGTCCTATGTGAAAATCAAGGGATCACCCGGCAAATCCACAGGAAACATATGGAAATCCACGGGAATTCACCGGAAACCCACCGAATGAACCTCATCCCGTCTTCTTCCTCACTGGGAACACCTGACCGATACCCCGGACAATCGCCTGGCAGTACTTGACGCGTTCCTCGCGGTCCAACCACTTCTCCACCCACGCTACCGCCTGTATGAACTCACACTCCACCAAAACACTCGGATGCCCAGTACGCAAGATACCCAACGTCCGACCGTACGCTTGGTCACGCCTTGCACCACGCGTCGGATACTCCAGCTTACCCATCTCGGTCACAATCGCCTTCGCCAACGCTTCATCCGCAAGCCGATGGTACCACACCTCAAACCCGTTCGCCTTACCGATTGCGGAGTTGAAGTGGACACTCACCACCAACCCAGGCGACTCAGACGCCAAGCTCCGCAACCACGAACATCGTTGTGCGAGGGACATCGGCGTCTCGAACTTCGGTCGCACCAACTTCACGGTATACCCAGCCTTGCGTGCCGCGGTCCCCAAGGTCGTCACGACAGTCCACACGAGTTTCGCCTCTTCCCACCCACGTTCCTTATTGACGGCACCTGGGTCGTAGTGGGTGTCCTCGTTTATGATACGGAACCCGTGTCCAGCATCCAGATAGATAGTCATACCATCACCTCCAAACCGTCATTCCTCACCCAACAACCTCACCACAATCGGTCGCACATCCTCGGCGGTCAACACGCCACTCTTCACCAAATCGGACAACACAGACAACCGTCTGTCCACATCTCCCTGCAACACACGTACCTTACTCAAATCAAACACCAACCGACCAGGTTCCAACTCCTCACGATAGACGTGGTTGAGCGTCCCCACAATCAGTCGTTGCAGTGGCACCACCGTCATCTCGTACGCGCTCTCCCTCGCCTCGGAGTAGTTGGAGAACGTCTTGTTCTCGCTCGGCAACCCAATCACGATGGGGTCCAAACCGAGTGCGGAACAGATACGTGCCGCTGGAACCGACCGTACTTTGTCCAACACCAACTGTTCCGGACTGAACCCCACCTGCTTCACGTCCACCGGAATCTCCGGAATCAGCGGTGACCCCCTACGTTCGCCAGAGAACCGCTGACGTACCCGTTCCTCCAACTGGCTTGCCTCATCTGGGGTGATAGAATACTGGTCGTCTCTGGGGACAATCACAATCGTAGGGACACCGAAGTTCTTTAGCAGTACCGCGGAGTAGGTTGCCGCCTCGTTCTCTGTGGCAATCTCTCTCAAGACGCCTTGGAGCGGACTGTACCCCAACCACGGGTTACGTGGATTCAACCCGTACCGGAAGTGCACCACCATCTCCGGTGGCAGCGTCATCGTCTGTCCATTCCCCACACGGATGGCGTACTCCAACCGTCCTTGACTCACCCGTACCTCCAAACCGACGTGGGGCAAGTAGTACCACTCCGTACCAGTGTCCAACCAGTACGCGTTACCGTCCACCAACAACGACAACGCCGTACCCACCACCAACGAATCCCACCCGTATAGCTCGTTCGGGCGCTCGAAACGCTGCAGTATCGGGTGGTCTTCCCACTCTTCCCCAACCTGGTACCGGATGGGTGCCTCGAGCATAGACCTAGCAACCCAATAGACCCCACTCCCGACGACACCACACGTCCACGGGTCACCAACCCACTGAGTCCAATCGGTACCACCCCTTGGGAACACGACCTGCCACCGACTGTGCTGGGGTGGTGGATACACCTGCGTCGCGACATCCCGGCGCAGCAACCTACTCAACCACCTACGTACCAGGGTCACCATATCGTCCACCTCCGCTTCTTGCCACACCACAACACCATCTGGGTGAACGCATCCACGTGGTCATCACGCACACCATTCGGCCACTGCCCCAACTCCATCTGGACCTTGCTGACCCCACTGGACGCCTGAGTATACCACAGACTACCATCTGTCACGTACATACGTGCCGCAGCAACCCTAGCTGCCTTGCTACCCCTAGGCTTCACCCGGCGTATCACTCGCTCGCTCAACCGTTTCTCTAGCTCGTGTACCAACGGCCTACCATCCGCCTCAAACTCCACCAACACCTCGGACACACCCCACATCCGCAGGACGTCCTGAACGACCTCCACCAACTCCCCGAACCCAACACCTCCACTCCACCCAGACCGCAACAACCACCGAGGTGCACCATCCACCTCCCCAACGCTCCACACCTGGACCGCACTATGCGACCTATCTCTCCCCCGACCACTTCCACCAGGGTCCACGGACAGTATCATCTGCTTCCACACGTCACTATCCCACCACTCCATCCCCACCTCCTGCCACAGCGACAGTGGTAGCGCAACCACATCCCCACTCTCCATAGAACTGATGGGGCTCTGCTGATACAACGACCACCACCAGTGCGGCTCCATCACCTGTCTCCGGGTCTCCAACCACTCCCGGCTGAACCGCTCCGGCCACAACGCCTCCCCTACCGACCTACCGAGCGCATCCCCGTCCATAGCCAACGCGCTCAACCGTACCTCCACCCACCTACCTGGATCCACGGACAGCAACATCCCCACCAGGTCCTCTATGTGCCACCGCGTCATAACGACTAGGCACCTACCACCTGGCTCCAAGCGGGTCATCGCAACCGACTGAAACCAATCCCACACCCTCCTCCGGTAGGTGGGAGACAGTGCCTCCTCCACGTTCTTGATGGGGTCGTCCACTACCAACAGGTCAAACCCACGCCCAGTCAACGCCCCACCCACACCCACGGCGTAGAACCACCCACCGCTACCCGTACGCCACATCTCCGCACTCCGAGCGCGTGGGTCCACACTCATCCCCAACGACTCCCACCGCTCCAACGCCCTCGCACCCAACTCCCTCGCGTAGTCCGCGTTATAGGTCGCCACACACACCCTACCGCGTGGATTGGTCGCCAAATACCACAACGGCATCCACAGGGTGCAGAACTCCGTCTTACCGTGCCGTGGTGGCATACTCACAACGACACCCACCTTGTCCTCTCGGTGCAGTACGTCCCATATGACCTGACTGAGGTACACTAGATGCCGCACAGGCATCCACTCACCACCACTCCGCAAGTACGCCCACCCAGCGGGAATGCGTTCCAACACCTCCACCGGCACCTTGTCGGTGAGTGGTACATACGTCGGTGTCTCCGTCGTCCGCTGTTCCGTCATCGGTCTACCACCTCCTCCACGGATACATCTATGAGACTGGTGTCCACATCGTGGGTGTCCACATCGGCAACTGGTACGGCTGGCAACGCATCCGGTGGGGTGGACATCTGTCGGGTGAGGAGGAAGTGGTGTAATGCGTCCACCAACTCTCGGGACAACTGGTGTGATGGGTGGTCTATGCGGTCCACCGCTGAACCGACCGTACTGTGCTTACCCCACGCCTCCGGTACTCGTCGCTCTAGGAACCACCGGGCCACATCTGGGTCGTCCTCGGCGATGCGTCTGGTGACGACTTTGGCAGCACGGATCGCCCACACGGCCTCACACTCCCGGATGCGAGATTCCCAATAGGGTGTGAGGTGACGTCGGAGGTCGTGGAGGTCCCAACCGACCGCCTTGCACGCAGTACGACGGTCCACTCCCTCGGAGAGGAGGGTGCATATGAGTGCCAACCGGTCGTCTACCGTCATCATATACGAGCCTCCGAAGATATTATATTGGATACCACCTAGGGAAATCAAGGGGTCCCTAGGGGATTCCCGGGGATTCCGTGGGAATCTTGGTGGGATTCCAGGGGATTCACCAACCGAACTGGTTGGGGGTGTGGGAGTCCCGGGTATTGACTGCGATTATGCGCCCGCATTCCAAACATTCTGCTACCCGGGGCAGTTTTTGGCGAATATATAATTATTAGCAATAGAATTGTAATTGCAAAAATTGCAATTGCGAAATCGGAATTAGAAAAATTGCGATTGCAAATATTGCGATTGCGAAATCGGATAGGAGGTTTTGGATATGCTGGATAAGCTTGCTGTTGATGCCAGAAACCTGGCAAGGATAGTATCGGAATACGAATTGGATTCCGAAGCTATCTACCAGATGCGGGAAGTAATGGTGGATGCGTTGAAAAACGCGAAGCCAAGTATGCCGGAACTGGAGAAACTGGTTACCGAAATTGGTGGAGATGTAAACGGGTTCCGCCAATACCTGAACGATAGGTTGTCAGAAGTTGACCCAGATTCCGGTGATGAAGAGGATTATTGGTGGGTTGTAAGCTTAGCGATAATAATCGCATAACCTACCAAATTGGGAAGGGAATCCTTCCCTTCCCTACCAAAACCAGATGGAGGTGTATTATGGCTAACCAGAACGAGATTCGGGAGAAAATCCTGCAGAAAACGCAGGAAGAGTTGGAGATATGCAGAATGGAGCTGGCGGGTATACTGGAAGACCTGAGAGATGAGGAACCCGTAAGCTTGGACCAGTTGGGCCGGTGGTTTCAGCTAATAGTTCAGTACCGGCAGATTATCCAGTACCATAAGGAGGTGCTGGAAGCTGAAGACCCAATCGAAGCCATCCGGAAGCAGATTGCAGAACTGGAAGCTGGTAAGGATTACCAGACCGGGCGATATGGGGGCCCGTTAGGAGAAGCGGCAGCTGCAGAATGCAGGTTGTTTGATGCCGTGTTTGCAATATCCCGGAAGGGTGGCCTAATGGGATACGAAATAGAACCGTAAGGTTCAGTTGGGGAAGGGGATCCCTTCCCTTCCCCGCCTAACCAAACCGATAGGAGGATGACGATGAAAACCGTATCAGAGCAGACGGTTGCGATGGTTACCGACCTGAGAAGCTATTGGCGAATCACGGTTGAGTACGAGTTGGAGATGCAAAGTTTCTACGACTTGGTTCACGAAATCAGTGCCGAGTTGAGAAAACTGGACCCGGATTGGCAGGATATTGAATACGTCTGCCAGAGAGTCGGGATACCTTCAGACCGGTTGAAGGCAGAAGTTGACAAATGGGTTCAGGAGGAATTCGGAGACGCGTTTGACGCTGGCGACGATTGGCATCAGGAACATTACTGGTACACCGTTACCAGGCTTCTGGGCCAGCTGTAAGCAGAACGGGAGGGAAGCCATCCCTCCCCACCACTCTCAGAGATAGGAGGCAGAACGATGACGATAGGAGCCGCAGTAGGAATAGAGCGCGCGCTAATCAAGGCGCTGCAGAGAATGGACGGAAGGAGTCGCGAGTACTGGGACGTGATTACAGAATGGGCGCGTGCGGTTGAACAACAGCAGCCAGGTGACCCAGATGTGATGGAGATTGCGTACATCATCGTCTGGCGCCACAAACTCAGCGGGACAGACGATTGGGAATACGAACTCCAGCTATACCTTGCTGGATGCCCTGAGAAGTACGTGCTATCATTCACGCTACACTGGTTGGTACAGCACCTAACCTTACCAGACGAGGAGGCAGAACGATGAAGTGGACGAGGAAGCAGATGAGTAGAATCGCAGAGCAGGAATTCACGCGAGTGGAGAGGGCCTTGCTAACCGCCCTCTCCGGCCTGACGACCGATAACGAGATGTATGCATCAGAATGCAGGTGGCCAGAGGCCTACGACCGCGCGTTGACCAAGTGGACCGAGGCGGTCCTTACAGACCCACGCCCAGCACTGCCTGAGGAGGTCGTAGAACTTATCGCCATCCGTCAGAACCTACGATTGCCAGATGGGTGGCGGTGGAAGCTATCAGGCTATCTCTCCGCCTTCCCAGGCGACCCTATCACACAGACATACTTTGCCCTGCACTGGCTAGTACAAACTATCAAGGAGGCAGAACGATGATGACGAGAGAACAGATTCAGGCAGCCTGTAGAGAAGAGGTACGCAGTCAGCTGGTACATAGTTGGCAGACGCTCGCCAAGCTGCTATCTGAGGCACCAGTCAACCCGAGCAAGTTAGGCCCGTGGTTGGAGCGCGTCACGTTCCACACCCTCATCATCCACCACCTGCAGCCTATTGCCCAGTCTAACGACCCGGTGGACGCCATCTGGAAGCTGGTCGGAGAGCTGGAGGACGACCTGCTCAGTGGTCGGTACCGGCACAAGTCCACCTGCCCGTTCACGAACGCCGTAGATGACGCCCGTCTAGAGTTCGCCACCCGCTTCCGCCACTCGTATATGGTCTCGCTGGCAACGATGGCTCAGAATGCACCCACTGAGGCGGACGTGGAGGTGACCGTGACCGAGGCGATGGAGACCGAGCAGACGGAGGAGACCGAGCAGACGGAGACCGAACGATGACACGCGGGTGTGGAGGAACACCACCTCCCACCCTACCTTATCAATAGACCTGGAGGTGACAGACAGTGGAGACCGTATGGACGACGTGTGAGGCGTGTGGAGGGCGTGCAACCCTCGTCTGCGACAGCTGCTGCGGTAGTGGACGCCAGGACTGCCCTCGCTGTGGAGGCAGTGGGACGGACACGTGCCCGTGGTGGACCGGAGACGAGCCCTGCCTCTGCGGAGGCGAGTGCGAGGAGGGCGTGTTGCCCTGCTGGCGCTGCGGCAGTCGAGGCGACGTGGCCTGCGACGACTGCGACGGCTGCGGATGGCTGTCGTGCGAGACGTGCAGCGGATGGGGCGTAGTACGTCAGGTGGACCCGGAGACGATGGACACCACACCCGCTGAGACGAAGGAGGCAGGACGATGAACTACTGGAACGAGCGTGAGGAGCTGAAGGCGCTGCGCGAACGGTACGACCGGGACGTGGGACAGTGGCGGTCGGAGTACGCAGCACTCCACGCCGAGTGGGAGGCCGTCGCCTACCACTCCCGCAGACTGGAGGAGGTCCTGACGGAGGTCGTGGAGGCGTGGAGGGAGGGCGACCTCGGACGTCTGGGTCAGGCTGTGGAGCGTGCTGAGGACCTCCTGGGGACTGAGGAGGAGGTGGACCGATGAACCCGCTCGGCATCCTCTGGCACCTCCTCCGGATGGTGGAGGAGACTGGCTGGACCGACGTCCCCGACCCAGACGAGCGGATGCGGAGGGAGTGGCAGGTGAACGCAGCTCGCACCTCCCTCCAGGCCCTCGGGTGGATGATGGACCAGCTGGACGTGGAGCTGTCGCTGACCCCAGACGACCAGGGCCGTATCCTCCCGCTCCTCATCCGCCACACCCCCGACGAAGACTGACACCTGGGAGAGAGGCCTTCTGCCCTCTCTCCCTCCCGACCTCTCTCTCCCTACC
>Ga0308414_1000208_pt1 | contig 37162 bp, 47 predicted proteins | sample HotsprSampleOS50_FD_205667 | JGI IMG/M metagenome (GOLD analysis project Ga0308414, IMG submission 205667) | Hot spring phototrophic mat microbial communities from Octopus Spring, Yellowstone National Park, Wyoming, United States - 20090730_OS50 ... | reverse complement strand
TAATCCTCTTCTGAGCGAGGCGGTGTTTTCGATCGATGCCACCCGCCTCATTGCTGAGTTGCGGGGGCGGAGTCTTAATCCTCTTCTGAGCGAGGCGGTGTTTTCGATGTCACCATTTACAAAAGGGAGTATTTTTACGGGCGTCGTCTTAATCCTCTTCTGAGCGAGGCGGTGTTTTCGATTGAAATGATAGTTGTAACCCGTCATGCCGCGCTCGTCGAGTCTTAATCCTCTTCTGAGCGAGGCGGTGTTTTCGATCACCGACGCTGTAGACCGCCTCGGCACGGCCAGCAGCTGTCTTAATCCTCTTCTGAGCGAGGCGGTGTTTTCGATACAATATCGACCTCGATGCCCTCGCGCTCGACGTGGACGAGTCTTAATCCTCTTCTGAGCGAGGCGGTGTTTTCGATGAACAAAGTGGTCTGCGCCGGCTGCCGCGCGGAGACGTCTTAATCCTCTTCTGAGCGAGGCGGTGTTTTCGATGTGATGCGTAGCGCGAGCCATCAAGAGGATGCGATGACGTCTTAATCCTCTTCTGAGCGAGGCGGTGTTTTCGATGCGCGGCGACCGACCCGAGCCGCCGGCAGGTATAGCGTCTTAATCCTCTTCTGAGCGAGGCGGTGTTTTCGATATGATTGACCCGCTGGCGCTCCGGGTCCGCAGAGCACGTCTTAATCCTCTTCTGAGCGAGGCGGTGTTTTCGATCCCCCTGGGCGGTCTTTGTCTTCGCCCCGGCCGGGCGTCTTAATCCTCTTCTGAGCGAGGCGGTGTTTTCGATGCTGGGAAGCACGTCATTGGCGTGCTCCCCCTGAACCGTCTTAATCCTCTTCTGAGCGAGGCGGTGTTTTCGATACCCACCGAGAGAGCGCCCCAGGAAGTACGGGGATCACGTCTTAATCCTCTTCTGAGCGAGGCGGTGTTTTCGATCAGCCGCGCCATCACATCTCTCGCCCGCGTCTCGGCCGCGTCTTAATCCTCTTCTGAGCGAGGCGGTGTTTTCGATCTCCTCCGCGAGGCAGCGGAGGAGGGCTGGATGATTGGTCTTAATCCTCTTCTGAGCGAGGCGGTGTTTTCGATCGGCGTGCGCGTTGGCGATAGGCAGACCGCGCCCCAAAGTCTTAATCCTCTTCTGAGCGAGGCGGTGTTTTCGATGATGGCGTGCGGGTGATCCCGCACGCCACAGAAGAGGAGTCTTAATCCTCTTCTGAGCGAGGCGGTGTTTTCGATCAGATGGGGCGCGGAAAGGAGGCAGCGTGGAAGAAGTAGTCTTAATCCTCTTCTGAGCGAGGCGGTGTTTTCGATTGGGACGCGGCGCAATCGTGCTGCAGAGGGTGGCCACGTCTTAATCCTCTTCTGAGCGAGGCGGTGTTTTCGATGATGAAGGTGGTTGTAACGAGGCACCCCGCTCTCGTGTCTTAATCCTCTTCTGAGCGAGGCGGTGTTTTCGATGAAAGGGGCGCGGAAGGGAGGAAAGAATGGAGATAATGTCTTAATCCTCTTCTGAGCGAGGCGGTGTTTTCGATGTGGCGGCCAATTATCGAATGCGATACACAAGAGCGTCTTAATCCTCTTCTGAGCGAGGCGGTGTTTTCGATCATCGCCTGCCTTCGGTCCTTGTACTATCGTCTTCGCGTCTTAATCCTCTTCTGAGCGAGGCGGTGTTTTCGATCAGAGAGGGGCGCGGAAGGGAGGAAACAATGGTAAACAGTCTTAATCCTCTTCTGAGCGAGGCGGTGTTTTCGATGAGGGGCGCGGAAGGGAGGAAACAATGGTAAACATCTAGTCTTAATCCTCTTCTGAGCGAGGCGGTGTTTTCGATACGCGCTCACGTTGACCGCAGAACGCGACGGCGATGCGTCTTAATCCTCTTCTGAGCGAGGCGGTGTTTTCGATAGGACCGGGGGAAAGAACTGAGCCTGGAGCGGCTGCGCGTCTTAATCCTCTTCTGAGCGAGGCGGTGTTTTCGATTTGTCGCGGGCCTCCGCGGCGAGATTTATAGGCTCGTCTTAATCCTCTTCTGAGCGAGGCGGTGTTTTCGATGTGCCGCTCACCGAGGGTGGGCGGCCAGTCGTAGCCGTCTTAATCCTCTTCTGAGCGAGGCGGTGTTTTCGATGTGCGGGTGATCCAGCACGCCACCGCCGGCGACGTGCGGTCTTAATCCTCTTCTGAGCGAGGCGGTGTTTTCGATGAGAGCGAGGCCTAATCAACGAGGGCGTGCGGGTGATCCAGTCTTAATCCTCTTCTGAGCGAGGCGGTGTTTTCGATGAAACAAACGCCGGTCGGGAACGCAACGGTGCGCATTGTCTTAATCCTCTTCTGAGCGAGGCGGTGTTTTCGATGAGCGGCTGCGCGAGATCGCGCAGCCGCGCCGCACCTAGTCTTAATCCTCTTCTGAGCGAGGCGGTGTTTTCGATACTTTGTACATAAAAGAATACCGCTACGGGCGGCCCGTCTTAATCCTCTTCTGAGCGAGGCGGTGTTTTCGATCACCTATGTGGTGCGGGACATCACTGAGGAGGTGGGGTGTCTTAATCCTCTTCTGAGCGAGGCGGTGTTTTCGATCATGGTGACGGAAGTCCCCCTGGTCCTCGGCCCCGAGGGTCTTAATCCTCTTCTGAGCGAGGCGGTGTTTTCGATGAATACTTTAACGGCAGGCGGCCGCGGTGGCGGCCAAGTCTTAATCCTCTTCTGAGCGAGGCGGTGTTTTCGATAAGGGGCGCGGAAGGGAGGCAAGATGGTCCGGGTTTAGTCTTAATCCTCTTCTGAGCGAGGCGGTGTTTTCGATCGGAAAGGGGCGCAGAAGGGAGGCCAAATGCTGACAATTGTCTTAATCCTCTTCTGAGCGAGGCGGTGTTTTCGATACGCGCCTCCCAATTTTCGCGCCTCGGGAGGCGCGGTGAGTCTTAATCCTCTTCTGAGCGAGGCGGTGTTTTCGATCGGGTCTCGCGAGGCGTTCCTCCCTCGTGGAGGGCTTCCGTCTTAATCCTCTTCTGAGCGAGGCGGTGTTTTCGATATGACGACGGCCACTACCACCGACTTGACACCCTCTCGTCTTAATCCTCTTCTGAGCGAGGCGGTGTTTTCGATGAGGGAGACGCCATGAATGGAGTAAAGGTCACCGGATGTCTTAATCCTCTTCTGAGCGAGGCGGTGTTTTCGATTGGCGCTGCCGCTGGCGGCGATATCCGCCAGCGGCTAGTCTTAATCCTCTTCTGAGCGAGGCGGTGTTTTCGATGAGGGAGATCGTCGCGGGCCTCCGCGGGAGCGTTTACGTCTTAATCCTCTTCTGAGCGAGGCGGTGTTTTCGATCCCTGTCCTCCCGTCTACCACCCTCGTCCCCACCGGAAGTCTTAATCCTCTTCTGAGCGAGGCGGTGTTTTCGATGCTCCTTCACGGTGGACCCCAAGTCCCTCCGGTGGTGGGTCTTAATCCTCTTCTGAGCGAGGCGGTGTTTTCGATAGAAGGGAGGCCAAATGCTGACAATTTTCAAGCGAGAGTGTCTTAATCCTCTTCTGAGCGAGGCGGTGTTTTCGATGTACTATCGTCTTCGCCCGGGCGAATATGCCCAGGCGGAGTCTTAATCCTCTTCTGAGCGAGGCGGTGTTTTCGATTACATCACCATCCCGTGGCTGGACGACAGGGGGAACCCCGTCTTAATCCTCTTCTGAGCGAGGCGGTGTTTTCGATACGTCATTGGCGTGCTGCCTCTTCACATGGCGGCTTTGGTCTTAATCCTCTTCTGAGCGAGGCGGTGTTTTCGATGAAAGGGGCGCGGAAGGGAGGCAAGATGGTGAGAATATAGTCTTAATCCTCTTCTGAGCGAGGCGGTGTTTTCGATGTCACTTTATTACCGGCTCCGCCCGGGCGAATATGCCCGGTCTTAATCCTCTTCTGAGCGAGGCGGTGTTTTCGATGCAGAAAGGAGAAAAAGATGGACGTAGTCGTAGTCACGTCTTAATCCTCTTCTGAGCGAGGCGGTGTTTTCGATCGCCATCACAGTCGGCGGCCCCTGCCTCGCGCCACTCAGTCTTAATCCTCTTCTGAGCGAGGCGGTGTTTTCGATCATGAGGAGGGCGCGCGGCTCCTCTGGAGCCGCGTGGGTCTTAATCCTCTTCTGAGCGAGGCGGTGTTTTCGATCCGGGTCACGTGGAAAACGCGGCACCAACAGTCGCAAGTCTTAATCCTCTTCTGAGCGAGGCGGTGTTTTCGATAAATCAGGATTAAGTGGAGCAGCGCCCCAGAGGGGGGCGTCTTAATCCTCTTCTGAGCGAGGCGGTGTTTTCGATCGCGCGGGCGAATACGCCCACGCGGAGTACGGGTTGAAGTCTTAATCCTCTTCTGAGCGAGGCGGTGTTTTCGATGCCCCGCGTGCGTCACCGCGCGGGCGGCCGCGGACAAGTCTTAATCCTCTTCTGAGCGAGGCGGTGTTTTCGATCATCGCCTGTCTTCGATCGTTATTTTATCGCCTTCGCGTCTTAATCCTCTTCTGAGCGAGGCGGTGTTTTCGATCACGCCTCGCCCGATGACGTGCGGGGGCAGCACGTCATGTCTTAATCCTCTTCTGAGCGAGGCGGTGTTTTCGATGTTTACAGGAAGGAGTATTTTACAGGGAAGCGGCCGCGGTCTTAATCCTCTTCTGAGCGAGGCGGTGTTTTCGATGCCCGCTCGAGCCATAACCCCAAGAGGTAAGCGTGTTGTCTTAATCCTCTTCTGAGCGAGGCGGTGTTTTCGATGGGGTGAAGTGAAGGGCTGTCGCTCGCTCACGGACCGTCTTAATCCTCTTCTGAGCGAGGCGGTGTTTTCGATCTTCAGAACGATGAAGACGAAGACCGCCAAGACGAAAGTCTTAATCCTCTTCTGAGCGAGGCGGTGTTTTCGATTCATTAATTCAGACGTAGCCGATTTGAAATACGACATGTCTTAATCCTCTTCTGAGCGAGGCGGTGTTTTCGATTTGAGCCGGACGCAATCGCCGCCTTCCTGGACTCCGTCGTCTTAATCCTCTTCTGAGCGAGGCGGTGTTTTCGATAAGGCCGCCGTCGAAGCGAACGAACTGACCGGCAAAATGTCTTAATCCTCTTCTGAGCGAGGCGGTGTTTTCGATCATCGAAGAAGAAGCGCCTGGACGCCGTCGAAATCGCGCTGTCTTAATCCTCTTCTGAGCGAGGCGGTGTTTTCGATCGCCTTTCGTAGAGGATGGCTTAATAGTCAAGGCCCCGTCTTAATCCTCTTCTGAGCGAGGCGGTGTTTTCGATAATGAAGGGCAGGCGATCGACACTATCGCCTGCCTGAAAAGTCTTAATCCTCTTCTGAGCGAGGCGGTGTTTTCGATGATGGAGCTCAGTGGACTGATTGTGGGGGGGGCGCACGTCTTAATCCTCTTCTGAGCGAGGCGGTGTTTTCGATAATGGACGTGGTGGTTGTAACCCGTCACGCCTCGCTCCGTCTTAATCCTCTTCTGAGCGAGGCGGTGTTTTCGATGATCTCCGAGTACGGCACCACGCCCCTCGGCGTCACGAGTCTTAATCCTCTTCTGAGCGAGGCGGTGTTTTCGATGCGCCAGCACCTCTCCGGTGATCTGACTGTCGAACACGTCTTAATCCTCTTCTGAGCGAGGCGGTGTTTTCGATCCGCAAGGAATTGGCGCGCACCACGTACGAGGTCTCGGTCTTAATCCTCTTCTGAGCGAGGCGGTGTTTTCGATGCGTGGCGCCGACCGCCCATCTCCAGGGCTGGCAGACGTCTTAATCCTCTTCTGAGCGAGGCGGTGTTTTCGATCGGGGTCGTCGTCATCTGGGGCGAGCACCCCAGCGATTGTCTTAATCCTCTTCTGAGCGAGGCGGTGTTTTCGATGAGGAGGTGATCTGCCCGGCGTGTGTCAGCGCGCGGGCGTCTTAATCCTCTTCTGAGCGAGGCGGTGTTTTCGATGAAGTGCCCCTGGTCCTCAGCCCCGAGGACCGGGGGGTCTTAATCCTCTTCTGAGCGAGGCGGTGTTTTCGATACGTCGTCGGTGTGCTGCCCATGCACCTGGCGGCTTGTCTTAATCCTCTTCTGAGCGAGGCGGTGTTTTCGATCCGTGCTCGCGGCGCTGCGCGCGCTGGCTGCGGCTGGTCTTAATCCTCTTCTGAGCGAGGCGGTGTTTTCGATCCCAGGTGGGGGACAGTCGCTCCCCCGGGGCAGATAGTCTTAATCCTCTTCTGAGCGAGGCGGTGTTTTCGATGCTTGCGACCCCCCCTCGGCAGCGCAACCGAGGCGCCCGTCTTAATCCTCTTCTGAGCGAGGCGGTGTTTTCGATGCGGAGAGTCCGCCCCGCTTAAACGAAGGGAGGCGCGTCTTAATCCTCTTCTGAGCGAGGCGGTGTTTTCGATACGTGGTGGTTGTAACCCGTCACGCCTCGCTCGTGGAGGTCTTAATCCTCTTCTGAGCGAGGCGGTGTTTTCGATCAATGATGGCGTGCGGGTCATCCCGCACGCCACAGAAGGTCTTAATCCTCTTCTGAGCGAGGCGGTGTTTTCGATTATCGTCGTTGAGATCCGGGATGAGTGATGCGTGGCGTGTCTTAATCCTCTTCTGAGCGAGGCGGTGTTTTCGATACCCCAGCTCCCACCCCGCCCAGGGGGCTAATGCTCGTCTTAATCCTCTTCTGAGCGAGGCGGTGTTTTCGATCGCGCAGCCTCCCCGGACCTACGTGGTCCGGGATGTAGTCTTAATCCTCTTCTGAGCGAGGCGGTGTTTTCGATGGAGACGGGAAAATGGACGTTAAAATCTATCGGAGGGTCTTAATCCTCTTCTGAGCGAGGCGGTGTTTTCGATAGGAGCTGCGATTTGAGACGGCGCGAGACGTTGTTCGTCGTCTTAATCCTCTTCTGAGCGAGGCGGTGTTTTCGATCCTCAAGGGGTTGTATTACCGCCTCCGCGCGGGCGAAGTCTTAATCCTCTTCTGAGCGAGGCGGTGTTTTCGATGCTGGTCCGGAAGGAGGGGCTAGAGGGTCTCCGGGCCGGTCTTAATCCTCTTCTGAGCGAGGCGGTGTTTTCGATGTAGAGGGCCGCCTTGTCGCTTGGGCGCTCGCGCATGGGTCTTAATCCTCTTCTGAGCGAGGCGGTGTTTTCGATAGGAGCTGCGATTTGAGACGGCGCGAGACGTTGTTCGTCGTCTTAATCCTCTTCTGAGCGAGGCGGTGTTTTCGATAACCGAGAACGGGCGGCCAGTCGTGGCCGCCACCACGGAGGTCTTAATCCTCTTCTGAGCGAGGCGGTGTTTTCGATTTACGTTTGTAGAGATTTGCCACGCCAAGGCGTAAGTTGTCTTAATCCTCTTCTGAGCGAGGCGGTGTTTTCGATGGGAGCGGGGACGCCCTAGCCTACCTCAACGGCGGGACGTCTTAATCCTCTTCTGAGCGAGGCGGTGTTTTCGATCCGAACGCGCTGTAATTAGCAACCTACTCACTGCCGCGGTCTTAATCCTCTTCTGAGCGAGGCGGTGTTTTCGATGCGATGGTGAACACACCCATGGCGGCCGGTCCGCCGCCGTCTTAATCCTCTTCTGAGCGAGGCGGTGTTTTCGATGGACCTGGGCTACGTGAACTATGTGGACACGCTCGGAAGTCTTAATCCTCTTCTGAGCGAGGCGGTGTTTTCGATCCACTAGGCCGGGTCCAGTATCACCGCATCCTGAAGGCGTCTTAATCCTCTTCTGAGCGAGGCGGTGTTTTCGATCAAGCGGGGCGGGAGAGTCCGCCCCGCTTAACAGAAGGGGTCTTAATCCTCTTCTGAGCGAGGCGGTGTTTTCGATGAGCGCCTGCGCGAAATAGCGCAGGCGCCCCGCACGTACGTCTTAATCCTCTTCTGAGCGAGGCGGTGTTTTCGATGGAGCTGCTCCGCGAGCGGGGCATCATCACGGAGGGCGTCTTAATCCTCTTCTGAGCGAGGCGGTGTTTTCGATCCACCCAAGAAGACGCAACCCGGCTCATCGCCGGGCTGGTCTTAATCCTCTTCTGAGCGAGGCGGTGTTTTCGATACTCGCCACGCCTCGCTCGTGGAGCTGCTCCGCGAGCGTCTTAATCCTCTTCTGAGCGAGGCGGTGTTTTCGATCTGCGTGGCGAGGTTTACATCCTCCGGCACGGCGAATAGTCTTAATCCTCTTCTGAGCGAGGCGGTGTTTTCGATGAGGCGACAATGGTTATATACAAAAAAGAGTTCTTTTGTCTTAATCCTCTTCTGAGCGAGGCGGTGTTTTCGATAGGAAGGAGTTCTTTAATGGTAAGCGGCCGCGGTGGCGTCTTAATCCTCTTCTGAGCGAGGCGGTGTTTTCGATGGGAGGCAGCAAAAATGATCAAGGTATATAAGCGCGAGAGTCTTAATCCTCTTCTGAGCGAGGCGGTGTTTTCGATCACTCACGGACGCTGGCCGGCCAATCCAGGCCGCCAGCGTCTTAATCCTCTTCTGAGCGAGGCGGTGTTTTCGATTAGATCGCTACGGTTGCCTCTTTTGCTTTCTTTCGCATGTCTTAATCCTCTTCTGAGCGAGGCGGTGTTTTCGATACAGGAGGGACTACTTCTATGGGCGGCGCCCGATGTGGTCTTAATCCTCTTCTGAGCGAGGCGGTGTTTTCGATCAGAGAGGGGCGCAGAAAGGAGTGGCGAATGGTCACGTCTTAATCCTCTTCTGAGCGAGGCGGTGTTTTCGATGTTTTACGTCACTAGCTAACGACGCCTTCGCGCGAAAGGTCTTAATCCTCTTCTGAGCGAGGCGGTGTTTTCGATCAGCACGCGCCTCCCTTCTTTTATACGGCGCGCCCCGTCTTAATCCTCTTCTGAGCGAGGCGGTGTTTTCGATGCCGGCCACGCCCTGCGGGGTTATGATCGGCCCTGCATGTCTTAATCCTCTTCTGAGCGAGGCGGTGTTTTCGATAATGGACGTTGTGGTTGTAACCAGGCATGCCTCGCTCGTGTCTTAATCCTCTTCTGAGCGAGGCGGTGTTTTCGATGGACGTGCGGGGGCAGCACGTCGTCGGCGTGCTGCCCCGTCTTAATCCTCTTCTGAGCGAGGCGGTGTTTTCGATGATTTTGGCGCGCGCAGAGAAAGAGCTGGCCCGCGTAGTCTTAATCCTCTTCTGAGCGAGGCGGTGTTTTCGATGGGGAGGCGCTCACCGCGCCTCCCTTAATTTTTTAACGTCTTAATCCTCTTCTGAGCGAGGCGGTGTTTTCGATAAGGGGGAAGTGTGGAAGTCATTGTCGTAACTCGCCACGTCTTAATCCTCTTCTGAGCGAGGCGGTGTTTTCGATCGGACTATGGCGTGCGTGGCTCAGACGGGCGGATACGTCTTAATCCTCTTCTGAGCGAGGCGGTGTTTTCGATAAGGGGGAAGTGTGGAAGTCATTGTCGTAACTCGCCACGTCTTAATCCTCTTCTGAGCGAGGCGGTGTTTTCGATTACTCCGCGCCGGACTATGGCGTGCGTGGCTCAGACGTCTTAATCCTCTTCTGAGCGAGGCGGTGTTTTCGATGGGCGCTGTGAGCGCCCTCAGGGACTTGCTCCGGCGATAGTCTTAATCCTCTTCTGAGCGAGGCGGTGTTTTCGATGCGGCATCGCTTCGGAGGCGCGGTGACGCGCCTCCCAATGTCTTAATCCTCTTCTGAGCGAGGCGGTGTTTTCGATGCCCCGCCAGGCCATGCCGGGACCCGCCGCGTTCCTCGTCTTAATCCTCTTCTGAGCGAGGCGGTGTTTTCGATCCGCGCCGGCCGGAACCAGTAAAACGATGGTCGGTACACGTCTTAATCCTCTTCTGAGCGAGGCGGTGTTTTCGATCTGTGAGCGCCCTCAGGGACTTGCTCCGGCGACACGGGAGTCTTAATCCTCTTCTGAGCGAGGCGGTGTTTTCGATTAGATGCCCTCGCGCTCGACGTGGATGAAGCAATCCGCGCGTCTTAATCCTCTTCTGAGCGAGGCGGTGTTTTCGATGATTACGGCATTAAAGAACCGGGCGGGCACATCCGCCCGCGTCTTAATCCTCTTCTGAGCGAGGCGGTGTTTTCGATCAGAGGGGCGCGGAAAGGAGGCGACAATGGTTATGATGTCTTAATCCTCTTCTGAGCGAGGCGGTGTTTTCGATGAAAAATGGTGGTTGTAACCAGGCACGCCTCGCTCGTAGTCTTAATCCTCTTCTGAGCGAGGCGGTGTTTTCGATCCTTGCGTCGCACCGGTTGCACCTGCTGCCGCCTCGGTTGTCTTAATCCTCTTCTGAGCGAGGCGGTGTTTTCGATCACAACCCCAGTCGCCAGCGTAATTTACGCCTAAACGTGTCTTAATCCTCTTCTGAGCGAGGCGGTGTTTTCGATACTCACGGGCGGCGGCGCGCTGGCGTTCTCGGTCCCGTCTTAATCCTCTTCTGAGCGAGGCGGTGTTTTCGATGAGGAGGAGGCGGGGTGAGCCTTAGCCCCGCCTCCAACCGTCTTAATCCTCTTCTGAGCGAGGCGGTGTTTTCGATGTGATCCCGCACGCCACCCCGGAGGACATCCGTGGGCAGGTCTTAATCCTCTTCTTAGCGAGGCGGTGTTTTCGATTATATTCCTTCCTGTAAATAACCACCATCTCCGTCTCGTCTTAATCCTCTTCTGAGCGAGGCGGTGTTTTCGATAAGAGGAGGAGATGGACGTTGTGGTTGTAACCAGGCACGTCTTAATCCTCTTCTGAGCGAGGCGGTGTTTTCGATGTACATCGTGCGGGACATCACTGAGGAGGAGGAGGCGGTCTTAATCCTCTTCTGAGCGAGGCGGTGTTTTCGATGAAAGGGGCGCGGAAAGGGGGAAAAATGGTGGTTGTAACGTCTTAATCCTCTTCTGAGCGAGGCGGTGTTTTCGATCAGACACGCCTCGCTCGTGGAATACCTCCGCGAGCGAGCGTCTTAATCCTCTTCTGAGCGAGGCGGTGTTTTCGATCACTGCCCGGCGAGAACGGGCGGCCTGTAACGGCCGCCGTCTTAATCCTCTTCTGAGCGAGGCGGTGTTTTCGATAAGGGAGGAAGGAAAAATGTACGGAATCCATATCAAGTCTTAATCCTCTTCTGAGCGAGGCGGTGTTTTCGATCGGCATGTGCCCGGCGTGTCTAGAGGCGCGCCAGGCGCGTCTTAATCCTCTTCTGAGCGAGGCGGTGTTTTCGATCTGGGCGCTCGCGCATGGCGCGCGGGCGCTCGCAGACGTCTTAATCCTCTTCTGAGCGAGGCGGTGTTTTCGATCCGAAAAGGGGCGCGGAAAGGAGGGAAAAAATGCACGTGTCTTAATCCTCTTCTGAGCGAGGCGGTGTTTTCGATCTCCCAGAGCGCGGCCGGCTGACAGGACGCGCCCGAGGTCTTAATCCTCTTCTGAGCGAGGCGGTGTTTTCGATGTATGCTCAGCGAGGAGGTACTACTAGGACTAGCGGAGGTCTTAATCCTCTTCTGAGCGAGGCGGTGTTTTCGATCCTCCGGGGCAGTGTTTACCGGCTCCGGCACGGCGAGTCTTAATCCTCTTCTGAGCGAGGCGGTGTTTTCGATACGTCATTGGCGTGCTGCCCCTGACCTTGGCGGCCAAAGTCTTAATCCTCTTCTGAGCGAGGCGGTGTTTTCGATGACGGGGCCGGCAATCACCCAGCCCTCCTCCGCCGACGTCTTAATCCTCTTCTGAGCGAGGCGGTGTTTTCGATGCGAGTACGCCGCGCCGGATTACGGGATAAAGGATTCGTCTTAATCCTCTTCTGAGCGAGGCGGTGTTTTCGATGCTAGCTGCACATAATCCAGCTTTCCCGTGCCGGTGGTCTTAATCCTCTTCTGAGCGAGGCGGTGTTTTCGATCACGTATCATCGATCACAGGCCGTGGACCACGCGATGGTCTTAATCCTCTTCTGAGCGAGGCGGTGTTTTCGATGACCTGCACGCCGCGGCTGCTGAGCTGTGGGAAATCAAGTCTTAATCCTCTTCTGAGCGAGGCGGTGTTTTCGATGAGCGAGGCATGGTGTCCGATGGCGTGCGGGTGATCCCGTCTTAATCCTCTTCTGAGCGAGGCGGTGTTTTCGATAATCTGGTACCGCCTCCGCCCGGGCGAATATGCCCGGGGTCTTAATCCTCTTCTGAGCGAGGCGGTGTTTTCGATGAGAACGGGCGGCCAGTCGTGGCCGCCTCCACAGAGGTCTTAATCCTCTTCTGAGCGAGGCGGTGTTTTCGATGGAGGCAAGAATGGTTAAGATATATAGGAAAGAGTTCTGTCTTAATCCTCTTCTGAGCGAGGCGGTGTTTTCGATGTTGTTTCGCGCCTGGTGATGGGGCCTGGGAGGGCATATGTCTTAATCCTCTTCTGAGCGAGGCGGTGTTTTCGATCATTCCGCCGACGTGCCGCCCCGCGCGCAGATCGTCACGTCTTAATCCTCTTCTGAGCGAGGCGGTGTTTTCGATGAGACGGGGAGTACGCCGCGCCGCGGTATGGGGCCAAAGTCTTAATCCTCTTCTGAGCGAGGCGGTGTTTTCGATGAGCTCTGGGCCGCCGAGTGGGCGGCCGGGGAGGAGAAAGTCTTAATCCTCTTCTGAGCGAGGCGGTGTTTTCGATGGAAGTCATTGTCGTGACCCGTCACGCCTCGCTCGTGGGTCTTAATCCTCTTCTGAGCGAGGCGGTGTTTTCGATCCTGGCCGCCAGGGTCACAGAAGTGCCCCTGGCCCTCGTCTTAATCCTCTTCTGAGCGAGGCGGTGTTTTCGATGGGCCGGCCCGTAGTATGGGCGCTCGCGCACGGTGCGCCGTCTTAATCCTCTTCTGAGCGAGGCGGTGTTTTCGATCTATGAAGACGCGTGAAGTATTGTCGGTGGCCGCGGGTGTGTCTTAATCCTCTTCTGAGCGAGGCGGTGTTTTCGATGAGTTGGCCCGCGTTCGGCGGGCCGCCGAAACCTGCGCGGTCTTAATCCTCTTCTGAGCGAGGCGGTGTTTTCGATGAAGGGAGAACGAGGGAGATGCAAAAGAAAGAGGCAACCGTCTTAATCCTCTTCTGAGCGAGGCGGTGTTTTCGATTAGTAACCATGTATTGTTTTTCGAATCCGGAGCTCACAGTCTTAATCCTCTTCTGAGCGAGGCGGTGTTTTCGATAAGAGCTGTGGTACCGGCTCCGCCCGGGCGAATATGCCGTCTTAATCCTCTTCTGAGCGAGGCGGTGTTTTCGATGTCCGCCCCGCTTAAAAAAACCAAGGGAGGCGCGTTGGTCTTAATCCTCTTCTGAGCGAGGCGGTGTTTTCGATGCGCCACCGGGGGATTTCCCCCGTGGCGCTGCCGCTGGCGTCTTAATCCTCTTCTGAGCGAGGCGGTGTTTTCGATGGCGTGCGGGTGATCCCGCACGCCACCCCCGATGACGTGTCTTAATCCTCTTCTGAGCGAGGCGGTGTTTTCGATCCGCCAGCGCATGGCGTATGCGTTGGCGCAGGCGAACGTCTTAATCCTCTTCTGAGCGAGGCGGTGTTTTCGATGAAAAGGGGCGCGGAAGGGAGGAATATCGGAAACACCGCGTCTTAATCCTCTTCTGAGCGAGGCGGTGTTTTCGATTGGGGTGAGTCTTCACCCCAGCTCCCACCCCGCCCAGGTCTTAATCCTCTTCTGAGCGAGGCGGTGTTTTCGATAAGGAGGCGACAATGGAAGTCATTGTCGTAACTCGACACGTCTTAATCCTCTTCTGAGCGAGGCGGTGTTTTCGATCCGATCCCAGAGCGGGCACGCCGCATGCATCACTAGCAGTCTTAATCCTCTTCTGAGCGAGGCGGTGTTTTCGATTTGGGGTGAGTCTTCACCCCAGCTCCCACCCCGCCCAGGGTCTTAATCCTCTTCTGAGCGAGGCGGTGTTTTCGATAAAGGAGGCGACAATGGAAGTCATTGTCGTAACTCGACGTCTTAATCCTCTTCTGAGCGAGGCGGTGTTTTCGATTGGTCAAGATATATAGGAAAGAGTTCTTCAGTAACAAAAGTCTTAATCCTCTTCTGAGCGAGGCGGTGTTTTCGATGTTGGGGTGAGTCTTCACCCCAGCTCCCACCCCGCCCAGGTCTTAATCCTCTTCTGAGCGAGGCGGTGTTTTCGATCAGAAGGGGCGCGGAAAGGGGGCAGAATGGTCAAGATATGTCTTAATCCTCTTCTGAGCGAGGCGGTGTTTTCGATGGGAGGCCGTATGCTTGCAGATGAGGTACTGCTGGGAAGTCTTAATCCTCTTCTGAGCGAGGCGGTGTTTTCGATGAGTCGGTCTTTGCGGCCCTCCTCCGTGAGTCGGCGGAGTCTTAATCCTCTTCTGAGCGAGGCGGTGTTTTCGATGGGGCGCGGTTATTGTGGTGCAGGGTGGCCGCCCTCGTCTTAATCCTCTTCTGAGCGAGGCGGTGTTTTCGATAAGGAATACATGTTCCCGGATTACGGGATCGTGGCGGACGTCTTAATCCTCTTCTGAGCGAGGCGGTGTTTTCGATCACCGACGAAAAATGGCAATACGTGCGGGTGCCAACGATGTCTTAATCCTCTTCTGAGCGAGGCGGTGTTTTCGATTTGCGGGCACCGAGTCAGTCCGTCGCGCGCCAGAGGTAGTCTTAATCCTCTTCTGAGCGAGGCGGTGTTTTCGATGAGGCAAAATGGTAAAACTTTACAGGAAGGAGTTCTTTGTCTTAATCCTCTTCTGAGCGAGGCGGTGTTTTCGATCGCAGCGGGGAGTACTCGGCCCCGGATTACGGTATCCGTCTTAATCCTCTTCTGAGCGAGGCGGTGTTTTCGATCGCGGATATGATGGTGGCCGCCGAATACGGCGCGTTCAAGTCTTAATCCTCTTCTGAGCGAGGCGGTGTTTTCGATGTGCTTCCCATGCACTTGGCCGCGATGGCGGCTAAGGTGTCTTAATCCTCTTCTGAGCGAGGCGGTGTTTTCGATAGAATGGTCAAGATATATAGGAAAGAGTTCTTCAGTAACAGTCTTAATCCTCTTCTGAGCGAGGCGGTGTTTTCGATCGGAGGACATCCGGGGGCGGCACGTCATTGGCGTGCTGGTCTTAATCCTCTTCTGAGCGAGGCGGTGTTTTCGATGAGGATTAAAACGGCCGGCGCACAGCGCCTCTGGGTGTCTTAATCCTCTTCTGAGCGAGGCGGTGTTTTCGATGCTTTAATTGCCGCCCTGCGAGGCGGCGTATATCGTCTCGTCTTAATCCTCTTCTGAGCGAGGCGGTGTTTTCGATGTATTGGTCTGGCGACATCGGCACAGCGCAAACAATCCGTCTTAATCCTCTTCTGAGCGAGGCGGTGTTTTCGATCCGCAACGTTGGCATTGTGACTGAGGACACCCGCCGGTCTTAATCCTCTTCTGAGCGAGGCGGTGTTTTCGATCCGACGGTGGCACGTATCATCGATCACAGGCTGTGGACGTCTTAATCCTCTTCTGAGCGAGGCGGTGTTTTCGATTCGCTCGTGGAATACCTCCGCGAGCGGGGCATTATCACGTCTTAATCCTCTTCTGAGCGAGGCGGTGTTTTCGATGTGCTCCGAGTGTATAAGCGCGAGTTTTTTTATGGGAGTCTTAATCCTCTTCTGAGCGAGGCGGTGTTTTCGATGTCCCCCTGGTCCTCGGCCCCGAGGACCGGGGGCGCGAGTCTTAATCCTCTTCTGAGCGAGGCGGTGTTTTCGATTGATTCCAACGCTGCGGGCGCCGCGAACGCCCGCAGCGGTCTTAATCCTCTTCTGAGCGAGGCGGTGTTTTCGATACAAGAGGCCGCGATGGCGGCCAATAATCGAGTGCGATTGTCTTAATCCTCTTCTGAGCGAGGCGGTGTTTTCGATTCTGGCGGACGTGGACCTTCAGGCCGGGACCGTGTCGTCTTAATCCTCTTCTGAGCGAGGCGGTGTTTTCGATCACGCGGGGCACGGCATCCCCTGTAGACGTTGCATGTCTTAATCCTCTTCTGAGCGAGGCGGTGTTTTCGATGAGGCAGCAAAAATGATCAAGGTATATAAGCGCGAGTTGTCTTAATCCTCTTCTGAGCGAGGCGGTGTTTTCGATGTCCATCCTCGGGGACGTGACGCCCGCGAGCTCGGTCGTCTTAATCCTCTTCTGAGCGAGGCGGTGTTTTCGATGGACTCGGGCCGCGGTGGAAAACGTCCGCAAGGTCGTCTTAATCCTCTTCTGAGCGAGGCGGTGTTTTCGATTAGTCTCGGGGACTTCCTAAGGGAAGAAGTCCTCCCGTCTTAATCCTCTTCTGAGCGAGGCGGTGTTTTCGATCCAGGCCACCCTTCAAGCCTACGCGGAGCGCCGCCGGTCTTAATCCTCTTCTGAGCGAGGCGGTGTTTTCGATATGACGACGGCCATCGACGTGACACCCTCGGGGTTCTCGTCTTAATCCTCTTCTGAGCGAGGCGGTGTTTTCGATCCCACGCGGAGTATGGCCTGAAGCGGGGCAGGAGGGTGTCTTAATCCTCTTCTGAGCGAGGCGGTGTTTTCGATTAGTCCCGCCAGGGGGGGCGCTAAGCGCCTCCCCTCTTGTCTTAATCCTCTTCTGAGCGAGGCGGTGTTTTCGATGGGAGTACTTTTACGGAAAGAGGCCGCGCTGGCGGCCGTCTTAATCCTCTTCTGAGCGAGGCGGTGTTTTCGATTCGCGTCCCTCCGCGGTAACCTTTACTATCTCCGGCACGTCTTAATCCTCTTCTGAGCGAGGCGGTGTTTTCGATCATCGCCTGCCTGAAAACCCTGTGGTACCGCCTCCGCGCGTCTTAATCCTCTTCTGAGCGAGGCGGTGTTTTCGATGGCGCGGAAAGGAGGCAGTAAAATGGTTAACATTTAGTCTTAATCCTCTTCTGAGCGAGGCGGTGTTTTCGATCAGAAGGGGCGCGGAAAGGAGGCAGTAAAATGGTTAACATGTCTTAATCCTCTTCTGAGCGAGGCGGTGTTTTCGATTCGACGCCGGGGAGTCCGTATTTAAGGCCCTCCTCCGTGGTCTTAATCCTCTTCTGAGCGAGGCGGTGTTTTCGATGAGGAAGGAAAAATGTACGGAATCCATATCAAGCGGTTCGTCTTAATCCTCTTCTGAGCGAGGCGGTGTTTTCGATGCGAGACGAAAATGGGCGGCCCATGGTGGCCACCACCGTCTTAATCCTCTTCTGAGCGAGGCGGTGTTTTCGATCCATGGTGGCCACCACCGCGGAGGACGCGGCCAGACTAGTCTTAATCCTCTTCTGAGCGAGGCGGTGTTTTCGATCCGAGGAGGTCAAGCGACACATATCGTCGCTCCGCGAAGTCTTAATCCTCTTCTGAGCGAGGCGGTGTTTTCGATCGGAATCCATATCAAGCGGTTCTTCTACGGGCAGCGGCGTCTTAATCCTCTTCTGAGCGAGGCGGTGTTTTCGATTGGTTACCAGGCACACCGCGCTCGTGGAATACCTCCGCGTCTTAATCCTCTTCTGAGCGAGGCGGTGTTTTCGATCACCACTCTTGCGCGTCCCGCCCGTCACCGAACCACTCGTCTTAATCCTCTTCTGAGCGAGGCGGTGTTTTCGATGCGATGGCCCACATCGCCTGCCTAAAGGGGCTGTGGTAGTCTTAATCCTCTTCTGAGCGAGGCGGTGTTTTCGATGAGATGCAAAGGGAGATGCAAAAGGGGGAAATCAGGATCGTCTTAATCCTCTTCTGAGCGAGGCGGTGTTTTCGATGGAGGCCCATTGAACAATGTGATAATGAGGGGCAGGCGAGTCTTAATCCTCTTCTGAGCGAGGCGGTGTTTTCGATGATAAACGTTTACCATGCTGCCTCCTTTCTGCGCCGTCTTAATCCTCTTCTGAGCGAGGCGGTGTTTTCGATGCGGGCGCATCCGCCCGATTGACCCATAGCCCCCCTTCGTCTTAATCCTCTTCTGAGCGAGGCGGTGTTTTCGATGACCCAACCCGCCGGCTGGACCTGTGGGACACCGCAAGTCTTAATCCTCTTCTGAGCGAGGCGGTGTTTTCGATCGCCCCGTTTAACCAAGGGGAGGCGCTCACCGCGCCGTCTTAATCCTCTTCTGAGCGAGGCGGTGTTTTCGATGAGCGCGTGGTCATTGGCGACTGGCCGAGGTGGTCGTGTCTTAATCCTCTTCTGAGCGAGGCGGTGTTTTCGATGACTTCTTCTATGGGCGGCGCCCAGTCTGGGCGCCGCGTCTTAATCCTCTTCTGAGCGAGGCGGTGTTTTCGATAAACGGCCGAAAAGTGTTCGTATGCGACTACCGCTTGGTCTTAATCCTCTTCTGAGCGAGGCGGTGTTTTCGATGGAAAGGGGCGCGGAAGGGAGGAAGCAATGTCGTAAAGTCTTAATCCTCTTCTGAGCGAGGCGGTGTTTTCGATATCCTTACGTGGCGGCGTGTATCGTCTCCGGCACGGCGGTCTTAATCCTCTTCTGAGCGAGGCGGTGTTTTCGATGAGGATTAAGACCTCGCGCAGGCGCGCGAGGTCGATTTGTCTTAATCCTCTTCTGAGCGAGGCGGTGTTTTCGATAAGACGTTGTCCTTTTCGGAAACACTGCCTCGTTCAGAAGTCTTAATCCTCTTCTGAGCGAGGCGGTGTTTTCGATGTAACCCGTCACGCCTCGCTCGTGGAGTTTCTTAAAGTCTTAATCCTCTTCTGAGCGAGGCGGTGTTTTCGATAAAGGAGACGGAGATGGTGGTTATTTACAGGAGGGAGTTGTCTTAATCCTCTTCTGAGCGAGGCGGTGTTTTCGATCCGCCCAGGGGACCACGGCTCCCTGGGCGGTCTTTGTGTCTTAATCCTCTTCTGAGCGAGGCGGTGTTTTCGATCAACTCCCACCCCGCCCAGGGGGCCACGGCTCCCTGGGTCTTAATCCTCTTCTGAGCGAGGCGGTGTTTTCGATAGAGCGAGGCATCATCGCGGATGGCGTGCGGGTCATCCCGTCTTAATCCTCTTCTGAGCGAGGCGGTGTTTTCGATCGGCGAATACGCCGCGCCGGACTTTGCTGTAAAAGAGCGTCTTAATCCTCTTCTGAGCGAGGCGGTGTTTTCGATTTCGTGCTCGCCCCGCGGGTGACGGCACTTGCGGACGTCTTAATCCTCTTCTGAGCGAGGCGGTGTTTTCGATGGAAGGGAGGAAGCAATGTCGTAAACACCGCCTCGCTCGTCTTAATCCTCTTCTGAGCGAGGCGGTGTTTTCGATTTTAACCAAGGGGAGGCGCTCACCGCGCCTCCCTTCTTTGTCTTAATCCTCTTCTGAGCGAGGCGGTGTTTTCGATCCGACCGGGGTCGGGTGCTCGCCACTCGCTGGCTGGCAGTCTTAATCCTCTTCTGAGCGAGGCGGTGTTTTCGATGGGGAGGCGCTCACCGCGCCTCCCTTCTTTTTTTTATAGTCTTAATCCTCTTCTGAGCGAGGCGGTGTTTTCGATATGATGGCGTGCGGGTCATCCCGCACGCCTCGCCCGATGGTCTTAATCCTCTTCTGAGCGAGGCGGTGTTTTCGATGAGACAGTATGGAAGTAGTTGTGGTTACCAGGCACACGTCTTAATCCTCTTCTGAGCGAGGCGGTGTTTTCGATCCACTCACGGTGCAGCTGGCGCGGCGGCTGTGTGATACGTCTTAATCCTCTTCTGAGCGAGGCGGTGTTTTCGATCCCCAGCGCCTCGAGTACGGCCGCTGTGTCCGGCGATGTCTTAATCCTCTTCTGAGCGAGGCGGTGTTTTCGATTGGCGGCCAATTATATCCTGCGACAACGAGGGGCAGGCGTCTTAATCCTCTTCTGAGCGAGGCGGTGTTTTCGATTCCAAGGTAACAGAGGTTCCCCTGGTCCTCAGCCCCGAGGTCTTAATCCTCTTCTGAGCGAGGCGGTGTTTTCGATCGCGTGCGTCACCGCGCGGGCGGCCGCGGACAAAAAGTCTTAATCCTCTTCTGAGCGAGGCGGTGTTTTCGATGCGTGACCTGATTGAGGAAACGACGCGCAGCGGCAAACGTCTTAATCCTCTTCTGAGCGAGGCGGTGTTTTCGATCTATAGGCTCCGGAGCGGGGAGTATTCCGCTCCGGATTGTCTTAATCCTCTTCTGAGCGAGGCGGTGTTTTCGATGCGGGGGCAGCACGTCGTCGGCGTGCTGCCCCTGGCCTTGTCTTAATCCTCTTCTGAGCGAGGCGGTGTTTTCGATCTATGTGGTGCGGGACGTGACGGAGGAGCTGGGGTGAGGTCTTAATCCTCTTCTGAGCGAGGCGGTGTTTTCGATCCGCCAGCGGCTACGGAAACGAGGGCGCTGTGAGCGCCCGTCTTAATCCTCTTCTGAGCGAGGCGGTGTTTTCGATTCGTCGGCGTGCTGCCCCTGGCCTTGGCGGCGCTGGCGTCTTAATCCTCTTCTGAGCGAGGCGGTGTTTTCGATGAGCGCCTCCCTTCTTTTATATGCGGCGCCCCCTAGTCTTAATCCTCTTCTGAGCGAGGCGGTGTTTTCGATCCCGCTCTGGGGCGCTGCCTCCGCTTACCGACCCAAGTCTTAATCCTCTTCTGAGCGAGGCGGTGTTTTCGATACGCCGGCCCGCGTCGAAGCCCTATTGCAACGCATGTCTTAATCCTCTTCTGAGCGAGGCGGTGTTTTCGATCGGCCCATCGCCCCCGCCACTGGCGCTCCGACGCGCTAAAGTCTTAATCCTCTTCTGAGCGAGGCGGTGTTTTCGATGGGGCGCAGAAAGGAGGCAAGAATGGTTATGATATAAAAGTCTTAATCCTCTTCTGAGCGAGGCGGTGTTTTCGATTGGAAGTCATTGTCGTAACTCGCCACGCCTCGCTCGTGGTCTTAATCCTCTTCTGAGCGAGGCGGTGTTTTCGATATAGTTCCGGCGGGCGTGCGGGTGATCCAGCGCGCCACAGTCTTAATCCTCTTCTGAGCGAGGCGGTGTTTTCGATTCGTAAGGAGGAACAGATGGAAGAAAACCTGCCGCAGGTGTCTTAATCCTCTTCTGAGCGAGGCGGTGTTTTCGATAGGGTCCCGTCGATAGACGACGCGACCCAATTCATCGTCTTAATCCTCTTCTGAGCGAGGCGGTGTTTTCGATCGGAGCGCACCTCGGCGCTCGCCAAGTTCTTCATACGTCTTAATCCTCTTCTGAGCGAGGCGGTGTTTTCGATGAGCTGATTCGCACGTTCCGGCGGCGGGCGGACGCGAAGTCTTAATCCTCTTCTGAGCGAGGCGGTGTTTTCGATTACCGGGCCGGGCGCCTCGCGGAGGCCTTGAAGGCCCTGTCTTAATCCTCTTCTGAGCGAGGCGGTGTTTTCGATTCCGGGAGGCCCTGCACTACTACCGGGCCGGGCGCCTCGTCTTAATCCTCTTCTGAGCGAGGCGGTGTTTTCGATTATCGGAAACACTGCCTCGTTCAGAAGAGGATTAAGAGTCTTAATCCTCTTCTGAGCGAGGCGGTGTTTTCGATCCGAACGCGGGCCAATGGCGCTCTAGGGAGGACACCATGTCTTAATCCTCTTCTGAGCGAGGCGGTGTTTTCGATCCTCTCTGGGGCGCGGAAGGGAGGAATATCGGAAACACGTCTTAATCCTCTTCTGAGCGAGGCGGTGTTTTCGATTGGAGATCGTCGCGGGCCTCCGCGGCGCTGTTTATCATGTCTTAATCCTCTTCTGAGCGAGGCGGTGTTTTCGATGAGGTGCGGCGATGCCCGGGCAAATTCGGCGAAGGGAAGTCTTAATCCTCTTCTGAGCGAGGCGGTGTTTTCGATACGTCGCACGGGAGGCTGATGCGTGACCACCGTTGTGTCTTAATCCTCTTCTGAGCGAGGCGGTGTTTTCGATCCGGATTACGGTCGTGGCCGGGCGACGGTAATGCGCCGGGTCTTAATCCTCTTCTGAGCGAGGCGGTGTTTTCGATTTGTGGAGCCGCGTAGCCGCTCTTAAATCAGCGATCGCGTCTTAATCCTCTTCTGAGCGAGGCGGTGTTTTCGATTTAAGACAGCGCCGAACGCGGGCCAATGGCGCTCTAGGGGTCTTAATCCTCTTCTGAGCGAGGCGGTGTTTTCGATGCTTGACCGTCTCACGCCGTTGTTGCTGCAACGGTGGCGTCTTAATCCTCTTCTGAGCGAGGCGGTGTTTTCGATGTCCCGTCGATAGACGACGCGACCCAATTCATCGCCCAGGTCTTAATCCTCTTCTGAGCGAGGCGGTGTTTTCGATCCGGCTTGACCGTCTCACGCCGTTGTTGCTGCAACGGTGGTCTTAATCCTCTTCTGAGCGAGGCGGTGTTTTCGATGTAACCCGTCACGCCTCGCTCGTGGAATACCTCCGCAAGTCTTAATCCTCTTCTGAGCGAGGCGGTGTTTTCGATGGGCGGCAATGTCGCCCGTCTCATAACACCGCAGCGCGTCTTAATCCTCTTCTGAGCGAGGCGGTGTTTTCGATAAGCGCGAGGCGTCGCCGTGCCGCCCGCCGGGGCATAACGTCTTAATCCTCTTCTGAGCGAGGCGGTGTTTTCGATATTGTCTACGTCCTATAAGATCCATTATGTCAAATTTCGTCTTAATCCTCTTCTGAGCGAGGCGGTGTTTTCGATGATGGAGGTGAAAATCTATAGAAAGGAGTACTTTATGTCTTAATCCTCTTCTGAGCGAGGCGGTGTTTTCGATCAAGGTTTATTGCCGGCCGATTGCAAGGGGAGTGGCCGGTCTTAATCCTCTTCTGAGCGAGGCGGTGTTTTCGATCGGGGGCGCGAGTTGGACATAGAAAGGCTGCGCCAAGGTCTTAATCCTCTTCTGAGCGAGGCGGTGTTTTCGATGCGCGAGTCGGCGGAGGAGGGCTGGGCCGTGGCCGGCCGTCTTAATCCTCTTCTGAGCGAGGCGGTGTTTTCGATGGGGTTAAGGGCCCAGACGGGCACATACGCCCGATTGGTCTTAATCCTCTTCTGAGCGAGGCGGTGTTTTCGATTGACAGTGTATAAACGCGAGTTTTTTTATGGGAGGCGTCTTAATCCTCTTCTGAGCGAGGCGGTGTTTTCGATCTTTCGCGGCTCGCAGCTCTTTGGCGCCCCTTGTCTTGTCTTAATCCTCTTCTGAGCGAGGCGGTGTTTTCGATGAGATGGAGGTGAAAATCTATAGAAAGGAGTACTTTATGTCTTAATCCTCTTCTGAGCGAGGCGGTGTTTTCGATTAGAAAGGAGTACTTTATGGGAAAACGGCCGCGGTGGCGTCTTAATCCTCTTCTGAGCGAGGCGGTGTTTTCGATCCAGAAGGGGCGCGGAAAGGAGACGGAGATGACGGTTGTCTTAATCCTCTTCTGAGCGAGGCGGTGTTTTCGATGTCACCATATATCGACCAACTAGATACCACCCGTCCAGCGTCTTAATCCTCTTCTGAGCGAGGCGGTGTTTTCGATCTGCGCCAAGTGGCGCAGCCGGCCCGCACCTATGTGGTGCGTCTTAATCCTCTTCTGAGCGAGGCGGTGTTTTCGATTAGTCGCGCCCGGGGTCGTCGTCATCTGGGGCGAGCACGTCTTAATCCTCTTCTGAGCGAGGCGGTGTTTTCGATGGGGGCGCAGAAAGGAGGAGAAAATGAAAATCTACACGTCTTAATCCTCTTCTGAGCGAGGCGGTGTTTTCGATAACTCGACAATCGCCACCGTGAAAATCGCGTCCATTTGTCTTAATCCTCTTCTGAGCGAGGCGGTGTTTTCGATCCACCTGGGTGCCGGCCGTCGACGAAAATTGGCAGTATGTCTTAATCCTCTTCTGAGCGAGGCGGTGTTTTCGATGGGCGGAGTACGGGCTTAAGGTGGGGCGGAGAGTCCGCGTCTTAATCCTCTTCTGAGCGAGGCGGTGTTTTCGATTTGCGCGCGGCGCGCGGCAATGATGATCCGCTGCGGAGGTCTTAATCCTCTTCTGAGCGAGGCGGTGTTTTCGATAAAGGAGGCGGAGATGGCGGTGAAAGTTTATATAAGGGTCTTAATCCTCTTCTGAGCGAGGCGGTGTTTTCGATTCGAAGACGCAGCCCGGCTCATCGCCGAGCTGCGGTGGGTCTTAATCCTCTTCTGAGCGAGGCGGTGTTTTCGATCACCGACCACGCGCCAATAGGCGCGTGCATTATTAAGTCTTAATCCTCTTCTGAGCGAGGCGGTGTTTTCGATGCGATCGACACTATCGCCTGCCTAAAAACCCTCTGGTAGTCTTAATCCTCTTCTGAGCGAGGCGGTGTTTTCGATAGGAAGGAAAGCGTGACGACAAACGCCGAAGCCGTCAGGTCTTAATCCTCTTCTGAGCGAGGCGGTGTTTTCGATCCGTCTTCGACCTGGACAGGACGGACCGCATTGCGCGTCTTAATCCTCTTCTGAGCGAGGCGGTGTTTTCGATTATTTAATGGCACGTGCATTGTTGTTCGCCGTTTGTGCTCGTCTTAATCCTCTTCTGAGCGAGGCGGTGTTTTCGATGCACCTATGTGGTGCGGGACGTGACGGAGGAGCTGGGCGTCTTAATCCTCTTCTGAGCGAGGCGGTGTTTTCGATTGGCGTGCGGGTCATCCCGCACGCCACCCCCGACGATGGTCTTAATCCTCTTCTGAGCGAGGCGGTGTTTTCGATCGCCACCGCGGCATCCGCCCAGTGGCGCTGCCGCTGGAGTCTTAATCCTCTTCTGAGCGAGGCGGTGTTTTCGATCCGCGCGGCCGACCGCGGCGAGGCCGGGAAAATCGGGGTCTTAATCCTCTTCTGAGCGAGGCGGTGTTTTCGATCGGACGCGGGCTCGCCACCCTCGGGATGAGCCACCCCGTCTTAATCCTCTTCTGAGCGAGGCGGTGTTTTCGATCCAGAGGGGGCGCAGAAAGGAGGAGAAAATGAAAATCTAGTCTTAATCCTCTTCTGAGCGAGGCGGTGTTTTCGATGTGGACGCAGTTGTCGTAACCCGTCACGCCTCGCTCGTGGTCTTAATCCTCTTCTGAGCGAGGCGGTGTTTTCGATCAGAAAGGAGGAGAAAATGAAAATCTACACGAGGAAATAGTCTTAATCCTCTTCTGAGCGAGGCGGTGTTTTCGATAAAGTGACGTTTTACGTCACCCGCCAACGAAGATCTCGTCTTAATCCTCTTCTGAGCGAGGCGGTGTTTTCGATCGGGGGCAGCACGTCATAGGCGTGCTGCCCCTGTCCCTGTCTTAATCCTCTTCTGAGCGAGGCGGTGTTTTCGATGCGTGCGGGTCATCCCGCACGCCACCCCCGACGACGTCTTAATCCTCTTCTGAGCGAGGCGGTGTTTTCGATGGAATTGCCAATTGAGCGCCTGCGCGAAATAGCGCAGGGTCTTAATCCTCTTCTGAGCGAGGCGGTGTTTTCGATCCCGCGCGCAGAGCGTCACTCAAAACCGGGCAAAGTGGTGTCTTAATCCTCTTCTGAGCGAGGCGGTGTTTTCGATGCAGCGCCCCAGAAGGGGCGCGGAAAGGAGACGGAGGTCTTAATCCTCTTCTGAGCGAGGCGGTGTTTTCGATGCGCGCAGAGCGTCACTCAAAACCGGGCAAAGTGACGTCTTAATCCTCTTCTGAGCGAGGCGGTGTTTTCGATCCACCCCGCGCGCAGAGCGTCACTCAAAACCGGGCAAAGGTCTTAATCCTCTTCTGAGCGAGGCGGTGTTTTCGATTGGCGTGCGGGTCATCCCGCACGCCACCCCCGACGACGTCTTAATCCTCTTCTGAGCGAGGCGGTGTTTTCGATATAGATCCCCCACCGCAGCTCGGCGATGAGCCGGGGTCTTAATCCTCTTCTGAGCGAGGCGGTGTTTTCGATGAGTCAATTTTTACAGCCCTCCTGCGCGAGTCGGCGGAGGGTCTTAATCCTCTTCTGAGCGAGGCGGTGTTTTCGATCTACAGGCTCCGGCACGGGGAATACTCCGCGCCGGATTAGTCTTAATCCTCTTCTGAGCGAGGCGGTGTTTTCGATTCAAACAGTTGTGGTACCGGCTCCGCGTGGGCGAATACGTCTTAATCCTCTTCTGAGCGAGGCGGTGTTTTCGATCAACGAAGAGCTCACGCGAAAGTTGGCACGGTGCGTGCAGTCTTAATCCTCTTCTGAGCGAGGCGGTGTTTTCGATGATCGCGTCCCTCCGCGGCTCCGTTTATCGTCTCCGGCGTCTTAATCCTCTTCTGAGCGAGGCGGTGTTTTCGATCCTGGTCCTGACCCCCGAGGACCGGGGGAAGGAATTACGTCTTAATCCTCTTCTGAGCGAGGCGGTGTTTTCGATATGGTCAAAATTTACAGACGAGAGTTTTTCGTAGGAGTCTTAATCCTCTTCTGAGCGAGGCGGTGTTTTCGATGTACGGCGGCTATTCCGGCGTACTTGATATCCGGCACGTCTTAATCCTCTTCTGAGCGAGGCGGTGTTTTCGATGCAACATGGTCAAAATTTACAGACGAGAGTTTTTCGTAGTCTTAATCCTCTTCTGAGCGAGGCGGTGTTTTCGATGCTGGCAGGTCCGAGTGCCGCTCCCGCCCGGCCCGGATGTCTTAATCCTCTTCTGAGCGAGGCGGTGTTTTCGATGGGGGGGGGCGGTGAGCGCCCCCCCTCTTTTTAACCCGTCTTAATCCTCTTCTGAGCGAGGCGGTGTTTTCGATCGGCCGCGCCAGGGCACAGGCCGCGGTGGCTGATGCGAGTCTTAATCCTCTTCTGAGCGAGGCGGTGTTTTCGATGGATGTAACCGGGGAGCTGGGGTGAGTCTTCACCCCAGCGTCTTAATCCTCTTCTGAGCGAGGCGGTGTTTTCGATACGATTTACTCACCGCAAAACGCCCGTGGCTACGAAAAGTCTTAATCCTCTTCTGAGCGAGGCGGTGTTTTCGATGTGATCACGCGCGCCACAGAGCATAACGTGCGATACGTCTTAATCCTCTTCTGAGCGAGGCGGTGTTTTCGATCCAGAGGGGGCGCAGAAAGGAGGCAACATGGTCAAAAAAGTCTTAATCCTCTTCTGAGCGAGGCGGTGTTTTCGATCCGCCCCGGCCATAGCGCGACGGGCGGCACGGCGACGTCTTAATCCTCTTCTGAGCGAGGCGGTGTTTTCGATTCCGCCCGGTTGAGCCCTGACCGACGACGTCCCCCCTAGTCTTAATCCTCTTCTGAGCGAGGCGGTGTTTTCGATGTGCCGGAACATCTCTCATGGGTACCGCACCCCGGCAAAGTCTTAATCCTCTTCTGAGCGAGGCGGTGTTTTCGATGCCATCTGGGAGCAGTTTCGACCGCCTGACGGCCAGCCGTCTTAATCCTCTTCTGAGCGAGGCGGTGTTTTCGATGCCTCGCGCCACTCGATGTGACGCGGCGCGGCACATGTCTTAATCCTCTTCTGAGCGAGGCGGTGTTTTCGATGACTGGAAAGAGCGCCGCCGGGGGATTTCCCCCGTGGCGTCTTAATCCTCTTCTGAGCGAGGCGGTGTTTTCGATAATGGTCGGCGAAAAAGTAGTTGTAACGAGGCATCCCGCGTCTTAATCCTCTTCTGAGCGAGGCGGTGTTTTCGATTCGTGGTCTGAGCGCCACGAGGAGGGGGCGCGGCTCCGTCTTAATCCTCTTCTGAGCGAGGCGGTGTTTTCGATGGGAGCCACAATGGTGCCGGCGGTATTGTCGACAGCTAAGTCTTAATCCTCTTCTGAGCGAGGCGGTGTTTTCGATGGGGGGCACGTCGCCTCCCCTTACCCGCCAGCGCACGTCTTAATCCTCTTCTGAGCGAGGCGGTGTTTTCGATACGTGACCCGGCGCACCTGGTCCGGGTTTATTCCGGCGGGTCTTAATCCTCTTCTGAGCGAGGCGGTGTTTTCGATACAACCCCGCTTCCGCCTTAGCCCCGCTCCCCGGCGAGTCTTAATCCTCTTCTGAGCGAGGCGGTGTTTTCGATGAGGCGGTCAAGTTTTCCGCGACCATCGTGGCGTCGGGTGTCTTAATCCTCTTCTGAGCGAGGCGGTGTTTTCGATGCAGCAATGCGGGAGGCCCAGGAGGCGGCGATGCAGGTCTTAATCCTCTTCTGAGCGAGGCGGTGTTTTCGATCACCTGTGGACCTGGGGGCGCTCCGGGCATCCATCGACAGTCTTAATCCTCTTCTGAGCGAGGCGGTGTTTTCGATTAATCGAGTGTGATAATGAGGGGCAGGCGATCGACACGAGTCTTAATCCTCTTCTGAGCGAGGCGGTGTTTTCGATCAGCCTCCCCGCACCTATGTGGTGCGGGACGTGACGGAGTCTTAATCCTCTTCTGAGCGAGGCGGTGTTTTCGATGACCCGCGCCTTCTCCGTGGTTCGAACCTCCTCTTCCGTCTTAATCCTCTTCTGAGCGAGGCGGTGTTTTCGATAAATCTCTACAAACGTAATAGGCCGCTCTCGCCCGCAGGTCTTAATCCTCTTCTGAGCGAGGCGGTGTTTTCGATGACAACCCCGCTTCCGCCTTAGCCCCGCTCCCCGGCGAGGTCTTAATCCTCTTCTGAGCGAGGCGGTGTTTTCGATACAACCCCGCTTCCGCCTTAGCCCCGCTCCCCGGCGAGGTCTTAATCCTCTTCTGAGCGAGGCGGTGTTTTCGATGACCGAGTCTATGAAGCGCTGGGCCGGGACATCTTCAGGTCTTAATCCTCTTCTGAGCGAGGCGGTGTTTTCGATTATTTGAGCTTCAAGGAAGAGGACATCGACGCCGTTATTGTCTTAATCCTCTTCTGAGCGAGGCGGTGTTTTCGATCACCTCCGCATTTTGCATAACACGGTTAGCACCCAGTGTCTTAATCCTCTTCTGAGCGAGGCGGTGTTTTCGATCACTGCCTCGCTAGAAGAGGATTAAGACAACCCCGCTTGTCTTAATCCTCTTCTGAGCGAGGCGGTGTTTTCGATCGCCATCACAGTCGGCGGCCCCTGCCTCGCGCCACTCAGTCTTAATCCTCTTCTGAGCGAGGCGGTGTTTTCGATGCCTCCCTTCTTTTTTTTTATACGGCGCCCCCCAGAAGTCTTAATCCTCTTCTGAGCGAGGCGGTGTTTTCGATGCCGGTGGCGCTGCCGCTGGAGGCCATAGCCGCCAGCGGTCTTAATCCTCTTCTGAGCGAGGCGGTGTTTTCGATTTGAGTGGCGTGAGGGGATCGCCACCGCCGGCGGGTCTTAATCCTCTTCTGAGCGAGGCGGTGTTTTCGATCACTGCCTCGCTAGAAGAGGATTAAGACAACCCCGCTTGTCTTAATCCTCTTCTGAGCGAGGCGGTGTTTTCGATCCACAACACCAGTTGTTAGCACAACTTACGCCTTAGCGTCTTAATCCTCTTCTGAGCGAGGCGGTGTTTTCGATTTACAAACGTAATAGGCCGCTCTCGCCCGCACCGCCCAGTCTTAATCCTCTTCTGAGCGAGGCGGTGTTTTCGATGAAAAAGGAGGTGTTAGGTGGACGAACCACGTGGACTGGTCTTAATCCTCTTCTGAGCGAGGCGGTGTTTTCGATCGTCACGGCGCGGCAGCTCGCCGTGGCGGCCGGCATATCGTCTTAATCCTCTTCTGAGCGAGGCGGTGTTTTCGATTTGTAAGCACTGCCTCGCTAGAAGAGGATTAAGACAACGTCTTAATCCTCTTCTGAGCGAGGCGGTGTTTTCGATCAAAAGCGCGACAGCTGGCGTACGCCGACAACCGCGTTGTCTTAATCCTCTTCTGAGCGAGGCGGTGTTTTCGATACATCGCCTGCCTGAAAACCCTGTGGTACAGACTCGTCTTAATCCTCTTCTGAGCGAGGCGGTGTTTTCGATCAGTAGCGCGTACCGGGCCCTCTATTCCACCCAGGAGTCTTAATCCTCTTCTGAGCGAGGCGGTGTTTTCGATACAATTACGCCGCCGGTAATCCGTTTGTGGCCCCAAAAGTCTTAATCCTCTTCTGAGCGAGGCGGTGTTTTCGATTTTTTAACCCCGGGGAGGCGCAGAAACGCGCCTCCCCTGTCTTAATCCTCTTCTGAGCGAGGCGGTGTTTTCGATCGGCGGAGCCGTGGTCATCGAGCACTCCCACGGCGGATGTCTTAATCCTCTTCTGAGCGAGGCGGTGTTTTCGATCCGCGCTGGCGGCCGCTCGTGGAATGCGATTCCGAAGGGTCTTAATCCTCTTCTGAGCGAGGCGGTGTTTTCGATCAACGCGAAAAATCCCGGACACGGCCCGCACCTGGCGGTCTTAATCCTCTTCTGAGCGAGGCGGTGTTTTCGATGGCGGTCAAGAGGGCGCCGAGGAGGTCAAGCGACACAGTCTTAATCCTCTTCTGAGCGAGGCGGTGTTTTCGATCCACGGCTCCCTGGGCGGTCTTTGTGTTTGCCCCGGCGTCTTAATCCTCTTCTGAGCGAGGCGGTGTTTTCGATGATTAGTGGCGCTGGCGCTGCTGGCGCACGCGCATCACGTCTTAATCCTCTTCTGAGCGAGGCGGTGTTTTCGATGTACGGCGCGCGGCGTGGTGTGCACGGTTGCCGCATAGTCTTAATCCTCTTCTGAGCGAGGCGGTGTTTTCGATGAGCGCACCTCGGCGCTCGCCAAGTTCTTCATACGCGCGGTCTTAATCCTCTTCTGAGCGAGGCGGTGTTTTCGATCGGGGTATTCAGCCGGTGGCGCTACCGCTGGCGGATAGTCTTAATCCTCTTCTGAGCGAGGCGGTGTTTTCGATCTCCGGCTTGGCTTGACGGTTCGACGGGCCATCGCGTGTCTTAATCCTCTTCTGAGCGAGGCGGTGTTTTCGATGCTTTCGGCGTCCATGTGCGAAAAAACCCGCGAAGACGGGTCTTAATCCTCTTCTGAGCGAGGCGGTGTTTTCGATCACGCCGCGCTCGTGGAATACCTCCGCGAGCGCGGAATGTCTTAATCCTCTTCTGAGCGAGGCGGTGTTTTCGATTTGAAAGGCTGCGCCAGGTGGCGCAGGCGCCCCGGACCGTCTTAATCCTCTTCTGAGCGAGGCGGTGTTTTCGATCACAGATGGCGTGCGGGTCATCCCGCACGCCTCGCCCGGTCTTAATCCTCTTCTGAGCGAGGCGGTGTTTTCGATCAGAAGGGAGAAAGGCATGGTCACCATTTTCAGGCGCGTCTTAATCCTCTTCTGAGCGAGGCGGTGTTTTCGATAAGGAGTGATATGGAAGAGGTCGTCGTTGTCACCCGCGTCTTAATCCTCTTCTGAGCGAGGCGGTGTTTTCGATGATACAAGCACGTCATCGGAGCCGCCATCCCTGTGCGGATGTCTTAATCCTCTTCTGAGCGAGGCGGTGTTTTCGATGGGGGGGCGGTGAGCGCCCCCCCTCTTTTTAACCCCGGGTCTTAATCCTCTTCTGAGCGAGGCGGTGTTTTCGATCATTGGCACTTTGCCCTCTACGGTCACAACCATGCGGCGGTCTTAATCCTCTTCTGAGCGAGGCGGTGTTTTCGATAACGGGGCAGGAGAGTCCGCCCCGTGTAACCTAGGGAGTCTTAATCCTCTTCTGAGCGAGGCGGTGTTTTCGATCCAGCGCATGAGCGATGCGTTTCCAGGCATCGAAATTGTCTTAATCCTCTTCTGAGCGAGGCGGTGTTTTCGATGCGCTGGCGGCGTGGGTGCGCCGGATGGCCAATGGAGATGTCTTAATCCTCTTCTGAGCGAGGCGGTGTTTTCGATAGTGCGACAACGAGGGGCAGGCGATGGCCTACATCGCCTGTCTTAATCCTCTTCTGAGCGAGGCGGTGTTTTCGATTTGAACAGTGCGACAACGAGGGGCAGGCGATGGCCTACGTCTTAATCCTCTTCTGAGCGAGGCGGTGTTTTCGATCAGACGAGAGTTTTTCGTGGGAAAACGGCCGCGATGGCGTCTTAATCCTCTTCTGAGCGAGGCGGTGTTTTCGATAATACCGCACGCCACCCCCGACGACGTGCGGGGGCAGGTCTTAATCCTCTTCTGAGCGAGGCGGTGTTTTCGATAATTCCTCGGGAGGCGCGGTGAAACGCCTCCCGTGGTTGTCTTAATCCTCTTCTGAGCGAGGCGGTGTTTTCGATGTGAGTCTTCACCCCAGCTCCCACCCCGCCCAGGGGGGTCTTAATCCTCTTCTGAGCGAGGCGGTGTTTTCGATTCGAGGCGGCCGAAGCGCGGGTGGCCGCCATGCGGGGGTCTTAATCCTCTTCTGAGCGAGGCGGTGTTTTCGATGAGATGTTAACACTATATAAAAGGGAGTTCTTCTACGTCTTAATCCTCTTCTGAGCGAGGCGGTGTTTTCGATGATTATGGAATCAGTGGCCCGGGCGGGCGCATCCGCCCGAGTCTTAATCCTCTTCTGAGCGAGGCGGTGTTTTCGATTTCCACCGAAGCCGCGAAGGCTTTGGTTGCCGCTTTGGTCTTAATCCTCTTCTGAGCGAGGCGGTGTTTTCGATTCGCTCCCACAAGTTCGGCGTCGGGGACGTCGCCACCTGTCTTAATCCTCTTCTGAGCGAGGCGGTGTTTTCGATGGAGGCGCAGAAACGCGCCTCCCCTCTTTTTTTTGCCTTGTCTTAATCCTCTTCTGAGCGAGGCGGTGTTTTCGATTAATTCACGGGGGGGCGCACTGACGCGCCCCCCCCCAAAGTCTTAATCCTCTTCTGAGCGAGGCGGTGTTTTCGATTATCTCTCATGACACCCGCGCTTTGGCGTGCGGCTGCGTGTCTTAATCCTCTTCTGAGCGAGGCGGTGTTTTCGATGGGTCCGCCCCGCTTAAAAACCCCAGGGAGGCGCAGGTCTTAATCCTCTTCTGAGCGAGGCGGTGTTTTCGATCTCGCCATGCCTCGCTCGTGGAATACCTCCGCGAGCGAGGTCTTAATCCTCTTCTGAGCGAGGCGGTGTTTTCGATGGAAGCGCCTCCCCTCTTTTTTTGCCCCGGGGAGGCGGTCTTAATCCTCTTCTGAGCGAGGCGGTGTTTTCGATAAGGGAGAAAGGCATGGTCACCATTTTCAGGCGCGAATGTCTTAATCCTCTTCTGAGCGAGGCGGTGTTTTCGATCCACGCCGCGCTCGTGGAATACCTCCGCGAGCGCGGAAGTCTTAATCCTCTTCTGAGCGAGGCGGTGTTTTCGATCTCGTTCAGAAGAGGATTAAGACAATTTCGTGCTCGTCTTAATCCTCTTCTGAGCGAGGCGGTGTTTTCGATGAATTGAGCTTGGAGAGGCTGCGCGAGATCGCGCAGCCTGTCTTAATCCTCTTCTGAGCGAGGCGGTGTTTTCGATAGGATCGGCGCAAGTCGTGAATCGTCACCCCCGACAAGTCTTAATCCTCTTCTGAGCGAGGCGGTGTTTTCGATTTAAGACCTCGCGCAGGCGCGCGAGGTCGATTTTTTTTGTCTTAATCCTCTTCTGAGCGAGGCGGTGTTTTCGATGGGGTGAGTCTTCACCCCAGCTCCCACCCCGCCCAGGGGTCTTAATCCTCTTCTGAGCGAGGCGGTGTTTTCGATTTGGAGAGGCTGCGCGAGATCGCGCAGCCTCCCCGCACCGTCTTAATCCTCTTCTGAGCGAGGCGGTGTTTTCGATGAGGGTCCGCCCCGCTTAAAAACCCCAGGGAGGCGCAGGTCTTAATCCTCTTCTGAGCGAGGCGGTGTTTTCGATTGGCGCTGCCGCTGGAGGCCATAGCCGCCAGCGGTTATGTCTTAATCCTCTTCTGAGCGAGGCGGTGTTTTCGATGCTTAAAAACCCCAGGGAGGCGCAGCACGCGCCTCCCGTCTTAATCCTCTTCTGAGCGAGGCGGTGTTTTCGATGAAGGGGCGGCACGTCGTCGGCGTGCTGCCCCTGTCGTCTTAATCCTCTTCTGAGCGAGGCGGTGTTTTCGATCTGGCCCTCGCCCCCGAGGACCGGGGGAAAGAATTGGTCTTAATCCTCTTCTGAGCGAGGCGGTGTTTTCGATTGGCGGGCCGGGGCCGAGCGGCGGACCCGAGGCGGACGCGGTCTTAATCCTCTTCTGAGCGAGGCGGTGTTTTCGATCGGGGCGCTGCGCGCGCTGGCTGCGGCTGGCGTCATCGAGTCTTAATCCTCTTCTGAGCGAGGCGGTGTTTTCGATTAGCTCCCACCCCGCCCAGGGGGCCACGGCTCCCTGGGCGTCTTAATCCTCTTCTGAGCGAGGCGGTGTTTTCGATGCACGCCTCGCAGATAGTCAACGAGCATGGCTTGCCGGTCTTAATCCTCTTCTGAGCGAGGCGGTGTTTTCGATGAGGTCGTTGTGACCCGCCACGCCGCGCTCGTGGAATACGTCTTAATCCTCTTCTGAGCGAGGCGGTGTTTTCGATGTACCGGCTCCGCCCGGGTGAATATGCCCGGGCAGAGGTCTTAATCCTCTTCTGAGCGAGGCGGTGTTTTCGATAAGTGGCGCAGCCTCCCCGCACCTATGTGGTGCGGGATGTCTTAATCCTCTTCTGAGCGAGGCGGTGTTTTCGATGAATATGCCCGGGTAGAGTACGGATTGAAAGTGGGGCGTCTTAATCCTCTTCTGAGCGAGGCGGTGTTTTCGATGTGCGGGGGCAGCACGTCATAGGCGTGCTGCCCCTGGCGTCTTAATCCTCTTCTGAGCGAGGCGGTGTTTTCGATAGACTGCGCCAGGTGGCGCAGGCGCCCCGGACCTACGTGTCTTAATCCTCTTCTGAGCGAGGCGGTGTTTTCGATCGGCAAAATCGACGCCGGGGAGTCCGTATTTACGGCCCGTCTTAATCCTCTTCTGAGCGAGGCGGTGTTTTCGATCAGAGGGGGCGCGGAAGGGAGGCGAAGATGAAAGAGACGGGTCTTAATCCTCTTCTGAGCGAGGCGGTGTTTTCGATGACTGCCGCCAAACCGCGCTCAGCCGAGGTGCCGCAAGTCTTAATCCTCTTCTGAGCGAGGCGGTGTTTTCGATCACTGCCTCGCTAGAAGAGGATTAAGACAACCCCGCTTGTCTTAATCCTCTTCTGAGCGAGGCGGTGTTTTCGATCAATGTGATAATGAGGGGCAGGCGATGGCCTACATCGCCGTCTTAATCCTCTTCTGAGCGAGGCGGTGTTTTCGATGATGGGCGAATACGCCCGATTGAGCTGTAATCCCCAGGTCTTAATCCTCTTCTGAGCGAGGCGGTGTTTTCGATGCGACGGCGAGCTGACTCACGGGAGGCGGCACGCTGGTCTTAATCCTCTTCTGAGCGAGGCGGTGTTTTCGATCATATCGCCTCCTCAACGGTACGAATTGTACGAATTCGTCTTAATCCTCTTCTGAGCGAGGCGGTGTTTTCGATAAGTACGCACCCCCCAACGGGCCAACGTGCCGCGGCTCGTCTTAATCCTCTTCTGAGCGAGGCGGTGTTTTCGATGGGGGTGCAGAAAGGAGGCGAAAATGGAAAAAATTAACGTCTTAATCCTCTTCTGAGCGAGGCGGTGTTTTCGATGGAAAAAAATGGTAAAAGTTTATATAAGAGAGCATTTTGTCTTAATCCTCTTCTGAGCGAGGCGGTGTTTTCGATTTGGGGTGAGTCTTCACCCCAACTCCCACCCCGCCCAGTCTTAATCCTCTTCTGAGCGAGGCGGTGTTTTCGATCTGCCCAGGCAGCAGCCGATATGGCCACCCGCGGCACTGTCTTAATCCTCTTCTGAGCGAGGCGGTGTTTTCGATCACTGCCTCGCTAGAAGAGGATTAAGACAACCCCGCTTCGTCTTAATCCTCTTCTGAGCGAGGCGGTGTTTTCGATATAATCGAGTGTGATAATGAGGGGCAGGCGATCGACACGTCTTAATCCTCTTCTGAGCGAGGCGGTGTTTTCGATTTGGGGTGAGTCTTCACCCCAACTCCCACCCCGCCCAGGTCTTAATCCTCTTCTGAGCGAGGCGGTGTTTTCGATCGGGTAATCCCGCACGCCACAGAAGAGGATGTGGCGGGTCTTAATCCTCTTCTGAGCGAGGCGGTGTTTTCGATCCATAGCCGCCAGCGGTTATGGCAACGAGGGCGCCGGTCTTAATCCTCTTCTGAGCGAGGCGGTGTTTTCGATTAAGATCGACGCCGGGGAGTCCGTATTTAAGGCCCTCGTCTTAATCCTCTTCTGAGCGAGGCGGTGTTTTCGATTCACACGTCACGCATCGCTCGTGGAGCTGCTCCGCGAGGTCTTAATCCTCTTCTGAGCGAGGCGGTGTTTTCGATGAAGGGAGGCAAGAATGGTGACGATCTACAGGCGGGAAGTCTTAATCCTCTTCTGAGCGAGGCGGTGTTTTCGATGATGGAGTACATCGCCTGCCTCAAAGAATTGTGGTAGTCTTAATCCTCTTCTGAGCGAGGCGGTGTTTTCGATGTGGCCCACATCGACTGCCTAAAAACCCTTTGGTACCGTCTTAATCCTCTTCTGAGCGAGGCGGTGTTTTCGATCAGAAGGGGCGCGGAAAGGAGAAAGAGATGCAAGATGGTCTTAATCCTCTTCTGAGCGAGGCGGTGTTTTCGATGTCGGCGGAGGAGGGCTGGGCCGTGGCCGGCCCCGTCGTCTTAATCCTCTTCTGAGCGAGGCGGTGTTTTCGATGCGCAGAAACGCGCCTCCCCTCTTTTTTTGCCGTTCGTGTCTTAATCCTCTTCTGAGCGAGGCGGTGTTTTCGATGATGGGGGAAGTCATTGTCGTAACTCGCCATGCCTCGCGTCTTAATCCTCTTCTGAGCGAGGCGGTGTTTTCGATGGAGAAAGAGATGCAAGATGTTAAAATCTATCGGAGGGTCTTAATCCTCTTCTGAGCGAGGCGGTGTTTTCGATCCGGGGAGGCGCAGAAACGCGCCTCCCCTCTTTTTGTCTTAATCCTCTTCTGAGCGAGGCGGTGTTTTCGATCAGGACGGTAAAATCCGTCCGATTGAGCCCTAGCCCCCGTCTTAATCCTCTTCTGAGCGAGGCGGTGTTTTCGATGCAGCGGCCCACATGGAGGCCGCTGCTGGACGCCAAGTCTTAATCCTCTTCTGAGCGAGGCGGTGTTTTCGATACGTGGGAAACGCGGCGCCCACAACACGACCACGGTAGTCTTAATCCTCTTCTGAGCGAGGCGGTGTTTTCGATCGACACGAAAAGAGCTGCCGCCAGGCGTGGAACCAGGTCTTAATCCTCTTCTGAGCGAGGCGGTGTTTTCGATGACCTCCCTTTCGTGCCTCCAATCGCGCCCGCCGATCGTCTTAATCCTCTTCTGAGCGAGGCGGTGTTTTCGATTTTTTTTATGCAGCGCCCCCCAGAAGGGGCGCGGAAAGGGTCTTAATCCTCTTCTGAGCGAGGCGGTGTTTTC
>Ga0308414_1000203_pt1 | contig 37436 bp, 34 predicted proteins | sample HotsprSampleOS50_FD_205667 | JGI IMG/M metagenome (GOLD analysis project Ga0308414, IMG submission 205667) | Hot spring phototrophic mat microbial communities from Octopus Spring, Yellowstone National Park, Wyoming, United States - 20090730_OS50 ... | reverse complement strand
GAGCCTTTTCTCTGGCGGTGTACAGGCATAAACCTGCCCGAATAGGGGGAGACAAAGCTGCCTGGAAAGGCGTATCATTGAGGGTGTGGGTTGAGAACAACAAAATCTGCACGACCGACGCTGGCCAGAGCGCTGCCAAAAGATAGGAACGTGCCGGCTAACAAGCCGCAACTTTCGCCTGGTCTGCCGCGTATAGCTGTTCTAGACGGCGCCCTGCCCTACACAGGTCAGTGTCCCGTAAGGAGATGACAAGTGTCTGTGTCAGATCCAATCATTATTCAGTGGGTAGAGGAAACGCTTGACGGCAACCAGGATGCTTTTGCCGAACTGGTCAACACCTACCAGCACGCCGTATACAACCTGTGCTACCGCATGTTGAGCGAGCGCACCGAGGCCGAGGACGCGGCCCAAGAGACATTCTTACGCGCTTACATGAACCTGCAGCGCTACGATCCGGCCCGTTCATTCAAGACCTGGCTGCTTTCGATTGCATCCAACCACTGCATTGACCGCCTGCGCCGCCGCCGTCTCACATGGCTGTCGCTCGACGATCCTCTGCCGCCCAGCCTGTCACTTAGCAGCGATGAACCTGACCCGGAGGACGCCACGATCACCAACGAGCGCAGCGCCGCTGTTCAGGAGCTGCTTGACAACCTTAACACCGACTATCGCGCTGCGGTCGTGCTGCGCTACTGGTATGAGTATTCCTATGCTGAGATTGCCGAGATGCTCGACACCACTGAGAGCGCGATCAAGAGCCGCTTGTTCCGGGCGCGGCAGGCGCTGGCAGACAGGCTAAAACAAGAGACACACGCAGACAGTATTATCAGGCCGGTACTGGAGACTCTGTAGGAATGGCGAACGAGCGACAGCGTCGCCTTATGCAAAGAACACTAGATGAGGCCCTCAGCCCTGAAGCGCTGGCGGAGCTGCGTGCCTATCTCGACACAAACCCCAGCGACTCGGCGGAGTTCCAGCGGCTCAAGCAGGTGGACCGAATGCTGCGCACTGCACCGCACGAGCGCGCGCCCCAGCGGCTGGCCGAGGCGATTATGGCGCGGCTGGCTGAGGCTGTCAGCGCCCGGCAGATGCCGCGTGTGTCCGGATTAGCCCTTGCGTTAGGGCTGGCGCTGACCGCGGCTGCGATGATGCCCGTGCTGCTGGCCACCGGCTGGCTGCTGCTGACGACGCTGGGCAGCGCTGAACTGCTGGCGGCTGCGCTGCAGCAGGCCACTGCGCTGATGGTGTTGGGCATTGCGCTGGCGGAACAGATGGTTGCCGCCGTGCAAACACTGCTGGCTGCAAATACCGAAGCCGTGCTGCTGCTGGTAGCTGCTGTCCCGGTGTCGCTGTTGTGGCTGATGCGTTTCGCGCCGCGTTTGCGCGCTCAGCGCATCAACTGAGGCGGCGGGAAAGGAACAGACAGACAACCAATGCGCAGTATCCGAGGGCTGCTGATTCTGGCCGTTATTGTGGGCGCGCTGGTTGCGCTGCTCAACGCTGCCCGCCAGCGTCTAGAAACCCCCTGGGGAGGCGGCAGCGTTGTTGTGCAGCCCCAGTACCGGCTGGATACAGCGCTGGACGGCAGCCTGGCAGTTTTTGGCGAGACAATTACGCTGGGGCCACAGTCAGCAGTGGAGGGCCAAACCGCCCTGGTGGGCGACTCAATTTACCTAGCCGGCGCTGTGAGCGGCGATCTGACCGCCCTCGGCAGCACTGTCACGTTCGCCCCAGAAACCGCAATTGAAGGCGATGCCCTCCTGTTGGCTGACAGCATTACGCTGGACGGGCAAATCAGCGGCAGAGTCTACGTCCGCGCTTGGGAGTTAGCAATACGTTCGACTGCGGTCATTTTAGGCCCGCTCTACGTATGCGGCAGCGTCGCTGACGCGCGCGTCGGCGCGGCCCCGCACCTGCCCTGTGACGCTGGCGCGCTCAGTGCATGGCCTGTGTGGGAAAGCGGTCCTCAGGCTGCTCTCTCCGCCCTGGGACTGCTTGTCAGCCTGTTTGCGTCGCTGTTCTTGAGCGGCCTTGCAGCGCTGGTTGTGACGGTGTTCCCACGCCGTGTCAGCTGCATGGCCGAAGCCTTGCGCCGCCGCCCGCGGGGATTGGGCCGCTTGGGGCTGGCGCTGGGCTTGTTGAGCCTGGGGCTGGGCGCGCTGTACCTGGTGCTGCTGGCAGCGCTGCCGCTGCTGGGGCTGCTGCTGCTGCCCGCCGCGCTGGCAGCGGCGCTGGCGCTGCTGGGGCTGGCAGCCAGCGGTTGGATCGCGCTCGCGCTGCTGGTCGGCGATTTCCTGCTGCGGGGCCTGGCGCGAACCAATTTCCCGCCGTTGGTGAGCGCTGCTGCTGGCAGCGCTGCGCTGGCCATTGCCTGGAACAGTCTGCTGCTCGTTCCGCCGGGCGGATGGGCGGCGGTGGCGCTGCTGGCTGTCTCGTACGCCGCTGGGCTGGGAACTGCCGCAGCCACGCGCCTCGGAACGCGCGCGCTGCACGACAGCTATCTTATTCAGGGCTGACCGCTCTGCTCGCGACTCAGCCCTGGCAGAAACTGGCTCAAGGCACTGCCTCCACCTGCTTAGCAGGCCGGTCTGCTGCTCACTGTGAGCGCGTGCGGACACAGCTTCTGTGTCTTTCGGTCAGCCCCGCCAATGCAGCGGCCCGCGCCTGCATAGCCGTTTTATTGTAAACTCGATATCATTGCCAAGCGATTTTAGATTCTGTCGCTGGAGGCGGCGTGAAGTTTGTTGAGCAGTACTACCTGCCAGGCGCAGAACCGTTCTACATACCGGGCGGCCCGGTGAGCTGCCTTGTGCTTCACGGGCTGATGTCATCACCGGGCGAGGTGCGCTGGCTGGGCGAACACTTGGGTCGTCTGGGCTTCACCGTCTACGGCGCGCGTCTGCCCGGACACGGCGCTGACTACCGCGACGCGGCGCGGGTGCGCTGGCGCGACTGGCTGGGCAGCGCGTTAGACGGTTTTCATCTGCTGCGCGGCGCGGGCCAGCGCGTGTTCCTGATTGGGCACTCCATTGGCGGTGTTGTGTGCCTGCTGACCGCCACAGTGGTTCCGGTAGATGGGGTGGCCGTCTTGGCATCGCCTCTACGCTACCATTCACGCACGATACGCTTTTCCCCTTGGCTGCGCTATGTGCTGCGTTATTTTGACACACCTGACCGCAGCGATCTGCCAGATCGTATCCGCGCCGAGCAGGCGCGCCGCGGTGAGCCAGCTCACGGCCGAGTGCGCTACGATCGCTGGGCTGGTTCGGCTGTTGCGGAGGCCTACCTGCTTTCCCAAATTACTTTAGAGCGTCTGCCGCTGCTGACCGCGCCGCTGCTGACGCTGTATTCAACAAAGGACGACGTTGCGCCGTTCGAGAACAGCGCGTTGATCGCCAGTCGTGTCGGCAGCGCGGTTGTCGAGGCGCACACCTTACAGCACAGCGGTCACAATCTCACGCTGGACTGTGAGCGTGAGCGCGTGTTTGAGCTGGTGGGCGCATTCGTCCAGCGTCACGGCGCGCTCTAATCCCGCGCTTGAAAGGCATCTGCCACAGGTGACACCTGCCCCAACCATGCGCACACTGTTCGATGCCGATTTTTTGCGCCGCTCCCGCACTGCTCTGCTCATCGGCCCGCTGGCCCTGGCGGCGGTTGTGCTGGGCGGCCCGGTCTTTGTGTTGGGACTGGGCGGTGTTGGTGTTGTTGCAGGTGTGGAGCTGCAGCACATGACGCGGCCAGCAGCGCGCACCGGTCGCCTGCTGACTGTTGGCCTGATTCTCGCATGTATCGCCGCGCTTGTGCTCAATCTATCCCTGTTAGCAGCGCTGCCAGCGCTGCTGTTGGCCGCTGCTGGGGTGTTGGAGACCCGTTCTGCGGGCGGCATTCAGCGCAGTTTTTACATTCGCTGTTATGCCATTTTGCTAGCCGGCGCGCTGTATATTGGCGTTGGGCTGGGCGCGCTGGCTCTTATTCGCGCCCGCCCTGACGGTCTGGCGCTGACGCTGATGCTGCTGCTCAACAACTGGAGCACTGACGCCTTTGCGCTGATCGGCGGGCGCATAGCCGGCCAGCACAAGCTGGCCCCGCGCATCTCGCCGCACAAGACAGTCGAGGGCGCGGCCGCCGGTCTGGCGGCCGGCCTGCTGGCCGGGACGCTGACTGCGGCTGCGCTGCTGGGTGTGCCACCTCTGGCGGCGGCAGCCGTGAACGCGCTGCTCGCTGTGAGCGTGCAGATGGGCGACCTGCTCGAAAGCTGGGTCAAGCGCCGCCTGCTGGTTAAGGACAGCGGCCACATCCTGCCTGGCCACGGCGGCATACTGGATCGCATTGACGGCACGCTGCTGGCATCGCTCTGTCTTTACGCGCTGCTGCTGGCAGGATAAAAAATCCCCGCCCCGTGTGGGGCAGGGATCGAGGTGTGAAACGCTCTGTTTACTGCGGCAGATGTCCGGCCGCGTAGTTTTGGCTGATCTCGGCTGCGCTTAGGGCGCGGTTGTAGAACGCCAGCAGGTACAGGTCGCCCGTCCAGTCGCGCTCATCGCGCGTGCTGCTGGTTGCCCTGTACTCGTTCCCCAGCAGCAGCGGATAAGTGTTATTCCAACCGGAGAGCGCCTCTGTGGCTCCGCCGATCTGCTGGTTGTAGACCAAGCTGCCGTTGATGTACACCCGCACGCGGCTGTCAGCGCTGCTGTAAGTCATCACGAAGTGCTGCAGGCTGGTCGAGGTCACCGGCGTGCCGCTGTCTGTCTGGCTGTAGCCGCTGGCATTGGTCGTGCGCAGGCGCAGACAGTGTTGGCTGCCGCTGCTGCCGTTGCAGAGTCCCTGAGCAATCGTCAGGTTGCGCTGGTTACCTGTGTCTTTGGAAAGTGTCAGAATGCGTCCCGGGCCGCTGTTGCTGGCGCTGCTTGAGCGCAGCCAAAGTTCGACAGTGAAAGCGTTGGACGCCTTGATCGCATCTACGATCTTGGTGGCGTTAGCTGTGGACTCGATTATAATGGCTTGGTTGATATTCAAGCCGCCGTCGCTGGTTGCTCTGGTCGAGTTCCCACCGGCGCCCAGATGCCTGATGCGCAGCGTCAGCGGCGCGCCAAAGCCGGATGTGTCGGATATACTGCGGTTGTCGAAGTTCTGGCCGCTGAAGCCGGTGAACCACCACAGGCCGCGCCGCGCCGCCAGATACCAGGCCTGGGCGCTTGGCTCGGTCTGAATAACGTCAGCCAGGAGTCGAATCGCGGTTGCTCGGTCGTCGGCGTTCATTGCGCTGTACACATCTAGAAGCGTTGTCATCTGCGTTTCTCCGCTTGCAGCGCCGCATACTTCGTCTGCCTTCTCTCAATTTAGCACATTGTGAAACACGCTTTGGGGAAAATGTACGCTCTTGGCAAATAATTCACGGGGCTTCACGCTCGAGAAGAATAAAAAATGAAGAATGTGCAGTCGGCACGCGCTATCAGATGTTAGATGCCGAGCTCGCTTTGTGCAGCCTGCGGGGAAATTGTGCTACAATCCATAGCGTGAACGTTGATGCACCCGCGCGTTGCAACAGGAGTTTTACCTTTGGCTAAGTCACGAACGGAACAACTGGTAGAGCGCCTGCGCGACCTCCAGGCCAGCTCAGGCGATGTGGAAGGGGCGGCAGTGGTCAGCGTGGACGGCCTGAGCATGGCATCGTCACTGCCAGGCCACGTCGAGGAAGACCGTGTGAGCGCGATGTCGGCGGCCATGCTCTCCCTGGGCGAGCGCATCTCTTCCGAATTGGGGCGCGGCACGCTGGAGCAGGTCTTTATCAAGGGAGAGAAGGGCTACGTCATTCTGACCAGTGTGGGCGAGGAAGCGGTACTCACCGTCCTGGCGCGCCCTGAGGCCAAGTTGGGCCTGATCTTCCTGGATGTGAACCGCACTGTCGAGGACCTGGCCCGGCTGGTGTGACGCGCGCCCTGCACGAAAGATGCCGATACCGGTGGCCAACTTCAGCGGGCTGTTCTACCCCAACCGCTTTGCGCGTTACCTCATGCTGGCCGTCGGCAAAGTCCTAGGCGCCGACGGCGCAGAGGCAGCTTTTGCCCAGGCCGGCCTGCGCAACCTGCTGCATCCGCTGCCACCCGACACGCTGGACCGCCAGTTCGATTTTGCCATCTTGGCGGCTTTCAGCCAGGCTCTGACAGACCTTTACGGCGGGCGCGGTGGGCGCAGCATGGATTTGCGCATTGGACGCGAGTGGTTTCGTCAGGGGTTTTTCGCCTTCGGCGCCCTGGCTGGTATGGGCGATCCGGCCTTTCAGGCGCTGCTCGTCAGCCAGCGCACACGACTGGCGCTGGACGCGCTGGCCACAGTGTTTACCCGCCACAGCGACCAGGCGACTCGCGTCACTGAGCGCGCCGACTCATTCCTGCTCACCGTCCAGCCCAGCCCACTGGCCTGGGGACGCACGTCTGACCGGCCGGTGTGCCACATGCTCACCGGCCTAATTCAGGAAACGCTCAATTGGTCTACGCAGGGGTTTGAATTCCACGTGCAGGAGCAGATTTGTGCCGCTGCGGGTGGGGAAGCCTGTGTGTTCATTGCGAATAAGAAGCCAATCGGACAGCTTGCAGGGGGCTGATCGGTGGAGGACAAGCCGCGCATTCTGATCGTCGAAGACGATCACGATCTGGCCGAGATGCTCAGCGCCTACTTTCGCGTGCAGCACTACGACGTCGCAACCGCCGCCTGGGGCCAAGAGGCTGTGCGCCTCAGCCAGGAACAGCCCTTCGACCTCATCGTGCTCGACATCCGTCTGCCCGACATTGATGGCTATGAAGTTTGCCGGCAGGTGCGCGCTCGCCGCCAAACACAGGATATGCCCATCATTTTTCTTACCGAACGCAGCGAGCGCGCCAACAAGCTGTTGGGCCTGGAACTGGGCGTAGTAGACTACATCACGAAACCGTTTGACTTGCAGGAACTGCGCCTGCGCGTGCGCAATGCGCTCATACGGGCCGCCCGGCAGGCTCTGCTCAACCCGGTAACTGATTTGCCTGAGGGCGACTTGGTGGACGAGCACTTCGAGGCGCTGCTGCGCGACGCCGACCCCTGGGCGCTGCTGGCTCTCTCGGTGCATAACCTACACCATTTCCGCGAGCACTATGGCTTCGTAGCGGCCGACGACGTGCTGCGCGCCGTTGCCCTTATGATCCGCAGCGCGGTTAGCGAGCACACGGAAGACAGCGAAAGCTTCATCGGTCACATCGGCCCAGAAAGCTTTATTGTTAGTGCGCCGCTGGCTGCGCTAATTGCGGTGCGCGAACGACTGGAAACACGTTTGAATCAATCCTGGGCCTATTTCTACCCGGCGCATGACCGGCACAGGTTTGACGCTGAAGAGCGACCAGACGATTTGCTGTATCTCAGCGCCGTTCTCGTCGAATCATCTGCCGGCGCGTTCGACACACCAGCAGCGTTGAGAGCCGCGCTTAGCGCTTCATCAACACCGTGACCCAGCGCATGACCGGCCTCAAGTGCGCTGTTGACCGGCCCGCCAGTGGTCGTAAGCCTCGCGGTTGACCAGCTCCCCGCCGCTGATCTCGCTTTTGAGCAGTTTCCGGTTGATGTCAAAATACAACGTCAGCTCAGCGCGCCCGCACTTATAGTTGCTGCTTGCGATTACTTTACGAATCCAGTAGCCGCTGCTGTCGTCGTTGAGGCTCAGGTCATTGTTCAAGTCAACGCGCACGCGCACGACGTCGTCACAGCGCGCAGGACGCACGTAGAAGAACATAGCGCTGCCGCCGCCTTCTTCGCGGTTTGCACCCTGGCTGCCAAACAGGTTTTTCAAGAAATTCATCGCCAACACCTCGTTCTACAGCGCCCCCAGCGCGCCCAAATAGTATATCCCACCCACCGCCACATACGCACACATGTTCTCAGGTTAGCTTAGCCTGGTAACTGCCTCTTGCCCGCTCTCGTCTTTCTTGTGCGCTATCACTAACGTGCTGAAATTGAACGCCCACGGCAGCACCATCCCTAGCAGCCCGCCTAGCAGCTCAGCTAGGCGGCTGGTGCGGTAGTAGCCTGGCGCGCGAAACAGCCCGCCCAGGCCCCACAGCGTGAATGCATGGCTGGTGGGCACTGTCCGCGCCACTGTGAACCCAGCGGCAGCGACAGCCGCAGTGAGCGCCGACCGCGAGTACGTGCTCTCATAGAAGCCTTTGGTGACCAGAGCGCTGCCGCGCCGGCGCCAGGCTGCCAGTCTGTGCACGAGATTGGGATAAGGTATGGTGAGAACTAGCAGCCCGCCGGGGCGCAGCACACGGTGCGCTTCTGCCAGCGCCGGCCCCATGCCGTGCTCGAAGTGCTCCAGCACGCCGAACGACAAGTACGCCGCCAGAGCGCCGGAAGCCGCTGGCAGCGCGTGGACATCGCCAGCCACCAGCGGCAGCGCCGGCTCATAGGCCTTGGCAGCGCGCAGCGCATTCTCGGCGTAATCCAGCCCAACCACGTTGTAGCCCATTCGCCACAGCGTGATCACGACCGCGCCTAGGCCGCTGCCTGCTTCCAAAATCAGGCCGTCCTGCGGCAGAAAAGGCAGATAAGTCCGTATGGTGCGCTGGGCGCGCGCCGACTGCACAGCGTCCAACTCGGCCTCAATTGAGGCGCTGTCCCAGATATCCTGCCAAGCGCGGCGGGTGCTCTCGTAAAGCTGCGGCTCCCCCGGTGAGCGCATATTGACAATGTCCTGTCCAGTCGTGTATTGTTCGCTGCCCGTATCTTACCTGAACCCGCCGGCATGAGAAGAGGCAGTCAGTGAAACAGGCATCACGCTGGTCGTTCGCCGCGCTGGCCGTCGTGCTGGCGGCACAGGCTATCACCCACCTGGCCTGGCTGACCATTTCTGCACACTCCGGTCAGGTAGCCATACCCTGGATGATGAATCAGGGCCGCGCGTTGTTTGCCGACGTGCTGGAGCAGCACGCGCCGGGGACATCGCTGATAGCCGCCGCTGCACAGCGCCTGCTGCCAGTCGAGCCGGTTCAGGCAGCCCAGCTGGCTAACCTAGCGCTGGTGATGGGGGTGACGGTGGGTGTGTGGGCGTTGGCCCGGCGCCTTGGCGGGCCAACCGCTGGCGCGCTGGCAGCGCTCGTTTGGTTCTGGTGGGAACCCGTTTACGGCAACGTGCTGCTCTACTTCGACAGCGCGCTGGGCGCTGCGCTCCTGGCCGCGGCGCTGCTCTGGGCTGCCCTTGATCACCGCCGCCCAGCCTGGGCTGCACCTCTGTTCACCGGTCTGCTGCTGGGAGCGGCTACGCTCGCCAAGCAGCATGCCTGGGCTGCTGTCGCGTTGTTCGGGCTGTGGCTGCTGGCGTTTTATCCGCGCCGCCTGCTGTGGCTGATCGGCGGTGCGCTGGTTGCGCCGCTGCTGGCGCTGAGTGTTACGGCTGCGCAGGGCACACTAGCCAGCTATCTCTACTGGAATTGGACATTCAACTTCAGCGGGCTGATGCCGGCAGAGCCGCTTAGCGGCGATTTCGCCCGCAAGCTGCTTCTGACCAACGCGCTTGTTCCTGCGTTCGCGCTTGTAACGCTGCGCCCCAGCCGCGAACGGCGCCTGCGGCTGTTGGTTGTGCTGTTGTGGGTGGCAGGCAGCGCGACGCTTGTTCCTCGGCCAGGCGAGGTGCACGCTATGGGCCAGCTTCCTGCAGTCGCTGTCATGTCCGGTGTGACGCTGTCTGTCATCTGGGAGCAGGCGCGCTTGTGGCGGCGGGGGCAGCCCGCTGGCGTTTGGCTGCGGGCGCTTGACTCAACGCAGGCTGCGCTTGTCGGACTGCTGCTGGCCGGCAGCCTGGGCTGGCTGTGGACTGGCGCGGCGGCTTACGGGCGGGGAGCGGTAGCTATTCCGGCGCACGATGAATTTGCGCCCGCTGCTGCAGCGCTGCGCCAGCGCGCTGCGCCAGGCGACACGCTGTTCGTGCTGCCGCAGACGGACAGCACACCGCAGCTCCACCCGCTCAGCGGGCTGCTGCCGTCGGGAACATGGGTTAAGGGCTGGCGCTGGTATCTGGCCGCGCCGGGCGTGCTGGACACCCTGCTGACGGAGTGGGAAGCCAACCCGCCCACCTTCATCGTTTACTTCCCAGAGCTGATCGCCGAGGGAATGACGGAAATTGCGCCGCTGGTGGCATTTATGGAGGCGTATTACGCGCCCACCGCCGCTCTTGCCGACATCCCCTTTCACGGCCCAGTCCAGATTTACCGGTTGCGCTGAGCGCATCAGCCGCCGGGCGGCAGCACCAAGCGCACAAGCTCTATCTCCAGCCCCACCTGGTGTCCGAGCTGCTCCGCCATATCGGCCTCGGCAGCCGCCACCATCCGCGGCGTGATCAACTGGGCTGTCTCTACACGGGCGCGCACCGCGACTGGGTTATCCCCTCGTACTTCGACAGCGATTACGCGAGCATCCGGGAAGTGCTGCTGCAGGATATCCTGAATGTCGTCAATCGGGTTGATCGCGCGGCTCAGGGCAATCAAACCGATCACCATTGGCAGCATCAGCACCGTGACGGCGGCGAACCAGCCATAGCGGCGTCGGTCAGAGCCGTCGGCAAAACGCGGGCGCATGCCCAGCAGCAGGAACACGACCCACGCCGACACCGAGATGCACACGATGTTGGTGAAAAACAGAAGCGCCGCCCGCAGCCCGACATCCGTGCGACCAGCCGCCAGTTCCAGGCCGGCAGTGCACAGCGGCGGCATGAGCGCGGCGGCAATGGCCACGCCGGCCAGCGCTGTTGACACGTCTTTGCGCGCTGTGGCATAAGCCCCGATCACGCCAGAAGCAAGCGCTACCAGCGCATCTAGCAGAGATGGATTGCCGCGCGCCAGCATCTCTGGCGTCGGCGGGCCGCCGCCTACCAGCCTGCCCCACAGCGCCGCCACCGCCAGCGCCAGCAGCACGCCTGCCGCCAGTGTCACCAGCGCGCCGCGCACCAGTGACAGACGCCCAGTTGTGATTCCCACGGCGAAGCCGATGCACGGCTGCATGAACGGCGCTACCAACATCGCCCCGATAATGACCGCGGGGCTGTTCAGCAGCAGGCCCAGCGTCGCCAGAGTGGCAGACACAACAATCAGGGTGAGATAGTCTGCGTTCGGCTCGGAAAGCTCGTAGGCATAGCGGTTGATATCGTCCTGCTCTGACGGCGTCAGGCGGATTGTGTAGCGGTTGATCAGGCGCTGCGCCCTGTTCAGCAGCGGCCGCTTCTGAGCCGCGCGGGCTGTAACCACCACTGCGCACGGGGCTTCGTTCAGCATGCGCTCGGAAAAATCGCCCATCAGCCGGTCCAGCAGTGGAGCCATACGCGGCGCGTAGCCTACCACCAGCAGGTCATCCTCGTTCAGGCGTGAAAGAATGGCCTCGACCGGATCGTGAGCGTTGATCAATGTGCGCCGGACTTGCTGTTCTTCTGGCCCGCCCTCGAACGACTGGTCAATGCGCCCCAGCCCCTCGTAGCGTGGGCGGAAGCTTTCCTGCACGTACATACCTTCGATAGGCGCATCGTAGTAAGCCGCCAGCCGCAGGCCCACCCGGCCAGCTGCCTGCGCGGGCTGCGTTCCATCGGCAGGAACAACAACGCGGCTGACCCGACTGCTCCGGCCCGGCCGGTACAACACCACATCGCATGGGGCGGTGGCCAGCACGTTTTTCGCTATCTGTCCCAAATCTACCTGATTCTGTCCCCGCCGATGCAGGCCCAACACCAGCAGGTCGGCGGCGTTTTCATGGGCCGCGTCTAGGATGCCGCGCGCGATGTTGCTGGCGCGCGGTGTGCGCAGCGATACCGGCCGGTCGGCAGATTTATACGCATCAATGATCTGTTCAATTTTCTCCAGAACGTCGGCTTCGCTCTCAACATCGCCTTTGAGAACGACAACCCCGATTACTTCTCCGCGCTCTGGTTCGACCAGCGTCAACGCTAGATCGAGCAGGCCACGCGCTGTTGCCGGGTTGGCCAGCGGCACGACCACCCGTTTTGCCAAGTCAGGTATTCTCCGCAGTTGTGCCACGTCGCTTCACCTCGCTCTGCCATCAGGCGGCCATCATACCACCGACAATTGGGGGGCATGAATTAACAACATTCCGATGTTTCTATTGTAGAATTAGAATGTAAGTTCTATACAGGACAGGAGGTGTGCGATGAAGCCTGTCAACATCAAACGGCTGCAGCATCGCAGCCGCCGCCTCGCCGCCCGCCGCGTGGGCCGCAACACACTGGTCGTGGAGAGTGCTTCCAACCCGGCGGCGCACCACGTCGTGACAGTGCGCTATTATCGTGACGGCACGCTGCGCGCACGCTGCACCTGCCCTTGGGCTATCAACCGGGGCGTAGCCTGCGTGCATGTTATGGCTGCGCTGGAGTATCTGGCAGCTAGGCGCGGTCGCACACTGAGCTTCTGGCCCAGCCGCGCCGATGCCATGCGCCAGAAGCGTCGCATATTCTACCTGCGCGGCACTGGCAGCAGCGCCGGCGATAACGGCGGCGTGTGGATTACCAGCCGTTCCGCGGCGTAACCAGCCTTACACTGGCAGCACGGCCGGACGGTTAATCGTCTGGTCGCCTACCGCGATTTCAATCATCGGCCAGGTAGCTGGCCCGGCGCTGACGATCTCGAAACCATCCTGCCGCACCAGTATGGTGTCCTCGCTCTTGCAGCCAACAATGGACGGATTCCACGCGTACACCGAGTCAGCCTGCACGACCCACGGGTCTCCGGGGGTGGCAATGCGCTCGCGGGCGTTGTAACCAGCCGGACCGCCCTGATGGTGGTGCTGCCACTGGTCGGCTTCGCCCTGCGCGGCATAGGCTGCTTGAATGTCCGCAAATACTTCACCCAGCGTGCGGCCTGGCCGCGTGGCAGCAATCGCTGCCGCGTCAACAGCGGCCACTTTGAGGTTCTTCTGCGCGATCTCCGGCGGCACCGCCCCAGCATACACCAGACGAGTAGCTGAGACAACCAACCCATACCGGCGCATACACACCACAACCATCGCATATTTCTGCATCTGCTTGTTGGTGGGCAGCGGGTGGCGAAACTGCGAGATGCGCTCGTCGGTAGCAATCAGGTTCACAACAGCGATGCCGCCACGGGCGCGCGCCGCCGCCGCCAGGCGCGCTGCAATCTGATGTTCGGTATCGCCTGGACGGGCGGCGCTGGCGGCCTCGGCCACCGCTGCGGCCGTGTCCTGGCCCAGGGCGCGCAGGCGCTCCATCTCGCTGGGCAGCAGCACCAGGCGCAGCGGCAGCAGATCGTCGGCAGCGTCGGTGTCTGTGATCATGCGCGGCAGGTCAGGCTGGCGCGCTGCGTGCCAGGGGAATTCTTCGTATGTGAACCCTAGGCTTTCAAAGTCCTCTTCAGCCCGCAGGCGAGTGGCCTCAATGTTGTTGGTGTACACAACGCGGCGGTCCGCCGTGACCAGCACACTGTAGGCGCCCGTGTCGCTGTCTACCGGTATGCTGGCATCCGCACCGGCTGTGAACCAGGCGATGTTGCGGGTGGCCCGCAGCCACAGCGCATCGGCCTGGCGCGCCTCCAGCAGCCCGCGCAGGCGGTCGTGTTTGATATTGATTTCCTCAAGACGATTCATAGGCAATCTCCAATAAGCAGCTCAACGTGAGTAGGCCGGCGCAGCACAAGCGACCGGTGTGGTTACAAACGCCGTGATTTTACGCCCCTGGGCACTTTTGTGCTATGATTCCAGGCAGATCAGTCACACAAAGGCAGGCAATGTCCGATTCTCAACAGTCCCTGCTCCGGTCTGAATCGGTCCAGAATTTCCTCAAGTCAGTCTATGCGCTGCAGCAGGAAATGGAGCGCGTCTCGACCAATGCGCTGGCTGATGTGCTGGGCATTTCTGCGCCCTCTGTGACCGATATGGCGCAGCGGCTTGAGGAAGCTGGCCTGCTCGATTACCAGAAGTATCGCGGTGTGGTGCTCACAGAACAGGGCCAGCAGGCCGCGCTTCAGATCATCAGGCGTCACCGGCTGATCGAGCTGTATCTGGTCGAGCAGCTTGGCTATGCCCTGCATGAAGTTCACGACGAAGCCGAGAACCTGGAGCACGCTGTGTCGGACCGCTTCGTCGAGGCGATCTCAGCCAAGTTGGGCCATCCTGAGCTGGACCCGCACGGAGATCCGATCCCGACGGAGGACGGAACGATCACCCACCGCGAGCTGATCGCGCTGGTAGATTGGCCACTGCGCACGCCAGCCGCCATCGCCCAAATCCGCGCGGCCAGCCCAGAGATGCTAGAGCACATCATCGAGCGCGGGCTGTCGCTCGGCTCGCCCGTTGAGGTGCTGGCGCGCGACCCGTTTGAGGGGCCGGTCACGCTGCTGGTAAGGGGACGCCAGCAGATTATCGGCCACAACGTCGCCTCCTGCCTGCTGGTGGAAGATGTGCCTGCCTGAGGGCCAGGTCGGCAGCCGCTGACATGGCCCTGCGTATCCTGTTCGTTGCGGCGCTGCACCATCCCGAGGCGCTGCGCGCTGCCATCGCTAGCACGCCGCCTGGGACGCCCCCGCCCCTGTTCCCCCCTAGCGTTTCGCAGCACTTCTGGGAGCGCGCGCTGCTGCGGCGCGGGCATATGCTCGATGTATTCTACCGCAACCTGCCGCCGGGCGGGCAGGGGCGGGCGCAGCGCCACCGCAGCGGGCTGACAGCGGGCAAAATACTGGCGGGGCTGGCAGCCCGGCTGCCCCCTCAGGCTAACCCGGAGTACCGCCGCCGCAACGCCGCGCTGCTCCAGCGCGCGCTGGCCTTCCGCCCAGATATCCTGTGGTTGGTGGGCGACAACACCGTGATCTACCCGCAGACGCTGGCCGCCATCAAGGACGCCACCGGCTGCGCGCTGATCTACGCCAGCGGAACGTCGCCGATTGTCTTCTCGCGGGCCATCGAGCGGCAGGCCGCGCCTTTGTACGACCTGGTGCTGGTCAACGACTACTACCACGGAATTCAGTGGCTGGAGCTGGGCGCCCAGCGGATGGCCTGCCTGCCGCTGTCTGCCTGCGATCCGGACTTCCACCGTCCTTACGACCTCACGCCAGAAGAGCGCGCCGCCTACGGCTGCGACATCGCTTTCGTTGGCACGCTGCTGCCGGACAGCCTTTACAGCAGCCGTGTGCGCGCCCTCCAGGCGCTGGCCGATTTCGACCTGGGCATCTGGAGCGTGCATGAGGTCCCGCTCTCCCTGCGACGCTTCGTGCGCGGCTCCGCGCTGGGCGAAACCATGCTGCGCGTGCTGAGCGCCGCCAAAATCACTGTTAACCCGCACGGCAACTTCATGCGCTACGGCGGCAACATGCGCCTGTTCGAGGCTGCCGGCGTGGGCACGCTGCAGCTCACCGATGACCTGCCTGGCGTGCGTCAGTGGTTCAACCCTGGCGAAACCATCGTGATGTACAGCGATCCTGCTGACCTGCGCGACAAGGCGCGCTACTACCTGGCGCACGACAAAGAGCGCACTGCGCTGGCGGCCGCTGCGCGCCAGCATGTTTACGCCTGCCACACTTACGACCAGCGGGTGGCAGCCTTGGAGCAGCTGCTCCCGGATGCGCTGAAGCGCTGAAGCGCCCTGCCAAGCGACCCCGAAATCAGATCAGCCCCCTTGAAACGTGGTAGAATCGAGTGTGAAATGTCCTTTCAGGAGATGTTCCAGTGGACTACACGCTTGACAGCAAGACGGCTTACCTGGCCGAGCAGCTCGACGATCTGAAACAGCAGGGCCTGTTCACCACGATACGCACAATCGAGAGTCCGATGGGCGCACGCATCCGTGTGGACGGGCGCGATGTGCTTAACTTCTGTGCCAACAATTATCTCGGCCTTGCCAACCATCCTCGGCTGCGCGAGGCGGCCAAACGGGCCATTGACCAATATGGCATCGGGCCAGGCGCGGTGCGGACGATTGCTGGCACAATGCGCTTGCATATACAGCTTGAAGAACGCCTGGCGCAGTTCAAGGGCGCAGAGGCGTGCGTTACGCTGCAAAGCGGCTTTACGGCCAACCTCGCCACCATCCCCGCGCTGGTGGGGGCAGGCGACGTCATTTTCTCCGATCAGCTCAACCACGCCAGCATTATTGACGGCTGCCGCCTGAGCCGGGCGCGCATCGTCGCGTATGCTCACAACGACGTGGACGACCTGCGGCGCAAGATCGCGGAGACGACCGAATACGGGCGGCGGTTGATCGTGACAGACGGCGTGTTCAGCATGGACGGCGACATCGCGCCGCTGGCCGATCTGTACGAAGTGGCGCGTGAACACGACATCCTACTGATGGTGGACGACGCGCACGGCGAAGGCGTGCTGGGGCGCGGCGGGCGCGGCATCGTGGATCACTTCGGACTGCACGGCAAGGTGGACATCGAAGTGGGAACGATGAGCAAAGCGTTCGGGGTGGTCGGCGGGATGGTGGCGGGAAAGCAGGTCATCATTGACTGGATTCGCCAGCGTGGGCGGCCGTTCCTTTTCTCCAGCGCCATGACCGTTCCTGACGTGGCCGCCTGCTTGGAAGCGGTAGACATGCTGGAAGACTCCGACGAACTGGTCACGCGCTTGTGGGAGAACGCCGAGTTTTTCCGCACCGAGATGCAGAAGCTGGGGTTTGACACCGGCCTCAGCGAGACGCCAATCGTGCCGGTCATGCTGGGCGAAGCGGCGCTGGCCCAGCAGTTCAGCCGGGAGCTGTTCGAGGCTGGCGTGTTTGCGATGGCCATTGGCTACCCGACTGTACCGCAGGGCAAAGCGCGCATCCGCGTGATGAACAGCGCCGCCCACAGCCGCGCTGATCTGGAACAGGCGCTGGCTGCATTTGAGCAGGTGGGCAGGCGGCTGGGGGTGATCGGCTGACGACGAAACAAGACCGAACAGGGGTTTTGAGAAAGGCGCTGAGGACGCCGCAGCCTCCTCAACGCCTTGATTTCACGATTTGCGCGCTCAGTGGTGCACTTTGACGTTTTTCGGGTCAATGATGCCCTGCGGCGAGCCTTTGCGTATAGCCAGCTTGACCTCGCCGATTGCCCGCGTGACCTCAATGCCGCGGGGGCAGGCAGGCGTGCAGTTGTAGATGGTGCGGCAGCGCCAGACGCCGTTGGGGTCTGCTAGAACATTGAGGCGCTCCTCGGCCGCCTGATCGCGGCTGTCGAAGATGAAGCGGTGCGCCTGGACGATGGCTGCCGGACCAACGTATTGGCCATTGGCCCAATAGCTGGGGCAGGATGTCGTGCAGCAGGCGCACAGGATGCAGTTGGTCGTGTCATCGTAGATGATGCGGTCTTCAGGCGATTGCAAACGCTCGCGCCCATCGTCTGGCAGCGGGTCGTTGTTGACCAAATAGGGCATGATGGCGCGGTATTGGGCGAAGAAAGGCTCCATGTCCACGATCAGGTCTTTGATGACCGGCAGGCCCAGTATCGGCTCTACCTGAATCTTTGTGCCAACGTCGCGTATAAGGAGCTTGCAGGCGAGCGCGTTGCGCCCGTTGATGCGCATGGCATCAGAGCCGCAGATGCCGCTGGAGCATGAGCGGCGGAAAGACAGCGTGCCGTCCTGCTCCCATTTGATGCGGTGCAGCATTTCCAGCACGCGGTCGGTTTCGGCAACGTCTTTGAGCGTGAACTCCTGCCAGTAGGGTTTCTTGTTAGTGGGATGTTCGGGGTTGTAGCGCCGTATTCTGAAAGTTACGTCCATCGGGTTCCTCGTTTTCGCTCAACGGCTGTGCAGTTGTTAGTACACACGCTCCCTGGGCAGGAAACGCTCATCTTCTTCTGCTAGCGACATGTTTACCTTCTTGTTCAGGTCAATTTCAAGCTCCAGCGGCCCTTTTACCTGGGCGCCCTGGTGTTTGTTGAAAACGAGGGTGTGCACCAGCCAGTTGGCGTCATCGCGCTGCTGGTAATCCTCCCGGCTGTGCGCGCCACGGCTTTCGGTGCGCACTAGTGCGCTCTGGGCGGTGGCCTGTGCCAGGTCGAGCAGGCAGCCCAGTTCCCAAGCTTCCATGAGGTCTGTGTTGAACCTCTGGCCCCTGTCGTCAATAACGAGATCGTTCTGGTAGCGCTCGCGCAGCTCAGCTACGCTGTCAATCGCCGATTGGATGCCCTTTTCCTCGCGAAAGACTCCCACGTGATCCATCATGACCTGCTGCATTTGGCGGCGCAGGTCGCCGGGGCGGGTCTTGCCTCTGCTAGAGCGCAGGCGCTCCAGCTCGGCTGCTACTTCACCGGCTGGGTTCGGCGGCAGCGGGACGAAATCGGCGTGTTTGGCGTAATCGGCCATAGCCATCCCGCCGCGCCGCCCGAATACAACCAGGTCCACCAGGGAGTTTGTGCCCAGGCGGTTAGCGCCGTGGACGCTGGCGCAAGCGCACTCGCCGGCAGCGTACAAGCCGGGCAGCACAGTCCAATTAGCATCAATGACCACCTCAGCGTTGACGTTGGTGGGAATGCCGCCCATAGCGTAGTGCGCAGTCGGCTGCACAGGCATCGGTTCAGTAAGGGGGTCAACGCCGGCATAGGTGCGGCACACGTCCAGGGTCTCGGCCAGGTTCTTGGCGACATAGGCGGCGTCAATGCGGCGGTCCTCGCCTGCTTCGGCCAGATAGCGGTTAACGGTCTCTGGGCGCACGTCGAGGTGAACGTAGTCCTTGCCCTGAATACCTTTGCCATCGCGGATTTCGAGGTAGATCGCCCGGCTGATCACGTCGCGGCTGGCCAGGTCTTTGATGCGCGGCGCATAGCGCTCCATGAAGCGCTCGCCATAGCGGTTGAGCAGCACCCCGCCTTCACCGCGAATGCCCTCAGTAAGCAGCACGCCCAGCCCATAGAGGCCAGTGGGGTGAAACTGGTAGAACTCTAGGTCTTCCATCGGCACGCCGCGCCGGAACACGATGGCCGCGCCGTCGCCAGTGTAGCTGTGTGCGTTGCTAGTGATTCGCCACACGCGGCCCCAGCCGCCGGTAGCAAATAGCGTGGCTTTGCTGTGGAAGACGTGCAGTTCGCCTGTGCCCAGTTGGACAGCGACCACGCCCACTGCATGCCCCTGATTCATGATCACATCAACGACATGATATTCGTCAAAGAAGTTGACGTTGGCCTTGATGCACTGCTGGTAGAGGGTCTGCAGGATCATATGGCCGGTGCGATCTGCCGAGTGGCAGGCGCGTCGCACCGCCTTCTGGCCGAAGTTGCTGGTGTGGCCGCCAAACCGACGCTGGCTAATGCGGCCTTCGGGCGTGCGGTCGAAAGGCAGGCCCATGTGTTCCAGCTCGATAATCGCGCGGACGGCGTCTTCGGCCAGCACTTTCACGGCGTCCTGGTCGGCAAGGTAATCGCCGCCCTTGACAGTGTCATAGGCGTGCCAGATCGGCTTATCCTCTTCCAGATTGCCCAGAGCGGCGCCAATGCCGCCCAGCGCCGCGCCGGTGTGGCTGCGGGTGGGGTAGAGCTTGCTGACAACGGCGACGTTGGCGCCACCGCGGCTGGCGTAGAGGGCGGCCATCAGGCCGGCGCCACCAGCCCCTACAATAACGGCGTCAAACTGGTGTGTTTGCATGGTAATCTGTGCTCCTCACAGTGCCGGATGAAGTAACGCTAAACCACACCCTCAGGGATGGAGATTGTCCATAGCACGCTGGGCCATAGCGATAGCGGTCTCGTCAATCGTGCCGATCAGCGCGCCTGTGCCCAGCACCAAGAGCACCACGGCACCCATCACACACAGGTATACCATGGCGCGGCGCAGCAGCGGGTTGCTCATCGTGTAATCGGTGAGCACGTAGCGCAAGCCGTTGAACGCGTGCAGCGTGACCAACGCCAGCAGGGCGAAGTCGTACAAACGCCAGATAGCAAGCGGGCCAACGAGCACGTTCCAGCGGTTGGCGACAAACTCGACAGCAGTGCCTGAGGCGTTCACTGTGTTGGTTCCGACCACCACGTAGTTCGCAGCGGTGATATCGAACACACCCTGTACCACGTGCATCATGGCCAGGTGGCCGAAAACCAGCGGTACGATCAGCACGCCGCTGAGGCGCATAAACGACCACCACAAGCGTTCGATTGGGCTGCCCTCGCGCCGAGCCGGCTGGCCAGCGCGCTCGCCAGCGATCAGGCCGTAAAGGGCAGAATAGAGGATGGCAACCACCAAGGCCACAGCGATGCCGCCGACGAATGGGAGCTGCGCTTCGATTACCTGAGCCAGTCCTAACACCGGACCTTCTTGTTGGTAGAACCGCAGCACATGGCCGAGCATCAGCACGAACACTGGAATGAGAATCGCAACCGTAACGGCCAGCACAATCCAAGCAGCGCGCTCCTGATAGCGCCACAGATGTGGGCGATAGTCGAGGTAAGCGATCCGCAAGCCATTGATGGCATGATAGACAACGGCGGCTACCAGCGCGAACTCGCCGATGGTGAACAGCGGCGTCTGGTACACAGCGATCGCTTTCACGTAGAGTTCCGGATAAAAGACGGACCACGAAGTGTCTATCACGTGCAGGACAAAGAAGAGAACTACGCCTAGGCCGGTAACGCGGTGAAGTACCCAGCTCCACTGGCCAATTGCGCCCTTGTAACGCAGGGTTTCAGTGACGGTTGTGACAAGCGCAGTCAATGCAGCCTCCGTGAGGAAATGAACAGTTTATTGGGGACACCAAGGAGTATGGCGGGCATCTCCTTGGGGTAGGTGGAAGTATAGCACTAGGGCAGGACAGGCGCAACGTTTATTACGTTTAGAATCTTCTAAATGAGAAAAATATAACGCTCAACCTCACCTTGACAGGGGTGCGCTGTGGGTATAGGATTTAAGTTGTCGTGGGCCTGTAGCTCAGCTGGGAGAGCGCTACAATCGCACTGTAGAGGTCAGGGGTTCGAATCCCCTCAGGTCCAAGTCACGAAAACTAGGCATATACGAATCATCCGGGAACGGGAACGTGTAGTAGAGTATTCTTGTTCCTTTTTTATCACGATCCTCGCCACAAACTGCTGGATGAGCCGCCGGGCTAAAGCCTTATCCTCGCTTTCGAGCGCCTCGCGCTCAACTGACTGATGGCCTACCACGGCACGTATCCTTCGCCAAGGCGCTGGCAGTATGGTTCGCGGCGGATGCGCTCAGGGACACCGGTCACGGCGGTGACGCTGGTACGCTGAACTGATTAGCCCACCAGACGACCCCCGTCGTCGATTCTGTTCATCGGTTGAGTGCACAGAGGGTGAGCGTCACGACGCTGCTAGGCTCGCAGCCGCACATCGCCTGAGTCGTGCGCGAAAATTCTATCGAGCCAGTCGAAAATCACCATGTGTGCGAGTCGCAGATTGTTTAGCTGGCAGTGGCCATCTGCCCCTTCTGCGGCAGTGAAATGTCGCACCGTCACTGGAATGCCGCGCTTCCTGAAATCAGCCGCGATATCTTCGGTCTGTCGCTGGAGTTCAGGGCCTTCACCTTCACTGACCAGAAACAGCGACGGGACATTAATCCGCGTGTAATCCACGACTGGCGCTTGCTGTTGAACGCCTTCGATGACGATCTTGAAATCTGTAGTGCCGAACTGCCACGCGTACTTCTCCACGTTGATCGCCGCGCTTTCGTTGAGCGCGCCGACGAGTTTCATGACGGCCTTGAGCACCCATGCCGGAGCTGCCGCTGCAGCGCCCATCTCGCGCGCCATCACAGTGCCAAGATCGTAGATCGGTGTGGCGGCGATCCATGCTTTGATACGCGGCGCGACGGCGACCGCCTGAGCAGTGATGTACCCGCCGCCGCTCACGCCGTAGATGGCAATCTGCTCCGGTTTGACAGCGGCGTTTGACTCCAGCCAAGCGATCTCCGCGTGAACTGCCGCTGCCATATCAGGCTGAAATGTTATGCCGCGATTGGGCATCAACCCCTGACCGGGCAGATCGACCATCAGCACGTTGTAGCCGCGCTTCCAGCCGGGATAGCCTGCGAAGTAGAATAAATCCTCGCGGTAGGTGTCGCCGCCGCCGACCATGATAACCACTGGACGCGGCTTGTCGTCGTGTTCCAGATAGTAACCGGCCAGCGTCTTATCACCGAACGGCACTTCGATCGGACACAGCGGCACGCCGAGCAGTCTGCTGCCCTCTTGAAAATACCTTTCCATTGTGCACGCCCAGTTGAGAAACTCCCCCGACTTGGGACTTGTGTACTGCAGCGCACTTCGATAGGCATACGCCGCGCCCAAGTAAGCCTGTCCCGCTGCGATTGGCTGTTCAGAGTCGAGCAGCGTTTTAGCTTGTTCGATCAATGCCTGCGCTTGCCAAGTAAAGCCATCGCGCCAGCCCCTTGGATCACCGTCCTTAATATTGCGTAGAGCGTAGAAAATCTGCGACGCCGACATGCCGACGATCTGGCTCATGCCGACCGCCCAATTGAACATAAAGTCCATGTCAGGATTCTTGAAGCGAGTCTTGATCTTCTGCCGTGCGAGGATCGCCTCATTTTCCTTCATGATCGTGCTCCACTCTATATGTATATGTCTATGCTTGATTATCAACAAATTGTCGTATAATCGGCACATCGTTGACAGAATCCAGTGTACTCTGAATTGAAGTGCCGTCAACGGGGAACTTCGGCGCAGTGTTGAATAATCAACAGGTGTTTATAAATGACCAGCAAGAATACACCAAGACCCGAGAAGAGACCTGATCGCCGTGCCGTGCGGACACGGCGTGCGCTCCGTGAAGCCCTAATCGCGCTGATCTTGGAAAAGGGGTATGACGCGATCACGGTGCAGGACATCACCGACCGTGCCGACCTGAACCGAGGTACGTTCTACCTGCACTATCACGACAAGCAGGATTTGCTCTTGAGCAGCAGCGCCGATGTGTTCGACGAATTGGCCGCTCAGCTTACGCCGGTAACGCCAGAGCATTTGACGATTGATGTCCCTGAGCGGAATCTGATCCTGATCTACCAGCATGTGGCGGCAAACGCCGATTTCTACCGCGTCATGCTTGGGAATCACGGCGTTCCAGCGTTCATCAGGCGGCTGCGTCACATCATGGCGCAGTGGAGTCTGGCGCGGTTGGAGGCGCTTCGTGCGTTAGGAGTTCCGCTCACATCGCTGCCCTCAGAATTCACTGCGAATTACATGAGCGGTGCGGTGATTGGCGTAACTGAATGGTGGCTAGAAAATGACATGCCTCTTACCCCGGAGGAGCTGGCACGCTGCACCCTTCAACTCAGTGTAAGCGGGTTGTATCCGTCTGGAATGGACAATTCCCGCGCGTTAAGGGAGTCAAGTCCCGAAGTTTCTGTAAAAGCGGGGTGGCGCGACGAGGCTTAGCCAGCCTGGCGCTGAACGTTCGACTGCCTCTTAGCGGCTGGCGGTTCCAGCCGCAACTGACAGCGCTGCTGAGGCAGCATCGCCGCCTTGACCTCATTAAGTATAGGCACGCGCACGCTCACGAACGCGCATCTTTCAACTGCCAGATACGGATGATGTTATCCCTGGGATCAGCGGCTGCAAGGTACTGCGCATCGTCGCTGATGGCAGGCTGTCGAACGAGCCAGTTTCCGTCTTCGACGGTGAACACCCGCTCAGGTGTCACCGTCATCCCGTCCACATGCCACAGGTGAATCTCGCCGTACTCGCCATACGTGACTCCGACAAGCGTTTGCCCATCCGCGCTCAGCAACAGATGCAGGAACGAGGCGAAGACAGGATAAACCGCCGCGCGCTCCCAGCGCGCGCGACCGCCTGTGCGCTGCTGCTGCCAAACGAACATCTGCTCGGAAGCTACCGCGTACATGAGGCGGCTGTCCGGGCTGAAATTCACACCGCGTAGGATGTCGTACTCGTCCGATGCCGTGAAGCGGTGGACGATTTGCCCTTGCGCGGTATCCCATAACAGCACACTGCTGGTCTCTCCCCAAACCGCAAGATAGCGTCCGTCAGGGGTGAAAACCAGGCTGTGCAGAGTGCCTTCGTTCGGGTTGAGATTGGCTGTCCACAACAGCGCGCCGGCCTCCAGATCGTACAGGTGAAGTTCGATTTGCTGTGCTCCCCAGTCCGGCAGCAGAACCGCAGCAAGCCGTCCATCCCGACTGTAACCGGTGACCGGTAAAGCCGCTCCAGCCTCAACTGTCAGCCGCCCGACCTTCTCACCTGTCATCAATTCACGCTTAATAATGAGACTGCCTGCGACGGAATCAAAGTCCTCCGCGATGATCATTTCAGCATCGGGGGAGATGTACACAAAGTCCAGCGTATTCAGAAAGGATCGCGACTTCTGCGGCCGTTGATGATCAGCCGGGGAGAAGCGGTACAGCGCATGTGTGCCGCTGAGATAGAGCGTATCGCCAGCCCAGCGAAAGTCAAAGAAAAGCGGGGGTTCGCGTAGAAATTCGGCAATGGGAGGTGTGACTTCTGCATTCTGGGCAAGGGCGGTGGTGACACAGAACAGCAGTCCTGTGAGAAGCGTTAAAGTCTTCTTCATGCAAAATTTACTCCAAACAAGTATACTATCCCCTACATGATCAATGATAGGCCATCGTAGTATAAGCCCGTACAGAGGAGGATGCAAGTGACATACAGAAGGTTGGGTCTGTTGGCGTTGTGCCTGACTCTTATCAGTTTTGTGAGCGTTTCTGCTCAAACGGACGACCTCTACACGATTGCGGAACTCGTTGAAATGGACGATCGCCTTACGACCATGTCCGATTTGCTAAGCCGCTTTGAGGACCTTCAGGCTTTGCTGAATGACCCTTCTGGCGAATTCACCTTGCTCTCACCTGTGGACGGCGCATGGACGTATGTTGATGCGGAAGGCATCGAAGTTGATCTGACTTCAGCGATTGCAGATCCGGTGTTTGCTGAAGCGCTGCTGCGTTATTACATCGTTCCAACTGACGTCTCTGAAGCTGGATACGACTTACCCATTGAGTACGGGACGATGCTGCCGGGCTATTCGATTGCGGCAGTGTATGACGAAACCATGCGTATCGTATTCAACTACAGCAGCATCGAAACCAACGGACTGCCTCTACCCGCTGAGAATGGCGGGATCGTGCTGCTCAACTCTGGGCTGCCAATCAGCTATTTTTCCGAAATGGGGCGCGTGTATGCATCACCAGCGCGCTTCACCGCATCGGGCGTTCCTCTCCCCTCTGAAAGCGAGCGCAGCGTGACCGACGCGCTGACAGAGGCGGGCGACTTCACGATGATGCTGCGACTGTTTGCGGCTTTTCCGCAAATCACGCAGCGTCTCGACAATGGTGGACTGTATACCCTCGTTGTTCCAACGGACGCGGCGCTGCTGGACAGCGGGTGGTCGGCGCTGCTCGAGCAGTACATGGCTGATCCTTCGGAGGAGGCCTATGCACTCACGTTTCTGAAGGCGAGAGTCTGGGCTGGCTACTTCGACCAGGTGGCGCTGCGCCGTCTTGTGGGGCAGGAAGGGCGCACCATCAGCATCCAAACGCTCGGTTTGTACGACCTGGCCTTCCTAACCGCCTTTGATCAGGAGACAGGAACCGCCGATAACGTGCTGCGGGTGTATGGAAAGCCCATCAACGAACAGCCCATCCTTGCGGACAACGCCATCATCTATGTGCAGGATCAGCTCGACGTCCCTGGATGAGCAAGAACCGCAGCACGCAAAACCGATAAGAGTACGGGAATGTATCACGATTACACGCGTACATCCCCAAAGCGAAGTGCAGACAAAACAAAAGCCAGCACTTTTGCTGGCTTTTGTTGGGATTTTATCCTGGATTGTGGGCGCACCAGGACTCGAACCTGGAACCTCTTGAATGTAAGTCAAGCGCTCTGCCATTGAGCTATGCGCCCAGCGTAATGCGATGTTACAACAAGCAGCCGCGAATATCAATAGCGCATCACGATCACAGGCGAGGCAGGGTGATACCTGTTTGCTGCTGGTACTTGCCTTTCTTGTCTGCGTACGACACCTCGCACTCCTCATCGGCCTCAAAGAACAGCACCTGCGCGATGCCCTCGTTGGCGTAGATTTTGGCGGGCAGGGGGGTCGTGTTGCTGATCTCCAGCGTCACGAAACCTTCCCATCCTGGCTCGAAGGGCGTAACGTTTGTCACAATACCGCAGCGGGCATACGTTGATTTGCCAACCGTTATGGTCAGCACACTGCGCGGAATGCGGAAATACTCTACTGAGCGGGCCAGCGCGAACGAGTTCGGCGGGATAATGCACACATCGCCTTTGAAATCCACCATGGACTGCGTGGAGAAGTTCTTGGGGTCAACCACTGTGGAGTAGAGATTGGTGAACACCTGGAATTCATCAGCCACTCGCATGTCGTAGCCGTAAGACGACACGCCGTAGCTGATAACACCGGTGCGCACCTGCTTCTCGACGAACGGCTCGATCATACCGTGTTCGAGGGCCATCTTGCGTATCCAGTGGTCGGGCTTCAATCCCATGATGTGCTCCTAGAGCGTCTGGTTACATCACATCGGGCGCGTTCATGCCCATGAGCTTGAGAACACGGCGGAATGCGACCTGCGCCGCGCGATAGAAGCGCAAGCGCGCCTGCGCCAGAGCTGGCGGCACATCGCTGTGCAGGACACGCACGCTGTCGTAGATAGGGTGGAAGATAGCGGCCAGTTCGTGCGCATAGAAGGCGATGCGGTGCGGCTCTAGATTGAGCGCTGCGTACTCGATCTGCTCACCCAGCTCCAGCACTTTGCGAACGAAGCGCAGCTCGTCGCCCCCCAGCAGGCTGAGATCGGCGTTCTCGTCGCTAATGCCGGCCTCGGCTGCCTGCCGGAAGATGCCGGCGCAGCGCACGTGGGCGTTTTGAATGTAGTAGACAGGGTTTTCGTTGCTCTGGGCTACTGCGGCGTCCAGATCAAAATCAATGCGGGCGTCTGGGCTGCGGGCCAGCAGCAGGTAGCGGACGGCGTCGGGGCTGGTCTGGTCAATCAAGTCGTCCAGCGTTTCGATTTCGCCAGCGCGCGTGCTCATTTTCACTTCCTGGCCTTGGCGCATCAGGCGCACGAACTGGATGATGATGACGTGGATTTTCGACGCATCCAGCCCCAGCGCCTGGATGCCGAACTTGACGACCTGGTGCTGGACATAGTGATCAGCTCCTAGGACGTTGACCAGCAGATCAAAACCGCGTTCCAGCTTGTTGACATGATAGGCGATGTCAGGCAGCGTGTACGTTGGCTCGCCGTCGGCTTTGACAAGCACGCGATCTTTGGTGTCCCCGAAAGCGGTGCTGCGGAACCACGTCGCTGGCGCTTTGCCGGCTGCTTTGGCTTGTTCGTTCTCGTCTGCGCCCTCCCACTCCGCGGCTTCGTATATATAGCCACGCGCGCGCAGAGCGGCCAAAGTGCGCTCGACCTCGCCGGAGTCGTACAGGTTGTTCTCGTTAAAGAACACATCATGGTGAATGTCCACACGGCGCAGCGTCGCGCGGATCATCTCGAACATCTGGCGCTCGGCATACTCCTTGAACGGCTGCCAGTCAGCGTTGACCAGGGAGCTGCCATGTGTGTTTACCAGTTGGCGGGCCATCTCCACCAAATAGGCCCCTTGGTAGAACGTGCCGTCGGTTGGGATTTCAACCGGCAGACCCAGCGCCTGTCGGTAACGGATGCGCAGGCTGTTGCCCAGATTGCGCATCTGCGCGCCGGCGTTGTTGAAGTAATACTCGCGCTCCACGGTGTAGCCTGCGGCTTCCAGGATGCGGGCGATGCTGTCGCCCACAATTGCGCCGCGGCTGCGCCCCACATGCAGCGGGCCGGTGGGGTTTGCGCTGACGAACTCGACCTGAGCGCGCTTGCCTGCGCCCAGATCAAGTTGGAACAGTTGGTCGCCAGCCGCGATGATTGCCTCGACCTGCTGCCTGAGCCAGCGCTCGTCCAGGCGGAAATTGATGAACCCAGGGTGCACAACCTCGACAGCGCCAATGAAGTCCGCCAACGTGAGGCGCTGAGCGATATGGGTGGCAATGGCGAACGGGTTCATCCCAGCCGGACGTGCGAGCTGCAGGGCCACCGCTGCCGCGTAGTCGCCCTGCTCAGGCTTCTTCGGCGGCTTGATTTCGACCGGTGGGATGGGAAAGGGCGGCAGATCGCCCGCTAGCTGAGCGGCCTGGATGGCGTTTTCGACCAAGCGGGCAAGTTCATTGGGTATAAGAATCAAGTTCGGTTTCCTTGCGATGCAGACGGCAAGCTGCCCGCGGCGCATTGTAGCAAATCCGCGCCGGCTGACCAATAGTCAGAGGCAGGCGCGGCGCAGGCGTTCCAGCTCGATCACGCCGTCCACGCCCACCAGCGCCGCGCCGCCACAGCCAGAACACATCCAGCCGTCCAACCTTTCGACCATCAGCGCGCCGCAGCATGGACAGCACAGGATTTCGCCGAGCGGCAGCGGGCCGGTGGGCAGCGCGCTGCCGTCCTTGACAGCCCACACGCGGTGGTAATCGGTCTGCCAGGGTTCAACCTCAGCGTCAGTCATGTCTGCGCTGAGCAGGCTGATAAGCTGTTCGCGAGTCCAGGCCCTGCCGGGCATCCAAGAGGTGTTAATGCGCTGGCTGAACAGCAGCAGGCCGCCGGGCCGCAGCACGCGGATTAACTCGCCCAGCGCTGCTGTCGGGCTAGCCATGAACTCCAATGACTCCAGGCAAGTGACGAGGTCGAAGAGGTCGTCGGCAAACGGCAGCGTTTCGGCTGGACACCACACCAGCGCCACGCGATGCGCATCCTCTGCCAGCTTGTCGGCGGCGCGGGCGAGCATGGCACGGCTCAGATCAACGGCTACAATGCGCCCTTGGAAATGCGCATGGCTCAACAGCGCCAGCGGCAGGCGGCCGGTGCCAGTGGCGACATCCAGCACCAGGGGCGCGCGCAGCGGCGCGATGCGCTCCATGATGGGCTGGGCCAGCAGCGCATGCTCGTAAACCCGATTGTAACCCTTGATTGAGTCATAGCGCTGGGCGTAAAGGTCGTAGAGCCACACGACAACTCGCCGGCCGAGGTAAGCGCCTTCTGTTTCGACGAAGAGCCACCAGCCAAGCGCGACCGCGCCTCCAGCGATCAGCACCACCAGCACAAGCGCACCGATAGGGATCATGTCAGCGCAGCAGGCCAATTTCGCGCAGGTAGGGCGCGCAGCGGGCCACGCCAGACTCCAGGTCAACCCGCGGCTGCCAGCCAAGCAGGCTGCGCGCCTTGTCCATCCTGAACGTCCGCTGGCTGGTGGCATACTCTACCAGCAGCGGGAGGTCTTGGGGGATGCCGCGCAGCGTCAAGCCGACCTCAATCAGCGGCGCGAGCGCACGGGCTAAGATCACGGGAACGCCGAGCCAGCTCTCGTGCCCCGCCAGCCGCGCATACTCACCCAGAAGCTGCCGCCAGGTGGGCGATGGGTCCGGCGCGCAGTTAAATGCCTGACCTTCTGCCGCTGGGTGGGTGGCGAGCTGCAGCGCCAGATCAACCACGTCGTCCACAAAAATCGGATAAGCAGAGCCCCTGCCGTTACCCAGCCACACTGTGGGCCGGCGTCGGGCCAGCCTGAACAACTGCGCAGTCCAAGCTCCGCTGCGCGGGCCGTAAATCATGCCAGGGCGAATGACGCTGTAAGAGAGGCCAGTCTCTGCAGCGACCTGCTGCAGCGCTGTTTCGGCCTCGGACTTGGTGATGTTATAGGCGGGGCGTCCTGGCTGCTGCGGCGTGTCCTCGGTGATATCGCCGCGGCAGGCGTAGCCGTAAACGGCGATGCTGCTAATGTGCACCAGGCGCTTGACCTGCGCCGATGCCGCCGCCAGCGCCACGCTGCGCGTGCCGTCTACGTTTGCCCTACGCTGCTGCGCCAGCGGCCCGCCAAGCGCTGCCGCGCTGTGGAACACGTAGTGACAGCCGCTGGTTACCTGGCGCATCCGCTCTGTGTCTAGGATGTCACCCATGACGACTTCAATGCCTGGCACGTCCCGCAGGTACGAGTCGCGGCCGGCGCGCCGCGCCAGCGCACGGACCTGCGCGCCATCCGCCGCTAGTCGGCGGGCCAGCGCACCGCCCAGAAAACCTGTTGCGCCCGTGACGAGTGCTGTGGTGTTCTTAAACATGGCTGCTCTCCCCGTTTTCCACAGCAAACAGGTCTAAGTCCTGCCGGAACTGCATGCTGTAGAGCTTGGCATACAGCCCGTCGCGGCGCATCAGCTCGTCATGCGTGCCAAGCTCGACAATTTCGCCCTGGTCGAGCACCGCAATGCGGTGGGCGATTTTAGTGGTGCTGAGGCGGTGGGCAATAATGACAGTGGTGCGACCCTGCATCAGGCGCTCCAGCGCGTCTTGAACGAGGCGCTCGCTCTCGCTGTCTAGGCTGGAAGTGGCTTCGTCCAGCAGCAGGATGCGCGGGTCTTTGAGAATGGCGCGGGCGATGGCGACGCGCTGGCGCTGGCCGCCGCTGAGGCGCACGCCGCGTTCCCCGACAATTGTATCGTAACCATCGGGCATCTCTGCGATAAAGTCGTGCGCGTTGGCGGCCTGGGCCGCGGCGATAATTTCAGCCTCGCTGGCGTCCAGCCGGCCGTAGCGGATGTTCTCGCGGATTGTCCCGCCGAACAGCAGCGTTTCCTGCGGCACAATGCCGATGTGGGCGCGCAGGCTGGCCTGGGTGAGGGCGCGCACGTCGTGGCCGTCTACGCACAGCCGGCCTTCTGTTACATCGTAGAAGCGCGGGATGAGGTTGAACATGGTGCTTTTGCCCGCGCCGCTCGGCCCCACCAGGGCGATAATCTCGCCCGCGGCGATGTCCAGCGTGACACCGCGCAGCACGTCGCGGCGGCCATCGTAAGTAAAACGCACGTTCTCGAAGGTGATGCGTCCGTCTGCGTCCTCCAGGACAGCAGCGTCTGGCGCGTCAACGATGTTGGGTTGTTCATCGAGAATCTGAAACACGCGGCGGGTGGCCCCCAACGCCTCTTGAAACTGGGTGTACAGCCCGACCAGCGCGCCCAGGCTGCCAGCCACTGTAAGACCGTAGATCAGGAAGGCGATCAGCTCGCCGCCGGTAAGACGATCTTCCAACACTTCGCGCCCGCCGAACCACAGCACCAGCGCGATCCCTCCAAAGCCCATGAACGCCGCCAGCGGCCCGAACAGCGACCGCACCCGCAGCAGGCTTAGCGCAGCGCGGAAAGCGCGGCTCAGCGCCTGGTTGTAGCGGCCGATCTCGTAGCGCTCGCGGACAAAGCTCTTGACCTCGCGGATGCCCTGAAACACCTCGTCCACAACCGTTGTCACGCTGGCCAGCTCGTCCTGAATGCGGGTGCTGATGCGCCGCAAGCTGAAGCCAAAAACCGCGCCCAGCGCCACGATGGCGGGCGCCAGCACCAAAATGAAGGCCGTCAGCCGCCAGTTGAGCACCAGCATGATAACGATCGAGCCGATCATAATGAATGTCTGCTGAAGCAGTGTGTTGAGATTGTTGGTAAGAACTGTGCGCATCACTGTCACATCGCTGGAGAGGCGCGACACCAGTTCGCCAACGCGGCGCTGGATAAAAAAGCTGAGCGGCAGGTTAACCATGTGCGCGTAGAGCTGCTCGCGCAGGTCAACGACGATGCGCTCGCCGACAAAGTTCAGGTTGTAGTTTTCGACAAATGTGGTAACGGAGCGCAGCAGGAATACCAGCAGAAGCGCCACCGTGATTCGGTCAAGCGCGGCGACATCGCCGCTCACAAGCACGGAGTCAACCACAACGCTGATCACTGCGGGGAACACCAGGCTGAGCGCTGCGCTGGACACGAGAGCTGCGAAGGCCAGCGCCAGCCGCGCCCGGTACGGCGCGAGATATCCGAACAGCCGCCGCCAGTTCACTGGTTGTTTCGGCGCGCCTTCCTCCTCAGACGGGGGCGCGCCAGCGCGGCGGGGGCGGGAAAAGATCATGCTAAGTCTGTCCTTTCGCGTGCGCAGGGCCGCTGGATGTTCAGGGAGACTGCGCCACACTGATAACAACACCCTGTGTATCCACAGGCAGAACCCAGGCGCGCGCCGTGACACCTGCGTTCTCAAACGCTTCAAGAATCGCAGCCGCTACCAGTTGATGGCGAGTTTCGGCAAGCACGATCAGCGCCGGGCCGCCGCCGCACAGCGTGACGCCCAACGCGCCAGCCCGTCGGGCGATCTCAACAACGTGGCCGTAACCGGTGACGTGTGCCGCGAGGCGGGGCTGACGCAGCCGGTCGTCCAGCGCGCGCGCCACGAGCGCCGTGTCGTTCGTCCGCAGCCCTTCAACCAACAACGGCAGCCGGCTGAGGTTTGCCAGCGCATCGGCCAAGGCGGCGCGATCCGGCACTGCTCCCCGCGCCCGGCGGCTGTAGTTCTCCAGCTCTGGCAGCACAACCACTGTCTTCAGGGTGGGGGCGGCCAGCCGGCGGTACACAAGGCCGGCATCGTCGGCAAAAGCGGCCACCAGCCCGCCCAGCACGGCCGCGGCGACGCTGACCGGACGGCCGCCGGTTTCGACGGCGAAGGCAAGCGCCTGCTCGCGCGAGAGCGGCGCGCCCAATAAGTTAGACCCGCCAATCACGCCCGCCAGATGAAAGGCGCTTTCGGCGTTTAGGCCGCTCTCGACTGGAATCTGGCTGTCCACAACCACGTTGACGCCCAGGCTGGCCCGCTCCAGTTTCTGAAAGACCCGTATCATTCCCAGCACCGCCGGGTGCTGCAGACCAACGCTGTAGCGGCCAGCGCCTTCACCGCGCGTGTCCACCACAAGCTGGTGGTCGCTGCGCTCGCTGAACTCGACGACCGCGTGCAGGCCCAGCGCCAGACCAAGACCGTCTTGGCCCGGGCCAATCTCTGTAGCGACTGCTGGCAACGTAACTTTGACCCGCCGCATTGCTGGCTGTCACACTTCAACAGTGGGCAGCACAAACGTAAATGTGCTGCCAGCGTTCAGGTTGCTGGACGCCCAGATGTCGCCGCCGTGCCGCCGGATGATCGCGCGCGCCAGCGTCAGGCCCAGGCCGCCGCCGGGGATTTCGCGGATGCGCTCGTCGCGCGAGCGATACATGCGGTCGAACACAAGGTCGAGTTCATCATCGGCGATGCCAATACCCTGATCGGCGACGGCGCAGTAGGCGTCATGCGTGTCGCCCCAAGCGTGCACCGCGACGGTTTGCTCTGGATGCGAGTAGACAATCGCGTTGTGCAGCAGGTTGAAAACGGCCAGTTCGATGTGCTCCGGATCGCCCATCACCGGCGGCATGGGCGACTGCAGCGAAACGGCAATGGTGATGCGGCGGGTAGCTGCCAAGCCGGTGAGCTTGAGCACCACGTGGTTGATGATGTCATTGAGCTGCAGCGGGGTGCGCGCCAGCGGCATGCCGGCTTCCAGCCAGGCGAGATCAACCAGCGCGCTGGCTACGTCGTACAGTTTGATGGCTGTTTGCCGAATGCGCCCCAAAAAACGCTGCTGCTGGGCGTTGAGGTCGCCGAACTTGCTTACCAGGTCGGCATAGCCTTCGATGGCAGAAATCGGGTTGCGCAGGTCATGCGTGATCGCCTTGGCCAGCGCCTCGCGCCGAGTCTCGATTTCGCGCCTCTCTGTCACGTCTTGAAGCATAACTACACGGCCGCCGCTGGGAAGTGTCGCAGCTATGCCCTCGGCTAGGCGGCGTTTAGGCAGGCGCACATCCAGTTTCTGGTTGCCAGTGCGCGTGAACAGATTCACCAGCGCCGGGAACTGCTGAAAGCAATCCTGAGGATGGCGGCCAACACACTGCTCAATGGAAATGCCGAGCATAGCGGCGGCGGCTGGGTTGATGCAGCGGACGACGTTGGCCTCGTCAGCAATTAGAATTCCCTCGGCGCTGGAGCGAAAGATAAATGCGTAGAGCTGCTCATCCATGCTGTCTGCCATTGCGCTGTTGTTCCCCTGATCCGTACCAGCCCAAATGACGGTGTCAAGGCTGGGTGCTGTCAGGATCAGGCGCAGCACCGCTGATTTGTCTGCGGGGCACGGAGACCGTGTCAATAACCTGCTGCCAAGGGGCGTCAGCCGCCAGCTCAACAACGCTGCCAGACGGGAAGTTAATCACCGTTTTGGCTGCGCTGCGCCGGACGCTGACGCCATGCTGGGTGACGGTCACGGGCGATTCCCAGTGATATGGCCCCCCTGTCCACACTTTGTGCGCTGAAACGACCTGAACGCCCAGCACGCGCAGCAGCAGATGAAGCGGAACCACACCGGCGAGATGTCCTGGTTCGCCTAAGCCGCGCGGCTGATCGCTGTGGTAGAACTCGGCAAAGGCGCGTGTTTCCTTGAACACGCGCACCTGCACAGCCAGCAGACGGCGCAGCAGGTCAGTGGCAAGATCGGGACGGCCTATCTCGATCAGCGCCTCGGCCATCAGCGTGAGCCAGAAAGGCCACACGCCGCCTGCGCCGTCGGCGTTGGCTGGGTCGAAGGCTGGGTCCTGAGCGCTGCACATGGTCACGCCGTTGGGCCTCCAGAAATGGTCGGCTGTAGTCAGCAGCCGAACCAGCGCTTCAACTCGCTCTTCGGGCAGGGCGGCAGACCACAGTGGCAGCACAGCGGCGATGTCGAGGCGGGTAGTGTCAGCGGTGTGAACGCTGATTGTGTAAACGCGGCTGAGGCCATTACAGCGCACACGATCCACCTGTCCGAAGACTTGTTCTGTCGTGTATACGCCGTAGCTGTGCTGCCACAGGAACGCAGACGTGTTTACGGTTTCTGCGATTGGCTGGCCGCTGCCATCGAAGCCGCTGATGTGCAGCGTCAGCCGGGGCGTGTGATCTACGCCGCCTGAAATGCGAACAATGAGCCGGTTAGCTGGTTTGATCGGCAGCGCCAAGATGTGATCCTCGTCGCCGCGACCGCCGGCCAGCACTACGCTGCCAGGGACTGTGTGGTGGACATCGCGATCGCGGCGGCGGTAACAGCCGGTGTCGGGGTCCCACAGGGTTTCGAGGGCTGCTAGCAGGCGGCTGATGTGCGTATCTGCACGGGCCTCAGCCTCTGACTGGTGCAGATAGTGCGCAATTGCCCGCAGACTCACTGCTTCTGACAGCAGGTAGCTCAGCAGGTCTGGCGATTCGACAGTGCGAATGTCGAGGCCCTGTCCCCAAGGCTGCCCGCCCGCGAAAGTGGGCAGAAAGGGATAGCCAGTCTGGCCCTCGGTTTGCCACTCCGGCAGGCTGTCGCCATCAGCGTCGTGATCGGAGCTGAGCCAGCGCTCGAAGAACTTGAACAGGCCGGGGAGCGTGTCGCGCAGAAAACTGTCGTCATCTGTGAAGTGAAAGATGCCCCAAGTGAGGCGCGCCAGCAGCGGCAGGCACAGCACGCCCTGACGCTGGCCGGCCAGCCCCGGTTTCCAGTCAATCCAGCCGTCAGGCTGCTGGACAGCCAAGTAGTTACGCACTACGCCCTGGGCAAGGCCGGCGTCTATCGAGGCGATTCCCTGGGCGGCCAGGTACGCCCAGGTCGGATTCTGGCCGCTCCACTCGCGGCGGTGATCGGCGCCATCGCCGCGCGGGCTGACTCCCACAGCCGTGCCGCGCAGTGCAACAAACGAGGCGTGGGGCAGGCTGGTGGTTGGTCTCACGAACGCCAGCACGTACTGCGCGCAAGCATTCGCCAGGATCAGGTCAAGCGTCTCGTCGCCGGTCTCGATGTTCGGCAGGGCGGCAGCGGCCTGGTTTATGCGGTGCAGATGCGGTGTCCAGTCCTGCGACAGCCAGTGCGCCGCTTGGGCCACTGACTCCGTCGTCGTTAGGAGACCAGCGTGAACCCAACGCAGCTCGATCTTTTTCCGGCCCGCTATCGTGATCTCGCGGCCCACTTTCGGGCTTACTAGAACACCGTCCACCAGCTCCGCGCTTCCGTCTTCCAGCAGCACTGCTGGGCTGATCCGGCCAATACGGCCGAGCGAGAGCGCCGCCGCGCTGCTGTCAACTGGCACTACGCCTAACCGCTGCTCCTTGCCTTGAGCGATCACTTGTCCTACGATGTCGAGTCGCAGCGAAACCGGCGCAGTGTGGGCGTTGCTGAGAGTGAACCTGACCCCCATTGTGTGCGAGTCGATAACCCAGTACTCTGCCTGAAGCGCAAGCTGCGGGTTGATCGAGGCCTGAACACGCAGGTAGCCGGGCGTGAAAGCAGTGATGACTGGTTGAACAGCGTAACCCTGCGCTTCGTAAACCGAGCGCCCGCCGGTGTACCACATCGGCACGAGGCTGGCCAGTCCGACGCGCCCGCCATAGCGGGTTTGCAGCGCGAGCGCCGGCGATGAACCGGCTCCCAGCGACAGGCTCCAGGCTTGATCGTCGGTGTAATCGGTTGCGGAAAGACGCGCATCAGCCGCCAGCGGCAGCGCGAACGGTTGATTCGAGTCAAGCAGCCAGCGGCGTAACCTGTTCATGGGTGTCTCCCTGCCTCTGGGGTGAAGCGTCAGTTAAGCTGCCAAGTGCTGTCTGCTTCGTTGAAGCGGAACACCTCTTCATAGAGGCTGGTGAGCAGATGAAAGCCGTCGGCGCGGTCCGGCGCGATGCGGTGGTATTCGTAGCGTGTCACATAGCCGAACTCAGGGGTGATTGCCCACCCCAGCGCCTCGCGCACGTCTGGGTTCTCGCGCCACAGCTTGCCGAAACCGCGCTCAGGCTGTAGGAAACCATTGGGTGGAACGATAGACGGGTCGGTCTCCGGCTGGCCCTCTTCGAACGTGTCCTGATAGACGCTCCATTCACCGCCGCCCTCACGGGTCACTACCATTACCCATATCTGGTCAACGGGCTGCAGCCAGAACATGCGGCCTTTTTCAAAAACCTGCTCAGCCACCTGTATCTGGCTCACGACCGGTGTGGGCAGAGGATCAGTAGTTGGGGTAGGCTGCGGCGTGGGTGTGTTCAGGGGGGCGGCTGCGGTTGCGGTCGCTGCGGCGGCGTCGGTCAGGACTGCTTCTGCGGTGTTCTGATCGGGTGTGGCTGTCACGACCACGACAATCTGTGTTGGCGGTTGGTTCTGGCAGGCAGCAGTGGCAAGCAAAAGCAGACACAGGAAGATCAACAACCGTTGCTGCATGGAATTCTCCGCTTTATGGTATGTGAAGGGTGAGGCGCGCTGCGCCAGTTTACCCGAGGCAGATTGTAGCAGAGCGGTATTGAGATGCAAAGTAATGACACCGCTGGCTACCAGCCGTTTACCCTGCGCTGGTTTCTGTGTGGAGCGCTGGCAGATGAACAAGCTGTGGTAAAATCAATCAGCGGATGGATTATTCTGGAGCGCGGCCGTCTATGATTGGGCGCTTGATTGTGTTCTTTTTCGGGGTGTTTTTTGGCTTCGTGCTGGGTCAGTTGAAGACACCGCCGCGTCCGGAGGCGGAACAGAGGCTGCTGTCGAAACAGCAGTCGGACCCGCTGACAGAGAT
>Ga0308414_1000202_pt1 | contig 37441 bp, 36 predicted proteins | sample HotsprSampleOS50_FD_205667 | JGI IMG/M metagenome (GOLD analysis project Ga0308414, IMG submission 205667) | Hot spring phototrophic mat microbial communities from Octopus Spring, Yellowstone National Park, Wyoming, United States - 20090730_OS50 ... | reverse complement strand
TCATGGCGTCTCAACTGAGATAGACGCAAAAAACAATTCCGAGGTTATTTGATTTGGCCATTTTTCAGCGACCTGTTAAGGCTTTGCAACCCTGCAGGAACCGGCCGTGGCGCTCAAAGCATTTCGGCATCCGCACACCGGCCACTGGCTGCTCAACAGGCTCAGGTTCCAATCCCCGCGGCAGGCCCGTCAGAGGCTGCTTGCCTTGGAGGCTGCCGCATGAGGATCATCAAGGACACATTCAAAGAATTCGGGTGCGGCACACTGCGCCTCCGTCCATGCGATGCTATTCTGTGATTTGCCCCAGACCATTGTTCGCTAACCGGCGCTCCAGGCGCGCCGGCCGCAAAGACGCCTGCTTCCCTACCTCGAGTGTCTTTGTGAGGCGAACAAGCAATGAACAAATCCTCCGATTTTCTGGCACTAGCACGCGTGTGCGAAGCAACCCTGGAACACTATCGCCTGCGATTTGAAGACGGCGCCGAATGCGAGGCGGTGCCCGCAGGCGCCTTGCGATGGAGCGCGGAACTGCCGGCGGTGGGGGACTGGGTCCGAGCCCGCCGCGTCGATCCGGCTCTGGCGCTGATCGAGCACGTGGAGCCGCGCGCATCCTGCATTTCCCGCCAACGCCCAGGCGGCGGCGGGGCGCAGGTTTTGGCAGCGAATGTCGACCTCATTGCCATCGTGATGGGACTCGACGGCGACTACAACCTGCGGCGTCTCGAGCGCTACCTGGTGCTGGCCGCCGCGAGCGGCGCGGAGGCGATGGTGGCCTTGAACAAGATGGACGTGTGCGCGGAATGGCCGGCGCGCCTGGCCGAGGTTCGCGCCATCACTCGCAATGCAGTGGCAATTTCGGCGCACGAGTCCATCGCACCGATCGTTGAGTTCGTGCGCGGGCGAACCGTGGTGCTGCTCGGCTCCTCCGGCGCGGGCAAGTCGACGATCGCCAACGCCCTGCTTGGCGAGCCTCGCCAGGCTACCTTGCCCGTGCGGGAGTCCGACTCGCGCGGCCGCCACACGACGACACGCCGCATGCTGATCGAACTGCCGGGCGGTGGTGCGCTGATCGACACGCCCGGGCTGCGTGAACTGGCCCTTTGGGCGGGACAGGATTCGGTCGACGATGCGTTTGCCGACATCGCGGCGCTCGCGCGCCAGTGCCGGTTTCGCGATTGCGCGCACGCGGGCGAGCCGGGTTGTGCGGTGTCCGAGGCGCTCAAAACCGGCGAACTCGAACTGGCGCGCTGGGCCAGCTACATGAAATTGCTGACCGAAGCCCGCTACCATGAACGCTCTGTCGACCAGCGTGCGGCTGCTGAAACGAAGCGCAAGTGGAAGGTGATCCACAAGGCCATCCGGCATCATCCCAAGTACAACCGGTGAGTCACGAGGGGACAAAAGAACCAGAACTCAACCCGGGCCTTTGCCAGGTGGCTGAGCCACAACAGGACGAATGCACGCTTCCAACGGCGCGCCGATGGCTGAGGCGGTCTCAACCAAAGAGGAGCAGCCGATGCTGGTCGGATAAAAGCGAAAGTTCAAAATCGCCATTGGCGCGGCCCGTCGCATTTTCGACGGGTCGTGTCCATTTTCCAGGCGGAATAGCCAAGCGGACGACCTGAGAACCGTTCAGCGATCTGCGGCTGTTTTTGAGGGGCTTTCGAAAAAACCCCGCCCGGCGGGTCAGGGGCTGTCGGTCTCCTGGCGCAGGCCGTATTTTTCCATGCGGTAGATGAGGGTTTTGCGGCTGATGTCGAGCAGGCGCGCGGCCTGGGACTGGTTCCAGCCGGCGTGGCGGAGGGCCTGGAGGATGAGATGGCGCTCGACGGCTTCCAGGCTGATGCCCTGCGGGGGGATGTCGATCTCGAGCGACCCGGCCGAGCGCCGCGGGCCGCGGAGGTGTTCCGGCAAATCGCTGACCGTGATTTCAGGGCCGGGGGCGAGGACGACGAGGCGCTCGATGACGTTTTCCAGCTCGCGGACGTTGCCGGGCCAGTGCCACGCGGTGAAGTACGGCAGCAGCGCGGGGGGAAGGATCAGGTCCGGGCGGCCGTGCTTTTCGCGGCACCGGAGGAAGAAGAACTCGGCCAGTTCGGCGACGTCTTCGCCGCGCTCGCGCAGCGGGGGCAGTTCGAGGGGGATGACGGAGATGCGGTAGTAGAGGTCTTCGCGGAACTGGCCGTCCTCGATGAGGGCCTCGAGGTTGCGGTGGGTGGCGGCGATGATGCGGACATCGACTTTGCGCGGGGCGGGGCTGCCGACCTTTTCGATTTCCCCTTCCTGAACGAGGCGCAAAAGCTTGACCTGGAGTTCCGGCGGGAGCTCGCCGATTTCGTCGAGGAAAAGCGTGCCGCCGTCGGCGGCCTCGGCGCGGCCGAGCTTGTGGGCGACGGCGCCTGTGAACGAGCCGCGGACGTGGCCGAAGAGTTCGGACTCCATGAGCTCCTTCGGGATGGCGCCGCAGTTGATGGTGACGAACGGCCTGGAGCGGCGCGGGCTGTTGGCGTGGATGGCGCGGGCCAGCAGCTCCTTGCCCGTGCCGGTTTCGCCGCGGATGAGCACGGTGGCCTGGCTCCGGGCGGCGCGGGCGGCCTGTTCGAGAACGCGCAGCAGGGGCTTGGAGCGGCCGATGATGGACTCGAAGCCGAACTTCTGGTCGAGCATCGAGCGCAGGGCTTCCACCTCGGCGAGCAGCGTGTGGTGGTCGAGGGCGCGGCGGACGACGATGGCGAGCTGGTCGAAATCGATGGGCTTGCTGATGTAGTCGAAGGCGCCGGCCTTGATGGCTTCGACGGCGTTGCCGATGGAGCCGAAGGCGGTGATCATGATGACAGGGGTGAGAGGGTAGCCGGCGCGGATGCGCTCGAGCAGATCGAGGCCGTTCATGCCGGGCATGCGAAAGTCGGTGATGACGAGGGAGACGGGTTCGGAGGCGAGCAGTTGCAGGGCCTCGGCGCCGGAGGAGGCGGACAGGGCGGCGTAGCCCATTTCCTCGAGCTGCATCGCCATGACCTGGCGGAGGCTCGCATCGTCGTCCACGGTGAGGATGCGCAAGGGACTCATGGCTGTGGCTCCCGTTCCAGGGGGAGTTCGACGAAGAAGGTCATGCCGCGGTCCGGGTTGGGTTGGGCCCAGATGCGGCCGCGGTGCTGTTGCACGATCTGAAAAGCCACCGGGAGGCCGAGGCCGGTGCCGGTTTCCTTGGTGGTGAAGAAGGGGTCGAAGAGGCGCCGCATCTGCTCCGGCGTCATGCCGCAGCCCTGGTCGCGGACGGAGATCACGACGGAAGAGCCGGCCCGGCGCGCGCTGACGAGGATGTCGCCGCCGCCGGGGGAGGCCTGGATGGCGTTGATGGCGAGATTGAGCAGCACCTGTTTGATCTGTTCGCCGTCGCATTCGACTTCCGGCAGGGAGGGTTCGGCCTCGCAGCGCAGGTTGACGGGGTGGCGGCCGGCTGCGTGGCGGGCGAGCTCGAGCACGGAGAGGACCAGCGGCTCCAGGCGGGTGCGCTGGAAGCTGGGGGGGCGCGGGCGGGCGAAGTCGAGGAAGTTCGAGAGCAGCCGGTTCAGGCGGGCGCATTCTTTGGAGATGATCTCGACGCAAGCTTCCCGCTTCCCGGCGTGGCCGGGATGGCGTTCGAGGATGCCGGCGGCGCCGGCGATGGCGGCGATGGGGTTGCGGATTTCGTGGGCGAGTCCGGCGGCGAGCTGGCCGGCGGCATAGAGCCGCTCGGAGCTCTTCATGCGCTCGACGGTGCCCTGGAGCTCGTAGTTCAGGCGCGCGAGGTCGGCGCTGGTCCGTTCCAGTTGCTGGCGCTGGCGGCGGTCTTTTTCCGCCAGCAGGCCGATGAGGGCTGCGGCGGCGAAATACTCCACCATTCCGGCGATGCGGCTGAGCATGTAGCCTGGATAGGGCTGGGCGCCGCGCGCGGCGAGAAGCTGCGGCAGGTAGGATACGGTGGCGGCGGCGGTGGCGACGAGGCCGCCGCGCCAGCCGTAGCGCAGCGCGGCGTACATGATGGGCACAAGGTAGAGGTGTTGCAGCAGGTTTTGCCAGACAAGCTGCTGTTCCGGGACCAGATAATGGGCGATGCTGATGGCGGCGATGGCTGCGGCGAGCCCTGCCGGCCGGAGCCACGGGCGGGCATGGAACGGTGGCGGGGTTCCCTGCCCTGGTTGCCGGAGGGTCATCCTTCCACCTCTTGCGGGGCGAAGCGGCGGCGCAGCCACTTCTCGGTCTTGACGACGAGATAGATGGCCAGCGACCAGCCGAGAACGAGGCCCCACTCGGCGCCGCCGACAGGCGCCGTGTGGAAGGCGGCATTCATCCACGGAGTATAAGTGAACAGCATCTGCAGCAGGGTCATGGTGGCGACGCCCGCCAGCAGCCAGGGATTGGAGAAGACGCCAAGCTGGAACATGGAGACGGTGAGCGAGCGGCAGTTGAAGAGATAAAACATCTCGCCGAAGACGAAGACGTTGACGGCGACGGTGCGCGCCTGCTCCACGGCGGCGCCGCGCCACAGCATCCACTCGAAGAGTCCGAAGGCTCCGATCAGCAGCATGGCGGAGACGATGGCGATGCGGATCTGGAGGACGCGCGTGAGGATGGGCGCTTTCGGGTCGCGCGGGGGCCGCTGCATGAGGCCGGGTTCCTTGGCCTCCATGGCCAGCGTGAGGCCGAGCAGGATGGCGGTGGTCATATTGATCCACAGCAATTGCACGGGCAGGATGGGAAGCACGGCGCCGGTGAAGACGGCGGCCATGATGACCAGGCCCTCGCCCACATTGGTGGGTATCGTCCAGGCGATGAATTTGACGAGGTTGTCGTAGACGCCGCGGCCTTCCTCGACGGCAGCCTCGATGGAGGCGAAATTGTCGTCGGTGAGAACCATGTCGGCGGCCTCTTTGGCGACCTCGGTGCCGGCGATGCCCATGGCGACGCCGATGTCGGCGCGGCGCAGGGCGGGCGCGTCGTTGACGCCGTCGCCGGTCATGGCGACGACATGGCCCCGGCTCTGGAGCGCGTTGACGAGGTTCAGTTTCTGTTCCGGGCTGACGCGGGCGAAGACGTTGACCTCGTCAACGACGCCGGCCAGTTGCTGCTCGTCAAGCTTGGCCAAGTCGGCGCCAGTGAGCGCCTTGCCTGCAGGAATGCCAATCAGGGAGGCGATGGCGGCGGCGGTTTTGGCGTGGTCGCCGGTGATCATCTTCACCTGAATGCCGGCCTGGCGGCAGGCGCGCACGGCAGGCAGGGATTCCGGCCGGGGCGGGTCGATCATGCCCTGGAGGCCCAGAAAGACGAGGCCGGAGGAGACGTCGCTGTGTTCGATCTGGCGGGTGCCGTCGGGAAAATCAGCGCGCGCGAGCAGCAGGACGCGGAGGCCCTCGGCGGCCAGGGCCTCGACCTGCGCGAGCACGGCTTGCGGGTCGAGCGCGGCGCGGTTGCCCGCGGCATCGAGGGCAGCCTCGCACCGGGGCAGGAGTGTTTCGGCAGCGCCTTTGATGTAAGCAACGGCGCGGCCGTCCCGCTCGTGGAGAGTGGCCATGTACTGATGCTCGGACTCGAAGGGAATGGCGTCGATGCGCGGCCAGGCCTTCTCCTCGGCCTCGCGGTCAAGACCCAGCTTGGCAGCCGCGGCCAGCAGCGCCGCCTCGGTGGGGTCGCCCTCGGCCTTCCAGAGGCCGTTGGACTGCCGCAGCGTGGCGTCATTGCAAAGCAGGCCGGCGCGGAGGCACTCGGCGAGGGCGGCATTGTTTTCCGCGGGAGGGCCGGATTCGGCGACAACGGTTCCCCGCGGCTGGTAGCCTTCGCCTGTGAACCGGTACAACGCGCCGCCGGAGAAGGCGGCTTTGACGGTCATTTCGTTCTGCGTCAGCGTGCCGGTCTTGTCCGAGCAGATGACGGTGGTGCTGCCGAGGGTCTCGACAGCGGGCAGCTTGCGGATGATGGCGTGCCGCTGCGCCATGCGGGCGACGCCGATGGCGAGCGTGATGGTGAGGGCCGCCGGCAGGCCTTCGGGAATGGCGCCCACGGCGAGAGCGACGGCGGCCATGAACATATCGAGCCAGGCCTGTCCCTGCAAAACGCCGACGATGAAGGTCACGCCCGCGAACGCCAGAATGACCCAGAGCAGCACGTGCGAGAACTGCGCGATCTTGCGGGTGAGCGGAGTGGCCAGCGCCTCGGTGGCCTGGATGAGTTCGGAAATGCGGCCGATCTCCGTGCGGTCCCCGGTGGCGACGACCACGCCGCGGCCGGCGCCGTAGGTGACCAGCGTGGAGGAATAGGCCATGCAGAGGCGGTCGCCGACGCCCGCATCCGCAGCGACCGGTTCGACGCCCTTGGTGACAGGCACAGACTCGCCGGTGAGCGCCGACTCGTCAACTTGCAGAGTGCGGGCGGCGATCAGGCGCAGGTCGGCAGGAACCTTGTCGCCGGCCTGCAGAAAAACGATGTCGCCGGGCACGAGGCCGGCGGCGTCGATGCGGTGTTTATGACCGTCGCGCAGCACGACGGCTTCGGTGGTCATGGAGCGGGCGAGGGCATCGATCGCCTTCAGCGCCCTGGACTCCTGCAGGAAGCCGACGAAGGCGTTGACCAGCACGACGCCGAAAATCACAGCGCTGTCGACATACTCGCCAAGGGCGAGGGTGATGGCGGCGGCCACCAGAAGGATATAGACAAGCGGCGCGTGGAACTGCAGCAGGAACCGGATCAGCGGACCCTGCGTTTTGTGCGGAGTGAGCAGGTTCGGCCCGAACTGCCCAAGGCGGGCAGCCGCTTCCTGGCCGGAGAGTCCCGTGGCTGGATCGACGCCGAGAGACTGCAGAACTTCGTCCGGCTGCATGCGAAAGGGGGGCGTGGCATCGGGGCGGGGCGGGGTGGCGATGTGCCTGGCGTTCATGAGTGTTGAGTCTCCTGTTGGCTTGTTCGACTGGGGTGCAATGCAGCGCGGGGAAGAGGAGGACAGGGCCCGGCGGCGTTCATTCAGATTCGTGGTGCGGCGGGGATTCATACCGGCGCAAGAGCGCGCGCAGCAGGTCATGCCGGGCGAGGATGCCGGCGAGTTTGCCGTTCTCGACGACCGGCAAATGGTTGCGCTCGAGCTTGACCATGAGGCGCGCCGCTTCGCCGGTGGGCGTGCCGGGCGCAATCGTGACGAAGTTGCGGGCCATGATCTCCGAAGCCCGGATTTCGCGCAGCTTGGCGTAGCACTCCTCCAGTTGATCCGGGTCGACCCATGCGCCCATGAGGGAGTGGGCGATCACGGTAGAGAACGGAACGCGCCGCTCCTGCAGAAAGAGTTCGCGTTCGGTGATCAGGCCGAGCAGAGTGCCATCGGTGTCCACAATGGGCACGCAGCCGATGCGGTGCTGGATGAGCAGACGGGCGATCTCTTCCGCGGTGGATTCCGGGCCGGCGGTGACCGGGTTTCGGGTCATGTAGTTGTCGACGGTCATCGAGTTCCCTCCTGCGGCGGCGCGGCCAAAAGCCATGCTTGCCGGCGGTCGTCCGTGTCGCGGAGCGGAAGGCATGGGCCGGCATGTATCGGGCCGCTTCCTGTATGGAGCACGCTGGCTGCCAAACTGTTGCAACCAGTGTGCGATATGTTTTCAGATGGTTGCGAGCGTTGATGGGTATGCCCGAGGCGCCGGACTGCCTGAAATGAGGCAGAAATCGGCCTCCAATGGATCAAATGGGTCACTCTGGACTATTTCAGCCATGCGAGGCGAGGCGTTCACCCGCCGTGCGCGGCCGCCACTGCTGGTGATACCACGCGCGGGAAACCGACACAAGGCGGGACGCGGGGAGCGAGGATCCCGCAACGCATCCCGCCGGGGGCTCGCGGCGTTCGCTCAACGCTGCACCAGCCAGCTCAACGCAAGCAGGGAGCGCGCCGTCCAGGCTGCGGTTCGCCACCAATGGGAAACCACCAGCCTGCGGTGCAGCGCGGCGTCGAATCCGCGCTCCAGCCGCGCGTGGAGTGGCACCTGCACCAGAAACGTGGACAGCCAGATCGCCGCCACCAGAGCCGCCCCGAGCGCGGATTGCCATGCCGGAATGCCGGGCGGGGGAAACACCAGCAGCCATGCCGCCAGACCCGCTTCCGCCGTCATCAGCGGTGCGACCAGCCAGGTGGTTCGCTGCTGGTGGCGCTTCTCATATGGAGGGAACAGATCAGGACCCACGTCCGCCATCAGCGGGTAATGAACCAGCGCGACAAACCATGCCACCCCGGTCATCCATGCCGTCACCGCGGCATGTGCGGCAACCATCAGCGCCGTCATGCTTGGTCTCTTTCGCCTCCGGCCGGAAACAGCCACGCCGCCGCAGAGACGCAAGGCCCGGCGGCATCGATTCCGCGAACGGCCATCTTCAGCCGGCCTTCACGCCCAGATCTTGCAGCACGGCCTCTGCCGCCAGCCGGCCGCTCTCCAAAGCCCCGTTGATCGATGGCGTCGCCCGCCAGTCGCCGCACGCGTAGATGCCCGGCGCCACGCGGGGCTCAGCCGCCGGCGTCAGCGGCTGCACAACGGGCAGCCCGTGTTCGATGTGATAGTAGCGCAGCAGGCGCCATTCCTCCGCAACCGGTCCGAACCAGCGGCGCGCCTGGGCGCGGACAGCGGAGACCAGGCTGCCGGGTTCGCGCTGGTCGTAGCCGAGCACGCTCGCCGAGATCAGGTGGTGGCCGTCGGGAGCATAGCCGGGCGCCACCTGGCTCATCACTGCCAGATTCGTGATGGGCCCCCGCCCGCCACCGCTAACGACAAGCAGCGGCTCTTCGACCGGCGCCAGCCTCGCGGCAAAGTAGATGCACCACACGGAGCGCCACGGCACAGCGGACTCGAGGCGCAGAAGCCGGGCTGCTTCGCCCCCCTCGGCGGCCACAACCACGGCCCGTGCTGTCAGCCGTTCGCCGCCCGGGAGGCGCGCGGCCCCTTCTTCCACGGATTCGACCTTGGCCCCGAGGCGCACGGCGCCTTCCGGCAGCCCCGCGGCCAACTGCGCCGGAATCGCCCCCATGCCTCCGGCCGGCACCGCGGCGTCGCCAAGCGCAAACATCCGGAACAGAAACTCGAACATCCGCGACGAGCCCGAGAGCGTCGTGTCGAGCATCGCTCCGCCAATCCACGGACGAAAGAAATGATCGATGATCCGGCGGGAGAAACCGCGGCTGCGGAGCGCTGCCAGCACGGTCGTCTCGGGCTCGGAAAAGATCTCGTCCACGCTTTTGCGGAGCGCGTCCCGCCGCAGCCGCATCAGCCGCCAGTAGTCGCCCCAACGCGGCACCGGCGCAAGCAGCGTCGTCCACAGCGACGCGCGGTCCCGCCACGGGTCGCCCAAATGATAGAAGCGGCCGTGATACCGCACCAACGCCCCCGGCGCAAACGCGTGGAGCCGCAGCGCGCCGTAATCCAGCACGGCTTGCGCCTCCGGGTACGCCGTCAGCAGCACCTGAAAGCCGCGGTCCAGCTGAAATCCATCCACGGCGTCGGTCCGCACCCGGCCTCCAATGCTGTCGGACGCTTCCAGAATCTGGCAATTGAGGCCGCTCTGCGCCAACCGCCGCGCGCAGGCAAGCCCTGCCAGGCCGGCGCCGGCGATCAGGACATCTCGCTCAGGCATCTCCCTTCGATACCCCCTCCCGGGTCCCGCCGCGCGCTTCGCGCAGCTTCTTCAGAACAAGATATTCTGAAAGATTCTCCGCAGTCAGCATCCCCACCAGGCGCTCGTCTTCGAAAACCAGGGCGCAGTTGACGCCGCTGCCCAGCGATGCAGCGGCTTCGGCAAGATCCATGTCCGGGGCCAGCCGGGGAAAATCGCGGTCCATCGCGGAAGCGACATACCCGTCGGGCCCCTCCGCCGCCAGCGCCCGCAGCAGATGGTTGCGGCTCAACAGACCGGTGACGCGCGGCCCCGCCAGCACGGGAAAATCCTGCTGCGAGGTGGCCAGCAGCAGCTCTGCGGCGTCGCGGATGGTATCGCCGTGGCTGAGGGTGCGGAAGTCGGTCACCATCGCATCCCGCACCTGGGCGCCCTGCATCAGCGCCTGCGCCGTGGCGGCCATCGACTCCTGCATCGCGCCCACGTATATGAACAGCGCGATGAACAGCATCAGGAAATTGCCCTGCAGCAACCCGAGCAGCGCCAGCAGCGCGGCAATCAGAGTGCCGATCCGCGCCGTGATCCGGGTCGCGTCTTCGTAACTGCGCCGCTCCGCGAGCAGCGACCGCAGCACCCTGCCTCCGTCCATCGGAAACGCAGGCAGCAGGTTGAACAAGGCCAGCACCAGGTTGGCCAGCGCGAGCCGGCTGACAATGTTGGAGTCCGCCGCTTCGCGCCAATCGCCGACCGAGAGTCTGCCGCCGCCCAGATACGATGCCCCGAGCAAAATCAGGCCCAGAAGGAAATTCACCAGCGGTCCGGCGAAGGCCACCCAGAACTCTTCGCCTGCACGGGGCTGCCGCTCCAGCCGGGCCAGCCCCCCGATCGGGAGCATCACGATCTCCTGCGTGCCGATGCCGTAGCGGCGCGCCATCCAGGCGTGCCCCGCCTCGTGCAGCAGGATCGAAAGGAAAAGACCCGCGATGAAGACCGCCGCGCCCGCCACGGACTGCTTCCCGCCCGAGACGAGGACGATCATCCAGATCACCACCAGCCAGAAGGTGAAATGGAACCGCACCGGCACGCCGAACAGCGTCACCGAACCGGCAATGCCCGGCACGCGCCCTGCCGGCCGGGGCGAATATGGCCCTTCCGTCATCTCGCTGCTGCCATCATAGCTTCCCGCCGCCGGCCGGGTCTGATGGCGCGGGCTTGTCAGCTCTCGCTGAACTCGGGCGCGGCGTAGTTCTTGCCGGTAACCAACGCAAGGTAATCCGGCCGGTCCGCGGCGCTCTGGTGACGGTAGCTGCGCAGAATCTCTCCGTGGAACAGCAGGAACACGCCCGGCATCTGGAACCCGTCGCCCATCAGGCGCCCGGCGCCGTGCCCGCCCAGCACGCCTGCCTGGAAGCCCCGCCACCACACCTTGGGTCCGAGCACGTCGCCGAACCGTCCTCGCGGCAATCCGAACGCACGGTACAGCGTCCGCTCCGGATCGCTGATCCGCTGCACATCCTCCAGCCCGTACCGGGCGAAGAAGCGCGACGCGGTCTCTTCCGAACTCATGTGAACCAGCACCAGCCGGGCGCCCTCCTGCTCGATCCGCGGGCGCATGGCGGCCAGATCCGCCAATGCCTCGCGGCAGAAGGTGCATCCCATGTGGCGGAGGAAGACCAGCAGCACGGGGCTGATCCGGGACAGTTCGTCCAGTGTCATGCCCAGGTTGGTTCTCCGGCGCAGGGCGAAGCGCAGCACTTCCGGGGCAATGGTCCGGCGCCGCGCCAGGCTCGCCTCGTAGGCGCTCTGCAGGAGGGCGAGGAAAGGCACGCTCCAGGCGACCGCATCGACCGCGATCCACCACCACATCAGCACGGGAGAGCGGCCGTGCAAAATGTCCCAGCCGATCCACAACCCGGTGCCCAGCTTGCTCAGCAGTCCCATCAGAACGATTGGCCAGTGGCGGTAAGCGTCGCGCGCGGCGAGCAGGAAGCCCAGTCCGAAAACCGCCATCCAGACGGCCAGAGCATGCCAACCCTCGGTCATCAGCGGACTCGGCGGCGCCGAGCTGCCCAGGCGGCGGTCCAGCCACTCCGCCATGATGACGACGCCGGCGGCGGCGATCACGTTGTACATGCCGGCCAGCCGGAGGACGAGGCCCGTCCAGGCGGGCGGCTTTTGCGCGCAGATGCTCATGCCTTACTAATGGATGACTGCGGGCCAGTGCGGAGTCAGAAATATCTTCGCGCCGGCCGGGTTATTCTTCGGCGAGTATGGCCACATCCCACGGCCCGAGCCGGAGTTGCGCGCCGGCCGCCGCGCGGCCGCCCCGCAACAGGTCCCGCGCCGAACCATAACTGTAAGAAAATGTTTGTTCGGCCGCGGAGTAGTTGAAATAGAAGTGCACCCGCCTGCCCTGCGCTTCCCCGTGCTTGACGCGGATCGAAGCCGGCAGTTTCTGGTCTGGCCCCGTCAGCCCGGCGCGGGACAGCACGTCCAGCAGCACCGCGCGTTGCAGCCCGTCGCTCAGCACCGCGCCCTCGTAGGTGAGCGTGCCCTTGCCGTGGCGGTTCCGCGTGATCGCCGGGTAGCGGCCGAAGAACGGATGGTCGTACCATGCAAGAGCCTCCGCGGTCTCCGGGATCAGCATCTCGGCCCACTCCGACACGAGGTTGTCCTGCCCGGCGCGGAAGGGGTCGCCGCGCAGCGGCAGCGGCTCGCGCAGCGTGGAAAACTCCTGGTAGCGGAAGCCCGCCGCCGCCCGCAGCGGCCCCGGCATCATCGCATGGCGGACCGTGTTGAACTCGTTGGTGAATCCGCTCTTCAGGGAAACGACGGCATGGCCGCCCTCGCGGACGAAGGCGGCGATCTTCTCCAGCAACGCATCCGGGGCCACATAGAGCGGCGGAACCAGGAGCACGGCGTATCGCGACCAGTCCGAGTCGGGCGTGACGAAATCCGCGCCGGCATTCAGCGAGTAAAGCGTCTTGTGGAACTGCCGCACGAAAGTCTGATAGTTGACCTTGTTGCTGAACGGCATGAATTCGATGCCGTGGTGGCTGTCGATGCTGAACAGAATCGCCACGCGGTTGCGCCGCTCCACATTCGCCAGTTGCGGCCCCACGCGCTGCAGCTCCGCCGCCGTGCGCGCGAACTCGTCGTAGACCCGGTTGGGTTCCAGGTCGTGCGAAAGGATGCCCTTCCAGTAGGTCTCCTGCCCGTAGTGCAGCGAGTGCCAGTGCCAGTAGGCCACCATGTTGGCGCCATCGGCGATGTGGCTGTAGACGTTCAGCCGGAGCTGCCCGTCGTAGGGGGGGAATTGCCCCTTCGAGTCCCATCCGATGGTCTGCGCGTTGGTCTCGGTGACAAGGAAGTTGCCCATCTTCAGCGACCGCGCCACATCGTCAGTGAACGTGGCGGAGTGGCCGTCCAGCCTGTCCTGCACGTCGTAATAGGGGTTGACGGCGGCGATGTCGAGATGGCGCGCGATGGCCCACTGGTCGATGTCGGTGTGCGCCCCGCCGGAAAAATCATGAGTGATGAACTGGTCTTTTCTCTTGTATTCATTCACAATTCTTGCCTGCCAGGCAAGAAAATCTGTCACTCTTTCTCTCTGGAATCTTTCCCACTCGAGCTTGTAGCCGGGGTTGAGAATGCCGTCCCGGGGAGGCATTTCGTCCCAGTCCTGCACGAGCTGCCCCCAATAGACCAGCCCCCAGGCACGGTTCAGGAAATCCACGGACCTGTATTTCCGCTTGAGATATTCGATGAAATTCTTCTGCACCAGCGGCCCCGCGGCGCCGTAGGGGGACGTTTCGTTGTCGATCTGGTATCCGATCACCGCCGGATGGTCCTTGTACCGGGAGATGATGTTGCGGATGATCCGCTCGCAGTAATGCCGGTAAGCCGGGTGAGTGATGTCCATGTTCTGGCGGATCCCGTAGGTGGCCTTGCGGCCGTCGAGGTGCGTCACCAGAATCTCCGGGTGCTTGTAATACAGCCACGGCGGGATCGAATAGGTCGGGGTGCCGAGGATCACCCGGATGCCCGCCTTGTGCATGGCATCGACCACCCGGTCGATGTAGCCGTATTCAAACTGCCCGTCGCGGGGCTCCCAGCTTGACCATGTGGATTCGCCGATCCGCACCACGGTGGCGCCGGCCTTTTTCATCAGCTCGACGTCCTTCTCCAGGCGCTCCTCCGGCATGTATTCGTGGTAGTAGGCGGCGCCGTAATAGATGGTGGGGAACCGCGGCACCTGGGCCAGTGCCGGAACAAGAAACACGAGACAAAAGAGTGGCAAGCGCATTCCGCCGCGATTCTATCACCAGCGCGGCTTCACAACAGCAGGGCGGCCAGCCCCGCCAGCGAGCCCGCCCCGGCTGCAGCGGCGGGGCCGGCTCGGCGCGCCGCTCCGGCGGCGGCCAGACAGATCGCCGTTCCCGCCGCCTCCGTCAGCAGGATCCCGAACGGGGCGCCCGCGGCCATGCGCAGCAGCAAAAACGCCGCGCCGCCCGCCGCGCCGCCTGCCCAGCTCCACCGCCATGCTGCGGCGCCCGCGCAGCCCATGGCGAACGGAAACAGCAGCCGGGGATCGGCGGCAAGCCACTCCACGCCCAGCCAGAAGGCGGCGGCTGCTACGGCCAGCAGCTTCTCCCGCGCATTGTCCCCGCGCCACAGCGCGGCAGCAAGAAACGCCGCCATCACGCCATGGGCCAGGACTCGAATCAGGGCCTCAGAACTCAAGCGCAATCATCTGATGCCCTTCGAGCACCGGCAGCCGGAAAACCGTGTACGCGCCGTCCCGGCTGGCATCGATCGCCTTGCCCTCAGGCACGAGCAAGGCTCGCGTCACACTGCGCGGCGCCTTCACCCGGACTTCGATGTTGGCCACAGGAATCACGTCCTCGATCACGTCGAACGCCTGCCCGCGGCGCTCGGGAATGTAGTGCAGCAGGTGCACCACCCAGCGGTTTTCGCCGGGCTGCTCGTTCACGGACGAAAGCACGGAGCTCGGGCCTTTCACCTCCATCACCGGGTCCGGCAGCAGCCGCCGGAGCGCATTGCCCACCAGCCGCTTCACCCACAGCGGCGCATTCGCCTGGTATTGCGCGAACACCGGGTGCATGAAGTAAATGCAGCGGCCGTTTTGCACGACGCCCGGCCCGCCCGGCTTGCCCGCCGAAGGCGTGTGGCGGTGCGAGAAAAAGCGGTCCCACGTGCGGTTGAAATACGGCACGTGCGTCCCCATCAGCACCTGCGCGCCGGGGCGCGGCTTCACGGCTTTGCCCCTCATGTACATCACCAGCTCCGTGCGCGGCAGCCCGCCCGCCAGCGGCCCCTCGACCACCAGGAAATCCGGGCTGTATTCGGCGTCTCCTGCATAATCGATCCCGAGGCAGTTCAGCGCAAACTTCCCGCCTGCGGGATCCAGTCCGGAGGCGAAGGAAGCCAGCAGGCTGCCGCCCCCGGCTACATATTCCTCCAGCCGGCGCGCCAGTTCATCGTCAGCCACGATGCCGTCCGGCAGCACCAGCACGCGGTAGCGCGAGAAATCACTTTTCGAGTCCAGCACGTCAAACTGCGCTTTCAGCTCGGTGAGCATGCGCGTGAACCCGAAGCACGCGGGCGGAATCTGCCGGTCCGGCCCGACGTAAAACTCCTCCGGAGTCAGCACGCCCACGTCGCAGACCGGGCGCGACCCGCGGCACCACGGCTCCTTCGCCTCCACCTGTTTGTAGACAGCGCCCACCAGATCATAGGTGGCTTCATCCAGCTTGCCCGCGGGATGAAGCTGGTCGCCCACGGAACACTTCGCTCCCAGCGCCAGCATCTGGAAACACTCGTACTCGAGCGCCGCGCGGTTCTTGAGCGAATGGAAGTCGCCCCACGAGGTGTGGAACTTGCCCGTCATGCCCATCGAATCCAGCCCGAGAGTGCGCGTGTAGCGGATTTTCAGCGGAAAATCGAGATAACCCCAGCCGCCGCTGGGCAGCGATTCGAGCTCCCAGTGGGTGAACGACGGGGCCATGCGCCGGTGCCGCGGCCCCACATGCCCGGCGTTGTAAAAGATGGTCGCGTCCTTGTGGTATTTCCGCACCAGCGCCGTCATCTCCGCCTGCCAGTCGAGCATCGTCTGGTGCATGTACCGCCAGCGCTGCTCGTTGTTGACCGGGTCCAGCCCTTTCTTCCGCATCAGCTCACGGCAGTAGTAGCAGGCGCAGGGAATGTCGTGGACGATGTCGAAGAAGAAGCCGTCCACCTCGAACAGCTCGCAAATCTCGGCGACGTGCCGGCGCAGGAACTCCCGGTAGGGCGTGTTGTAGCAGAGGCGGCGGTAGAAACCCGCCTCGAAGATCGGCGTGCCCACGGGCGCGCCCTTTTCGTCGACCACCAGCCAGTCGGCATGCCGCTGCGCCGTGTAGTGGTCCCACATGATGGTCACGTAAATGGGCACGCGGATGTTGCGCTTGTGGCAGGCGTCGATCTGTTCTTTCAGGAGATTCCGCCTCAGGTGCGGATGGCGCCGCTCGGGGTTGGCCTTCGTGTCGTAATAGATCCAGCCGTGGTGGCAGCGCGCAAAGCAGGTGACCGAATTCACGCGCGCCCGCTCCAGGGTGCGGGCGAAGTCGTCGGGGTCGAACTGCGCGGCGATGCCCTCCACCTGCTCGCTCGTGTGGAAGTCGAGATGAATCTGGCGGAAACGGAGCTCGGGCGCGCCTTGCGCCAGTTGCGAGGAAGCCCATGCCAGGTTCGGCGCGGCAAGGGCGGCAGAAGAAAGGAAGAGGTCGCGTCGGCTGAGATCGGACATGCGAGCTATTCTAACTCCCGCGGGCGCGCCGTTCGATATACTCGCGGACGAACCGTGCCGCCGCCTGCCGCGGCGGCCGCAACACTCCGGGAAAGGAACAGGAGAAAATGGCGAAATCCCGCAGAACCTTTCTGGCCGGGGCGGCGCTTGCGGCGCCCGCTGCGGCGCAGAGCGGGCCGGGGCCCGAAAAGAAAGTCCACTACCGAGGCGCGAAGCCGCAAAAGACGCCGCTGTTTTCCGGCGCCGTCTCTTATGGCAACCTGCTCTTCATTGCCGGCAAGGGCTGGCACAAGGGCGGCGACATCAAGGTGCAGACCGCCGGCGTGCTCGACGAGATCGAAGCCGAGCTGAAGAACGCCGGCTCTTCCATGGAAAAAGTGCTCAAGTGCAACGTGTACCTGAAGACGCTGGAGCACTACAAGCCGATGAACGAAGTGTTTCTCGGCCGTTTCGGCCCGGAGCCGCCCGTGCGGACCACCGTGGCCGTGGCCGACATACCGGGAGATTCCCTGATCGAGATCGACGTGATCGCCTGCATCTGACCCGCGCGGCGGCGCGCCGGCGGCGGGTTCCGCCCGGCTCAGCCTCGCGCCGGCCAAAGGTCGCGCAGCGTTTGCGCCGAGGTCAATTCGCGCCACCGCGCCTCGAAACGCTGCGCCAGTTCGGGCGCGCCTGCCAGGATCTCCTCGAGCCCGAACTGGCGCGCCGCCGGACCGTTCTTCGCCATGGAAGCCAGGTGCTTCTCCACATCTTCCCAGCGGTCTGTCAAGCCGCCGGAATCGATGAGCACCACGCGGCTCTGGATGACGCCGAAATTCTTCAGGTGCGCATCCACCGAGAACACGCCGCGCCGCCAGCCGGCGCGCCGCAGTTCCAGCAACCGCTCCAGCCAGCGTTCGACCTCGGCCCACTGGCCCGCGGCAGCGAGTTTCTTCAACCGGTCATAGAGCGTTTCCTCCACGCGCTCGGTCGCTTCCGTCACCACCAGCCAGCCCGGCCAGCCGGAAACCTTCACGAGCGTCGGCGGGAACGTGACCGTCTCCGGCACGAGCGATGTACCGGAAAGATGCTTCACGGCCAGATACTCTCCGCGGACATCGCGGTGGACGAATTTCTGCCAGACGCGCCCCCAGTGGGTGCTGAACCACACCGCCCGCGGCACCACCGCCACCACCGCCTGCAGCGCCATGCGCAGCGCCCGCAGCGGCATGGAGGGATGGGAGAACCATCTGGCGGCGAACCGCCCGGGAAGCCAGCGCTCCAGCCGCTTCATCAGGCGCCAGATCAGGATGAGCGCGATGATCTCGCTGGCGCCACGCTCCCGCTTCACCACCCAGTTCTCGCTGGCGTAGACCACCTTGCCCACGCCCTCGCCGATCCGCTTCAGTCTTCCGCGCGTCAGCTCCTCCGGCGCCGCCTCCAGGGCCTGCAACGGGGTCCGCATCGGCTTCTCCTGCCATCACGTTCTGGCCAGAGAATACCATTTCTGCCCCCGGAAACAAGCCTGTTATGCTGGGAGTTTCATCGATCTGCGCCGGGCCGCCGCCCCGCGCTTCCGGTTCCATGCCGCACGCCGACGACACTGCCGCCACGCCCGGCCGGAAACCCCGCCTGCGGTTCGACCGGCATGAATGGTCGGGCGCCTTTGGCGATGTGGGCACGGACCTGCCTCTGCTGGTGGGCATGATCCTGGCCGCAAGGCTGGACTCGGCCAGCGTGCTGACGGTGTTCGGCCTGATGCAGGTCTTCACCGGCGTCTGGTACCGCATGCCGATGCCCGTGCAGCCGCTGAAGGCCATGGCTGCGCTGGTCATCGCCCAGAAGCTGCCGGCAGCCACGCTGTACGGGGGCGGCCTGGCCATCGGCGGCATGATGCTCCTGTTGTCGCTCTCCGGGGCGATCGCCTGGGTCGCCCGTGTGGTCCCGAAGCCCGTCGTGCGCGGCATCCAGTTCGGGCTGGGGCTGCAACTGGCCTCGATTGCGCTCAAGGATTATGTGCGGTCGGACGGCACGGCCGGCTGGGTCCTGGCCGCCGCCGGGTTCGCGCTTACGGCGGTTCTGATGCGGTTGCGGAGCTTCCCCGCCGCGGCAGCGGTTATCGCCCTTGGCCTGGCTTACGCCTTCACCTTCAGGATCTCCGGCGGGGACATCGCCCGCGCTGCCGGCTTCCGGCTGCCGCAGTTCCACGCCGTCGCATGGCCCGACATCTGGACCGGGTTCCTGGTGCTCGCCCTGCCCCAGCTGCCGCTCTCGCTTGCGAACTCTGTCCTGGCCACCCGGCAGGTCGCCGCGGACCTGTTCCCCGAACGGCCCCTGACCGTGCGGCAGATCGGCTTCACCTATTCGCTGATGAACCTGGTCAACCCGTTCCTCGGCGGCGCGCCCACCTGCCACGGCTCCGGCGGCATGGCCGGCCACTACGCCTTCGGCGGCCGCACCGGCGGATCGGTGGTGATTTACGGCGCGTTTTTCCTCCTATTGGGCCTGTTTTTCAGCGGCGGTTTCCAGAAAATCATCGAGATTTTTCCGCTGCCTCTGCTGGGAATTCTGCTGCTTTTTGAAAGCCTGGCCCTGCTGATGCTCGTGCGCGACACGGCGCAGGACAAAACGGACTTCGCCGTCTCGGCGCTCGTCGGCCTTTCGGCCCTCTTTCTTCCCTACGGCTATGTGACCGGCATGGCGGCCGGCACTTTGCTGCATGCCGCCGCCCGGCGAGGGTGGATCGCCTTCGGCCGCTGAAGGGCCGTTGTGGAGGCCCTTACTGGACGGGAATCCTGCCCCGGTTGGCTTCAATCCATTGCCGGAACGCCAGCATCGCCGGGTGCAGTTCGCGCGACAGCCGCGTGTCCCTTGCCTGGCAGAACTCGTTGCTGAAATCGTGGTTGAACTGAAACATGTTGCCCAGGTCCGCCGCGCCGGGGAACCCCAGCCCGCGGTAGGCTTCGTGCGAGAGCGGCTCGTAATGCACGGGTTCGCCCACAGCCTCGCTCAGTCCGGCGGCCATCTCGGCGCCGGTCAGATGCTCCGAGGCGACGCCCGTCCTCTTGCCGATGAACTCCGGCCCGCGCTTCAGGATGCCGTACGCGCAGCCGCCGATGTCGGCCGCCGCGATCCCCGGCAGCTTCCGGTCCCCCATCGGCAGCGTCAGCACCAGACGGCCGCCTGCGTCCCGCACGGGACCCGCGCCGAAGTGGATGAAATTGTCCCAGTAGAAACTGGTCAACAAGTACGTCACCGGCAGCCCGAGCTCCGCGAAGACGGCATCCGCTTCCCCCTTCGAATCAAAATGCGGCACCTTGTAGCGCCCCATCAGCGTCGGCATCCGGTTGTCTTCCAGCGGCACGAAGCGCCGCGTGTCTTCGAGCGTGGACCAGATGACATGCTGCACGCCGGCCTGTTTCGCGGCATGCGCCATCGCCGACGCCTGGGCCAGTTCCCTCTCGGGCGAGAAGTGGTCCCAGAAGAACGTGACGCACCAGGCTGCGTAGGCGCCTTCGAATGCCCTGGCCACGCTGGCCGGGTCGTCCACATCCGCAGCCACGACCTCCGCTCCCAGACTCGCCAGTTCCTGCGCCTTTGCCGACGCAGGGTTTCGCGTCAACGCGCGCACGGCAAACGGGCTTGCCGGATCGTTCAGGATCGCCCGCGCCAGTCCGCCTCCCTGGGCGCCTGTAGCCCCGGCCACCGCAACGACAGGTTTCTCTCGCATATTCTCCCCCCTCTGTTTCGATCAAACCCAGGTTGGCGCCCGGCCCCTCTGCCGCTGGCGCGAGGACAACGGCCCCTCCAACGTCTCGGGGCCTTCTCCAATTGGACGACCTGCGTCTGCCGCCCGTCAACCGGCGCGGAGCGGGACGCCTTCCAACATCAACAACTGCCTCTTCACTGCGAGGCCGCCGGAAAAGCCCGCCAGTGCGCCGCCTGCCCCAACCAGCCGGTGGCAGGGAACGATCACCGGCAGCGGATTCTTCGCGGCTGCCGCGCCGACAGCTCGCGCCGCCGCCGGGCGGCCCAGCGTCCGCGCCAGTTCTCCGTACGTCCTCACCTCGCCGAACGGAATCTCGAAAAGCGCTTTCCAGACTTCGCACTGGAAGTGCGTGCCCTCCAATTCGAAAGGCACGTTGAACCGCTTCCGCTCGCCGCGCGCGTATTCCTCCAGCTCCCTTGCGGCCTGCCGCAGCACGGGCTCATCATCGTTGCGGCCGCCCGTGGCGAAACCCGCCGGCAATGCGGATTCAGAGCCGGAGAACGCCGCGCGGCGCAGCGAGCCGTTTTCCGCCATCACGAACAGGCAAAGCCGCGGCGCCAGCATTGCCACGGTCCATTCCGGCATCACTCAAGCATAGCGCCTGCGGCCAGGCGCGGGTCACCTGCGGAAACTCGCCACGTTGCTCCTGTCGACCAAAAGAGCGCCGGTGTCGATGAACACAGGCAGCGGAGAGCGCGGGTTGCCGCGGAAATCCCCGGTCAGCGAGGAAGGCTTCCGCAAGACGACATCTGCGAGGGCCTTGAGCCCGTAATAGCCCATCGTGTAGGGCTTCTGCGCGATGGTGGCCGCGACCTTGCCTTTCTCGATCCATTCCAGCGTGTTCTGCGTGGCATCCATGGCCAGAATCACTTTGCCATCGATTCGCGCCCGGTCCAGCACGTCGGCGATCTCCGCGCCGGACAGCGACTCCAGGGCCACGAAAGCGTCCGGCGCCATTTTTTTGTCCACGTAGTCCTTCGCCAGGTCAAACGCAAGGCTCGCGCTGCCTTTCATGTCCTGGACAGCGAGGATCCGGATTCCGGGCGACGCATCCAGCACCGCACGGTAACCGTCCAGCCGCTCCTTGACGTTCTGTTGTCCGGCGATGGTGAAGAAGACGACGCTGCCCTTGCCGTTGAGGAGCTTGACGAGAAGCCTGCCGCCGAGCTGCCCCGCTTCATAGTTGTTGGTGCCGACAAAGAAAAGCCGCTTGCTTTGCGGCGCATCGGCGTCGATCGTCACGACGGGGATCCCGCTTTCCAGGGCTGCATCGATGTCTGCGGCCAGAAGTTCGGCATTGCCTGCGCTCAACAGAACGCCGGACGGCTTCTTTGAAAGAATCCGCCGGAATTCCTCCCGTTCGGCATGGGCGTCGTAAACGTCGGGGCCCGCCACCTCCGCCTGCACTCCCAGCTCCCGGGCGGCGGCAAGAAACCCTGCGCCGGCCTCCTGCCAGTAAGGAATTTTCGGATTCGCGCAGACCAGGTAGTATTTCTCGGCGCTCTGGTGCGATGGTCTGGCGCCGCCACAGCCCGAAAGCAGAGCCAGAAAGACCGTGCTGTAGAGCCATTTTTTGTTCATGGCGATTCGGCTCCGTTTGGAAGTTCGGCCGGCTCCCAGTTTACTGCCGCAAGCGGCCGGAAACAATGCCCGAAACGGGTGCAACCGGCGGCAGCCGCGGCAAAGGGTGACCCGCCTATTTTCGCCCCGGACGGATATTGCTGCCCTTGGGATCGAGGATCTTGAGGCTGCCGGACAGCGTGAAGAGATCGTCTGTCAATCCCCGGTTGATGGTGACCATGTCTGCGTACATCTCGAAATTCCGCTCTCCGTTTCGCTCGCGGCGGACCACAAAAGGCCACAACACGCCGCCGCCTGCATCGCGGTATTTGTCGAAAATGGTCACTTCCTCGATCCGGAACCTCAGTTTGGGGTCGCGTTTTTCCCACATCTGCCGCACCGGCAGCTTAGTGGATTGGTGGAACCACACGGTCGTCTGCCGGTTGGCCCCGTCCACGATGCGGACCACGTTGCAGGGCTGGCGGTCCACAATATCCGTGCCCACCGGATCGAACGCCATGCCCGGCTCCTTCAGCCTGACGCGCAGCGTGTGAAGGACGTTGTGCAGCAGCGTCTCCTTGTAGGATTCGAAGAGGGCTTCTCCCATCGGCTTGGCGCCGCGGTAGGTGACTTCCCATCCGCCCTCTTCGTTGAAGATGATGTAGACGTCTTCGTTCTTGCCGAACGCGCGGCGCTCGCGCTGCCCCATGAAGTCAGGCTGCATCGGCTCCGGCGGCGTCAGGTAGCGGATGTAAAACTTCACGCGGCTCATGCCGGAGAGATCCTCGCGGTAGAAGGCGTAGCTGCGGCCCTCTTCCACGCGGTCGCGCATGGCAAGGAACTTCTCGCCGCCGAGCGCCTCGAGCGCGTCATACACCACCTGCCTGGCCCATTCCGGCGTTCGCGGCGTCTGTCCGCACAGCGCGGACGCGCACATCACCCAAAGCGCCAGCCCTCTCATCGCCTCCAATTCTACCGTTTCAGCGTCCGGCGGCAGAGTTCCCCGACAACGCCCGGCAGCAGCAGGAAGTCGCGCCAATAGGGGTGCCCGCTTTCGCCCGCCAGAAACAGGCCGCGCCGCATCAGGATCCACTGTGTAGCCATCGACAGCGCCGATTGCGCCCAGGAGACGAAGATGCCCGCCCGCCTCCCTCCGGGGTTCAACGTCTCATGCACGGTCCACTCGACCAGGTGGACTGCCAGCGGCACGCAGATCATGAGCACCAGCGCCGCCCGCCACCGCGGGCGGTGAAACCGCAGCCTTTGCGCGAGGGCGCCGGTCAGGCCCGCCAGCAGCGCGAAAAGCGCAAACTGCGTGGCCGCCCCGGCGGCGATTTCGGCCAGTCCGCTGCGCCAGGTGGCGATGGCGAAGGGAATGCCGCGGTACAGGCCGCTGTTCAGCGCGGTTTTCCAGTTCCAGAAAGGATTCACGCGACGCAGCGCGCCTCCGCGCGCACGGCTGCCCGCTGCTGGAAAGCCTGGCGGTAGGCGCTCCAGACAATATCGCCCACGGCGTCCCACGTCCGCTTCTCCGCCGCGCGCCGGGCGGATTCGCCCAGCCGCCGGCGGATCTCGGGCCGCTGCGCCAGTTCCACCACGGCGGCGGCCATCTGCTCCGGATTCCGGCAGACGCGCCCTGTTACGCCATCGGCCACGATTGTCGCCGGCCCGCCGCTGCCAAGGACCACGCAGGGCACCCCGGAGGCCATCGCCTCCTGCACAACATTTCCGTAGGCGTCTGTTTCGCTGGGAAACACGAACACGTCGAAATTGGCGTAAGCCCTTGCCAGCGATTCACCCTTCAACACGCCGTGCAGGCGCGCGCGCGGCACGTTGGCCTGCAGCCATGCCTGCTCCGACCCGCCTCCCACAATGTCGATGCGGAAGTCCCCGAAGCCGGCCGCTTGCAACGCATGCGCCACATCGGCGAGCCGCCGCACGGATTTCTCCGGCGACAACCGGCCCACGTAGCCAACCGAAAATACCCGGTCGGCCCGGTCCCGCCTGCGGGGGTGGAACAGCTCGCAATCGACCCCGCGGGGCATCAGGCAGACAGGCTTGCCGGTTTCTTTTTCCAAAGCGGAGGCGATCTCGTGGTTCGGCGCCAGGATAAGCCGCGCCTGGCGGTAGTACAGCGCGAGTCCGCGCCAACTCCATTGCTGCGCCTGCCGCCGCAGCCACCCGGGCGCCCACGCCGGCAGCCGGCACCGGGCATACTCATGCACGTTGGTGTGCCAGCTCATCACCACCGGAAGCCGCATCCGCCATGCCGCCAGCGAGCCGAGAAAACCCGTGTGGTTGGCCCCTGTGACGTGGACAGCCTCCGCCTGAAACGCGCGCAGCGTGCGAATCACCAGTTTCAAATGCCGCGCGAACATCAGGTCGAAGTGCAGATCGTTTTCCAGGCGGAAATGGCACGGGCTGGTTTTCAGCGACAGCCGTGGCAGCCCGCCATCCGCGGGCGGGCGCGTTTCCGGTCCGGCATGGACAACCAGCAAGGGCAAGCCGCGCTTCTGCGCGTAGTCTTCCAGCATCCGGCAGGTGAGCGCGACGCCGTTGACCTCGAGCAGGCTGTCGGCGAACAAGGCGACCCGCGGCTCCGTGCTCATGCCAGTTCCTCCGCCTCCGCCAACATCTGCCGCACGGCGAACCGCACGCCGGACAACTCCGCAGCGCGCGCGAGGAACACGAACATCCGGATCAAGGCAGGCTCCCTGCCCTCGTGGAACGCTTCCGAAAGAGGCTTCACCTCGCCTTGCGCGTTGCGGAAGAATACGCGGTCGCTCCAGCGCACCCAGCCATAGGTGTGCTCCCGCTGGTCGCGCATCACGTCGCAGATGGAGGCGAGGATCCGCGCGAGCAAGGGCTCGCGGTACTGCTTCATCAACAGGACGGTGCTGCGAGCGCCATGGCGCACCTCGTCCACGAAGCTGTCGAAATCGGCAGCGGACGTCAGGTTCAGCAGAGCGTTGGGTTCGCAGCCGTGGCGGTCGCCGCCGGAAACGCAGGGCAGGCGGTAGCGCGCCGCCAGGTCCAGCGTCCGGCGGTTCTCTTTCCAGGGCCTCAGCCCGTTGAGTTCGAGCGCATGAATCCAGCGCCTGTAACGCGCAAGAAACTGCTCCGCCATCACCGCGTGATAATTCGCCCCGTTTCCCTTCTCGTCCCAGTAAGGGTGGTTGAAAACCAGCAACACCCCGGGATCGAGAGTCAACTCTTCGATCAGCGGCTCGACGGCCGCGGCGCCCGGCTCGGCGGTGTAGCCGGCCATTTGCTGCTGAAGCGCGCGCGCGCGGGCTTCGGGAAGGTTGTGGACGCCCAGATGGAACACCGTGCCGCGCCACGGCACGGTCCACTCCACGCTTACCGGGGCGCGCTTGCCCTCCGGCAGGAGCCGCAGCGCCAGCGGCGCTTCAATGGTGTCGTGGTCGGTGATGGAGACGAGCGGATTGAGGCCGAGCGCCTCGATTTGTTCGCGCTCCGCGCGCAGCGCTTCGCGCGGCCCCAGGGGCGGCGTCCACCACGCGGCCGAGTAATCGAGCTCCCTGCCGTGGACGCGGCGGTAACGCGCTTCGTACCGGTCGAGAAGCGGGCCGAGCCACGGGCAGGCGGCTCTGCAACGCGGGATGAAATCGAGCGGCTCCCGGGAGCAGGAAGTGTGGCTGTGCAGCGACACCGCGCTGCGCGGCCGGGCATCGCGCCAGTCTTCCCGCCATTCGTGCCGGACAAGGGTGGTTGCCATCGATTCCAGACTCGCCGCCCGGCATGAAAACAGCGTGTCGGGAGAATGAATTGACGATCAAACAAAACGGCTAGGATTTGTTTGATGCCTCCGGGCTGCCGCAGCATTTCTTGTACTTCTTGCCGCTGCCGCAGGGGCAGGGATCGTTACGGCCGGCCTTGGGCACGGCCGGTTGCGGGGGCGCCCAGTCCTCGAGATCCTCCTCTGCGCCTTCTTCGGGGAAGAACATCCTCCGGTAGCCGAGGCGCTCCAGGCGCATGTCGAGGGCGCGCGCCACTTCTTCCTCTTCCGCGTCCGAGAGGCCTTCGGCGCGCTCGGCGATCTTTTCAAACAGGCGGCGCACGCTCCGGGGAGTCGTGTCGTGGCGCACGGCAAGGGCATAGCTGAACAAGGCCGCCTCGCGCAGATCTTCGTTCTGGAAGCAGGGAACCAATTCAATGGCCAGATCTTCCGCCGGCAGAGCCCCGACGGCGTAGATCGCCTCCCGCGCGACGGCGGGGTCATCGCTCTTCAGGGCGGCGGCGATCCGGGGCAGGTAGCGGCGGTCGCCGTTGCGCCACATGGCTTCCACAGCGGCGGCGCGCGTTTCGGCGCGCTCCCAGGCATCGAGCACGGCGCGGTGGAATTCCTCTCCCGCGCCGGGGGCGGCCAGAGCCGCGAGGGCGCCGGACCATTCCTCGGGCGGGCGGCCGCGGTCCCGCAGCACCTCGTTCAGCAGCCCGGAGACCTCCGGCTCCTCCGCGCGCGCGGCAAGCCCGCGCAGCGCCGCGCCACGAACCATGGGATCGGCATCCGTGCGGGCGCACCGCACAAGACGGTCGCGCACGGCATCGCTGATCTCCGCGCCGGCAAAGCTGAGGGCTGAGCGCGCGCGCCATGCGGGATCCGGGTGGTCGAGGTATTCGATCACTTCCTCCGGCGGGAGGAAGTCGAACAAGGGCGCCGCCTCCTCGGGGTAGAGGCTCAGAATGTCGAACGGCTCCGGCGCTTCGCGCTGCCTGCCCGCTTCCATCTCCCCGATCGCCTCTTCCAGCGCTTTTCTCTCGTGCGTTTGGCCGCCGCTGCCGGGCAAACGCTCCAGCGCCTCCCGCAGGGCGGGAAGCAGTTCCGGGTCGGCGCACAGCGAGGCGCAGAGCGCGCCTTCATAAGGGTCGGCTTCGATGGCCGCCCGGATTGCTTCGCGCAGGCGCGGGTGCGGCACGCCGAGAGAAGCCAGAACAAACAGGATGTCCGGCCTGTCATCCTCAGGAGCTTGGTCGTAGGCGTTGAGAAGAGGTTCGACAGCCGCGGCGCCAAGCTCGGCGAAAGCCTCCACCAGGGCATCGGGCACGCCTTCGCGGCTGTTGCGGAGCAACTCAATGTAGAACGACAGCGCGCGCGGGGAACGAAAGGCGCGGTAGAGGTCGAAGATCTGCTCGGTCAGATCCGCAACCGCTTCCTCATCGGGGGCGAATGCGATCTGGTCCAGCGCGTCGAGCGTCTCTTCGGGACGCGCAAGCAGGGAGCGCAGCAGGCGCTGGTCGAAGCCGATGCGTCCCCGCTCGGCCTGCCTGAGCAGCTCCAGGGCTGGCGTTTGAGAGTACTGTTCGGGAAGGATGGGCATGGCAGAAACAGCTTGGGCGGCGCCGGAGCGCCGCCCGCAGGACCGGGGAAGCCGGGACGTTTACTCGGCTTCCTCTTTGTTGACGATGACGGGGATCTCGACGGAGACCTCGCGGTGAAGTTTGATGGCGACTTTGTGCTCGCCGAGGGTCTTGATGGGGTGGTCAAGCAGGATCTTCTTGCGGTCGATCGTGTAGCCCTGCTTTTCCAGCAGCTCGGCGATGTCTTTCGCCGTGACCGAGCCGAAGAGCTGGTCGGCCTCGCCCGCCTTCTGTTTGATGGTCAGCGTGACGGCGGAGAGCATGCGCGCCAGTTCTTCGGCGGCGGTTTTCTCCTTGGCCTCGCGCCGCAGGGCCGCCTGGCGCTCCTGCTCGATGATCTTCCTGTTGGCCTCCGTGGCGGGCACGGCAAGCCGCCGCGGCAGGAGGAAGTTGCGCGCGAATCCGTCGGCGACCTTCACCACCTGCCCGCGCGAGCCGAGTTTTTCGATGTCTTCACGAAGGATGACTTCCATCGCTCACTTCTCCTTTTCCACGGCGCCCACAAACGGCAGCAGGGCCATGTTGCGGGCGATCTTGATGGCTTCGGTGATCCGCCGCTGGTTCTGCGCGTTCAGGCCCGAAATGCGGCGCGGGATGATCTTGCCGCGCTCGGTGAGAAATTGGGACAGCAATTTCACGTCTTTATAATCGATATAATCGATCTTTTCCAGACAAATCCGGTCCACTTTCTTGCGGCGGAAGTACTGCCGCTTGCCGGTGGCGATGGCCTTGTCGGTGCCGGTCGGCTTCTGGCTGGCTGCGATGGGACGTCCGCTTCTCTGTTCTGCCATGGCTTGCATCTCCCTGACTGACGGTTATTGTTCCTCGATTTCGGCCGGGACGGGGGCGCCCGGCGCAGGCGCGGCAGGCCCGGCGGGCGCAGCCGGCGCGGCGGGCATGGCGGGCGCGGCGGCGGGCTGCGGCGCGGGCCGCTTGCGGGCGCGCTTTTCCCGCTGCTTCGTCTTCTTGGCCAGTTTCTTGAGCTTCTCGTCGATGCGGACGGTGACCCACCGCATTACCATGTCGTTGACGCGCATGCGGTGCTCGATTTCTTTCACCGGCTCGGGGGAAGCAGTGAACTGGATGAGCACGTAACAGCCTTCGGTGAACTTGCCGATTTTGTAGGCGAGTTTGCGGCGGCCCCATTTGTCCACCTTGTCCACGGTTCCGCCGGCGCCCGTGATGACGCCCTTGATCTGCTCGATAAAAGCGTCGATCTGCTCTTCCGGCGTGTCGGGTTCGACAATGAAGAATTCCTCGTAGGTCCTCATTCTTCCTCTTTCTTTGTTCCGGGGGCGCGGCGGTTGTGAGCCGCCATGGCCTTTTCGACGCCCTCGGTGATGACGGACTCGGCGGCCGCACAGGCTTCATCGAGCAGCCGGTCCAGTTCCTGCCTCTGCCCGCTCCGGAAAGGAGCGAGCACGAATTTTGCGCCATCCCGGACGACGTGGCCGGGGTGGATGCCCAGCCGGAGCCGGGCGAAATCCTGCCGGCCCAGGCAGCGGATGATGTCCTCGACCCCGTGGTGCCCGCCGGCCGAGCCCCCGGGACGGATCCTCAGGGTCAGCCATGGCAGGTCCAGGTCGTCGTAAATCACCAGCAACTGCCCCGGACCGATCTCCAGCTTTTCGAGCAGCCCTTTGACGGACTGCCCGCTGAGATTCATGAACGTCTGCGGCTTGGCCAGCATCACGGCCTTGCCGCCGATCCGGCCCTGTCCGACCAGGGCCCGGCACTCGTACCGCCCAAGCCGGATGGAGTGCCGTTGCGCCAGCCGCTCCACGGCGAGGAAGCCGAGGTTGTGCGGCGTCCGCTCGTATTCGGGGCCGGGATTGCCCAGCCCCACCACCAGCACATCGACTTCCGCCATGGCATGCCGGCCTGCGCCACGTTATTTCTTCTTCTCCGCGCCTTCTTCTTCCTTCTTGCCCTTCTTGACCACCTCGGGCTCGGCCGCCGCGGCTTCGCCCGCCGTCTCCGCCGTTTCGACGGAGCCGCGCGTGGCCACGACGTGGGACACGACGAGATCCGGCGGGCTCAGCAGCTTCATCGAGCCGCTGAGGGGCACGTCGCCCGCGCGGAGGCTCTGGCCGATGCGCAATTCCGACACGTCAATGGTGAAGTGCTCGGGAATCTCGTCGGGCAGGCACTCGATCTCGATTTCACGGCTGATGATTTCGTATAGCCCGCCCTGCTCCTTCACGCCGCGCGGATCGCCGGTGGTGTGGACGGGCACCTTCACATGAAGCCGCTTGGAGAGGTCGATGCGCTTGAGGTCGATGTGCAGCAGATGGCTCTTCACCGGATCGTGCTGCCAGTCGACCACCATGACCGGGGTCGTTTCGATGCCCTGGATTTCCAGGTTGAAGATGGTGTTGACGCCGGAAGAGGAGCGCAGGATCTTCTCCACTTCCTTGGGGCTGACGCTGACCGCCACCGATTCCTTGCCGGCGCCGTAGACGACGGCCGGGATGCGCATGCGGGCGCGCAACCGCCGCGCTTCATTCTTGCCCCGCGCGGGGCGCGGCTCGGCGGCGATGGTGATGTCCTTTTTCATAACACTGCTCCTGTCCCTGTCTCAGACGAACAAACTGCTCACCGAGGTGGCTTCGTGAATGCTCTGGATAGCTTTCGCCAGCAGCGGAGCCACCGACAATACCCGGATGCGCGCGCAGCCGCGCGCCTCCTCGCGCAGGGGGATGGAATCGGAGACGATCACTTCCCGCAGCGCTGAATTCCCGATGTTCTGGATCGCCGGCCCCGACAGGATCGGGTGCGTGGCGCAGGCGGTGACGCTGGATGCGCCGGCATCCAGCAACGCCTTGCTGGACTTGCCCAGCGTGCCGGCGGTATCGATCAGGTCGTCCACCAGGAGGCAATCCAGCCCCCTGACGTCGCCGATGATGTTCATCACGTCGCTCTCGTTCGGGCGTTCGCGGCGCTTGTCGATGATGGCGAGCGGCGCATCGAGCCGCTTGGCGAAGGCGCGCGCCCGTTCGACGCCGCCGGCGTCGGGCGAAACCACGATGAGCCGCGAGAGGTCGAAGTTCTGCTTCACGTATTCGATCATCACCGGCGCCGAAAACAGGTGGTCGACCGGGATGTCGAAGAAACCCTGGATCTGCGCGGCGTGCAGGTCGAGGGTGAGGAGCCGGTCGGCGCCCGCGCGCTCCAGCATGCTGGCGATGACTTTCGCCGAGATCGGCACGCGCGGGCGGTCCTTGCGATCCTGGCGCGCGTAGCCGTAGTAGGGCATCACCGCGGTAATGCGGTCGGCCGAGGCGCGCTTGAGGGCGTCGATCATGAGGATCAACTCCATCAGGTGGCGGTCGGCGGGAGGGCATGTGGGCTGGATGACGAACACATCGGCGCCGCGCACGTTCTCCGTGATCTGCACCCAGATTTCGCCATCGGAGAACGTCTTGACCGTGGCGCCGGCAAGCTCCACGCCCAGCTCGCGGCAGATGGCTTGCGCCAGCGCCGGATTGGCGTTTCCGCTCAGAACCTTGAATCGGTTACAGTTCATTTTTCCCGTACCGGGTGGCGGGCGGCCATTCGTTTCCGATCACGTGCTCCCGCAAACCGCCCAGCACGCGCGCGCGGTATCGCGCCCGGCTGAGCATGGACGTTGAGAAAACTTTCAGAGGTTCCTTGGAGAACTGCGGAAGGGCTCCCTGAAGCTTGGCCCGGTCTGGAAACACCCCGAAGAGTGCTGCCCCGCTGCCGGAGAGCCGCGCAGCATGAGCCCCGAACCGTTCGAGTTTTCTCTTCCACCGCGCGAGCTCCGGATGAAGCCCGAACACGGCGGCCTCGAAATCGTTTTCCGTAGCGGACAGATCTTCCATCCGCCAGACAAACGACTGGAAAACATTCAGTTTACGGGAATCGACGGGAGAAGTCAATGCGGGCCGCCCGAGCGCGCGGTAGGCTTCGGCCGTCGACACATGCAGCCGGGGCGCCAGAATCAGCATCCTGAGCTGCGGCGCCTCCGGCAAAGGATACAATTCTTCGCCCCGCCCCAGGCCGAGGGCGGTGCCCCCGTGCAGAAAGAACGGAACATCGCTGCCAAGCGCTTCCGCCATCCGGCGCAGCGTGTCCATGGCGGCGCGCCGCCCGGCGATGGCGCCGAGCGCCAGCAGCACGATGGCGGCGTTGCTGGAGCCGCCGCCCAGCCCGGCGCCCATGGGAATGCGCTTCTCAAGCCGCATCCGCAGCCTGCCGCGCACAGCCAGGGTTTCGCAGAACAGCCGGGCCGCGCGCATCACAAGATTGTCCGGGATCGCCAGCGCATCGTCGAGTTCGATGTCGAGTCCGCGCCGCGCGGGCGTGAATTCGAACTCGATGCGGTCGTGCAGGGCAACGGTCTGAAAGACGGTGCGCAGCTCGTGGTAGCCGTCCGCCCGCTTGCCCAGCACTTTCAGGCTGAGGTTCACCTTCGCGAAGGAGGGCACGGCGGCTCGGCGCGGAGGCATCACTTTTCGTAATGGATCAACGAGAACACGTCATAGCCGGCCAGCTTGCCGCGGCCGTGCAGGAAATCCAGTTCCACCAGGAATCCGAGCCCGGCCACGGCGCCGCCGAGCTTCTCCACCAGCTTCGCCACCGCCGCCGCCGTGCCGCCGGTGGCCAGCACGTCGTCGATGATCAGCGCGCGCTGCCCGGGCGCGATGGCGTCCTTGTGCATTTGCAGGCTGTCGGTGCCGTATTCAAGGGCATACTCGACGCTGACCGTTTCCGCGGGAAGCTTGCCGGGCTTGCGCACCGGCACGAAGCCGGCGCCCAGCGCATAAGCCATCGCCGGCGCGAAGAAGAAGCCGCGGGCTTCCACGCCCACGACGAGATCCACCTGGATGCCCTCGTAGTGTTGTTTCAGCGCGTCGATGGTGTCGCGCCACCCTTGCGGGTGCTTCAAGAGCGTCGTGATGTCATAGAAATTGATGCCGGGCTTGGGGAAATCCGGCACTTCCCGGATGAGACTTTTGAGATCGAGCATGGGTGGAGACGGAATCAGGAGCGGATCGTGAATCCACTTGATTGTAACAAAGGCGCCTCCTGCTCTTCGACATGGCGGACATCGCTAAAGCGCGGCCCCTGCCGCAGCCTCATGGAAAACTCGTCGAGCTGCTCGGGCGAGCCGCAGGCGTAAACCTCCACGCTGCCGTCGTCGCAGTTGCGCACCCAGCCGCTGACGCCGATCTGCGACGCCCACTGCTGGGCGAACCAGCGGTAGCCGACGCCCTGCACGCGGCCTTTGACAATGAACCGCCGCGCTGCCTTGCGCGACTGCTTCGCCATGCCTTCCATTATCGCCGCGCGGGTACAATCAGGGTGTCATGCCCTTCCCCGTCCACCGTCTGCGCCGGATGCGGTCGAGCGAGCCGCTGCGGCGGCTGGTGCGCGAGACCACGCTCGAGCCCGCCGATTTCGTGCTGCCGCTTTTTGTCGCCGAAGGCGAAAAAGTGCGCAACCCGATTTCGTCGATGCCCGGCAATTTCCAGCTTTCCATCGACGAATTGGTGAAAGAGTGCGCCGAATGCGCGGAACTCGGCCTCGGCGGCGTCATTCTGTTCGGCATCCCGGAGCACAAGGACGAAAACGCCAGCGAAGCGTACCGGGAGGATGGCATCGTGCAGCGCGCCGTGCGCGCGCTCAAGGACCGCTACCCGTCGCTGGTCGTCATCACCGACGTCTGCAATTGCGAGTACACCAGCCACGGCCATTGCGGCAAGGTTGTCGATGGCGACGTCGACAACGATGCCACGCTGGAATGGCTGGCCGCGTCGGCCGTCTCCCACGCCCGCGCGGGCGCCGACATCGTCGCGCCATCGGACATGATGGACGGCCGCGTCGCCGCCATCCGCCGCGCGCTGGATGCAGCCGGCTTCGTGAAAACCCCGATCCTCAGCTACGCCGCCAAGTACGCCAGCGTGTTCTATGGCCCGTTCCGCGAAGCCGCCGAAAGCGCCCCGCAATTCGGCGACCGCCGCAGCTACCAGATGGATCCGCCCAACGCGCGCGAAGCCATGCGCGAAATTGCGCTGGACATCGAGGAAGGCGCCGACATGATCATGGTCAAGCCCGCCATGCCGTATCTCGACATCCTGCGCATGGCGCGCGACCGCTTCGACGTGCCCCTGGCCGCCTACCAGGTGTCCGGCGAATTCTCCATGATCAAGGCCGCCGCCGCCAACGGCTGGCTCGACGGGCAGCGCGCGATGATGGAATCGCTGACCGCCATCCGCCGCGCCGGCGCGGACGTGATCCTCACCTACTTCGCGCGCGAAGCGGCGCGGCTGCTCCAGAATGGGTGACCTTCCCGCCTCCGTCCTGAGGATTTCCTGCTTTCCGCTCGCCCTTGACTCCGGCCGCGCGCAGAATCAGAATGGCGAGCACCGGTCAATCCGCACAGGGTTGTCCAGAATTTTCGGACAGAGGGGCTGACCATGCAAGAACCAGAGAGTACCGTGGACGAGTCGAAGCTCGCCCTTTTCCTCAACGAGGTCGTACGCGACCTGGGAGCGGCCATGCATGCCGTTCTGGTCGTGATCGGCGACCGCCTCGGACTGTATAAAGCGATGTGCGGCGCCGGGCCGCAAACGTCGGCGCAGATCGCGGCGCGCGCCGGAGTGGACGAGCGCTATACGCGCGAGTGGCTCAACGCGAATGCCGCATCCGGCTGGATCACCTACCATCCCGCCGATGCCACCTACGAGTTGTCGCCCGAGCAGCAGTTTGTGCTGTCTACCATGGACGTGCCCGGCGCCTACCAGATCGTAGCCTCCTGCTTCATCGACGCGGAGAAGTTGGCCACTGCGTTTCTGGGAGGCGCGGGCTTCGGATGGCATGAGCATCATCATGGGATGTTCGAGGGCACGGAGCGGTTTTTCCGCCCCAATTACCTCGCCCATCTGCTCACCGAGTGGATCCCGGCGCTCGATGGCGTGCAGGAAAAACTGGAGCAAGGCGGCAACGTGGCCGATGTGGGCTGCGGCCACGGAGCTTCCACGTTGATCATGGCGCGGGCGTACCCCAACTCCCGCTTCACGGGCTTCGACTACCACGAAGCTTCCATTCAGAGAGCCCGCGCACGCGCCTCCGAGGCAGGACAAACCGGAAACGTCCGGTTCGAGACGGCTGCCGCCAGATCGTTTCCGGGCGACGGGTATGATCTGGTGACGTTCTTCGACTGCCTGCACGATATGGGCGACCCCGTCGGCGCCGCGCGGCACGTCGGCTCCACGCTCGCGCCGGGCGGCACGTGGATGATCGTCGAACCGTTCGCCGGCGACCGCGTCGAGGACAACCTGAACCCCGTCGGCCGCGTCTTTTACTCCGCGTCCACCATCATCTGCACGCCCGCTTCCCGCGCACAGGAAGTGGGGCTGGCGCTGGGGGCCCAAGCGGGGGAGAAGCGGTTGCGCGAGGTCGTCCTGGAAGGCGGCTTCCGGCACTTCCGCCGGGCCGCGGAGACTCCGTTCAATCTCGTCTTCGAAGCCCGGGCCTGAGAGCGGCCGGCAGCGCCGGACTTTGCCTGCGGCACGGCGCGCGGGCGGCGAAGCCGGCGCCCGCCGGTGTCAGGCTTGACCGGCCGTTTCAGGACTCAGGCATCTGAAAAGGAGCCTCTGGAAGCGGCACTCAGCGGGGTCTCGTGTGATATGTTAGTAGCTTCCATGGAACGCACCCAAGACCCCGCTGCGCTTGCTTCCATTTGCAAGCAGATCCGACGCCATATCATCACCATGACGGGCGCCGCGAAAAGCGGCCACCCGGGCGGCTCGCTCTCCGCCGTGGAGATCGTCGTCACGCTGTATTGGGACGTGATGCGCCACGATCCGGCCCGCCCGGACTGGCCGGACCGCGACCGCTTCATCCTTTCCAAGGGCCATGCGGCGCCGGTCCTCTACGCCGCGCTCGCCGAATGCGGCTACACGCCGAAGGATGCGCTCAACACCTTGCGCAAACTCGGCTCGATTTACCAGGGCCATCCCGACAAGCGCTTCATCCCGGCGCTGGAGGCCTCAACGGGCTCGCTCGGCGAGGGCTTGAGCGTCGGCATCGGCATGGCGCTCGCCGCGCGGCTGGACAAAAAAGATTACCGCACCTATGTGATGCTCGGCGATGGCGAAATCCAGGAGGGACAAATCTGGGAAGCGGCGATGTTCGCCTCCTATCACAAGGTGGACAATGTCTGCGCCATTGTGGATTACAACAAAATCCAGCTGGATGGATTTGTCGCCGAAATCATGGATCTGGAGCCGCTGGCCCCGAAATGGGAAGCGTTCGGCTGGCATGTGATCGAACTCGACGGGCATGACATCCCGGCGCTGCAGAAGGCGTTTGCCGAAGCCTCTGCCACAAGGGGAAAACCCACGGTGATCATCGCTCACACCGTCAAGGGGAAAGGCGTGAGCTTCATGGAGAACAACCCGAAATATCACGGCGTGGCGCCTACCGCCGAGGAAGTGGAAATGGCCCTCAAGGAGCTTGCCTGACATGTTGATTGCCGCGAAATACGAAAAGAAACCCGGCCCGGCCACGCGCGAGGCTTTCGGGCGGACTCTGGTGGAATTGGGGCGTGAAAACCCCGACATCGTGGTCGGGGACGCGGACTTGACCAAGTCCACCATGACCACCTATTTCGCCAAGGAGTTCCCCGACCGCCTCTTCGAGTGCGGCATCGCGGAAGCCAACATGGTGGCCATTGGCGCGGGCCTCGCGCTGGCCGGCAAGATTCCGTTCGTGTCCAGCTTTTCGGCCTTTGTCATGACCAAAGGCTTCGAGCAGCTCCGCGTGCTGGTCGCCTATCCGAACGTGAACCTCAAGGTGGTCGGCACCCACAGCGGCATCTCCATCGGCGAGGACGGCCCCTCGCAGATGAGTGTCGAAGAGATCGCGCTGGCATGCGCGCTGCCGAACTTCGTGGTGCTGTCGCCCGCTGACGAAGCGGCCACGAAATGGGCCGTGCGCTGGGCGGCGGAGCACGCGGGCCCCGTGTTCATCCGCACCGGCCGGCCCAAGGCGCCCGTCGTGTACAACCCGGATGCTTCGTTCGAGATGGGCAAGGCCGTCGAACTCGTACCCGGCACGGATGTCACCATTGTCGCCACAGGGCTGCTGGTGGCCGAAGCGCTGCTGGCCGCCGGGCAACTGGAGGCCGAGGGAATTTCGGCCCGCGTGCTCGACATCCACACCATCAAGCCTCTCGACGAGGACGCGCTGGAGCTCGCGGCCCGAGAAACCGGCGCGCTGGTGGTGGCCGAGGAACATCTGGTGGATTCCGGCCTCGGCGTGCGCGTGGCGCAAGCCTTGGCGAAGCGATGCCCTGCCCCGGTCGAGTTCGTCGGCCTGACCGGTTACGCGGAGTCCGGCGCGCCCGATGAGTTGCTCGACAAGTACGGCCTGCGCGCCGCCAACATTGTGGATGCCGTGCGCCGCGTCCTCGAGCGCAAGTAGGCAAAGCCTCGGCAGGACCGATCGCTGGATCTCCCGAAGCCGGAGCCGCTTTTGGCCCATTCGGCTTGCGCCGGCCCGAAGAAACGTTCCGGCCGTTGATCCGGCGTGCAGCAGCCGTCTCGCTCGCGCGGTGGCTGTGGAAGAATTGAAGGAAGAAGCGGGTTTCCCGAAATGAACGCACCTTGGCGTGCCCGCCTGCCGGCGGACACGGCCATTCGCAGAGGATCAGTCTTCATGTCCAGTATTCGCTCCTTCCCCCGCGCACTTGCCTGCGTGGTTTTCCTGCTGGGAGCCGCGCCCGTCGCAGCCCAATCTCCGCTGGGCGCGGTGACAGGGCTTGCGCTCGACCCGAGCGGCGCGCCTGTGCCGGAGGCGCGCGTCGTGCTCGAGAACACAGCCACAGGGGTCAGGCAGGAGACCCGGACCAATCCGGCGGGCCATTATGCCTTCGTCAATCTGGCGCCCGGACCGTACCGCTTGAGCGCAGAGGCGCAGGCGTTCCGCCGGTTTGAGGCCACGGGGCTCGAGGTGGCCGCTTACCGCACGGTGCGGCAGGACGTGCGGCTGGAGCTCGCATCCACGGCCACTGAAGTGACCGTAAGCGAAGCCGCCTCGCCGGTCGTGCAGAGCGAGACGCCGAGTGTCGGCGTGCAGCTCTCCTCGCGGCTGGTGCTGGAACTACCGACCAACCTGCGCAGCGTGTACAACAACGCCGGCGATTCAGGCCTGATAGCCAACCTGATGCCGCTCACCGTGCCCGGCGTCGTGCAAATGGGCAACGGCGCCTACTGGATGTCGCCCGGCGCGGGGCCGAACGGCCTGAGGCTGAAAGTGGACGGCGTGGACACGACGTTCGGCAACTTCGGCAGTCCGGATCC